>Ga0134126_10001495_pt1 | contig 29815 bp, 12 predicted proteins | sample KB31752_FD_96881 | JGI IMG/M metagenome (GOLD analysis project Ga0134126, IMG submission 96881) | Terrestrial soil microbial communities with excess Nitrogen fertilizer from Kellogg Biological Station, Michigan, USA - KB3-175-2 | ecosystem: Environmental > Terrestrial > Soil > Unclassified ... | reverse complement strand
GGAAAGTTTGGATCGCCGGCGCTGCTGAAGAAGTTTGAAGCATCATCGATCGATTTCGACCAGGTATAGGAAACCAGCGACGCGAGCCCGCGCGAGAGTCTCTGCTGGTAGCGCGCCTGCAGACTGTGATAATTCGAATTCGCTCGCGACTCGAGCAGGTCGATATCGTCAAACCGGAAATCGGGTCGCGGTACGAAGGGCAATCCGGGCGGCAAGGCGCTCGGTGGCGGTTGATTAATGTCACGCGCTGTCAGAAGCTTCGTTCCCTTTGAACCGACATAGGCAATTTCAAGAACGCTGTTTTCGCCAAACTGTTGTTGGACGTTTAAGTTCCAATGCTGCATGTAGGCAGTACGCAAGTCCCTTTGGATTGCGAGCGCTGAGTCAGGCAAGGGAAACGGGAAAAACTGCGGGAAAGCATTGTCCAGAGTTAAGGGCAAACCTGGAAGCGAGAAGAAGATATTGTTGTCGAAGTAAGGGGAGTTGAAATAAAGCGCCTCACCCGGAGCCAGCGGTGACTGGTCGTAGTAAACGCCATAACCCGCGCGCAGCACCGTCCGCTCCTTCGCACCCAAGGTCCAGGCCAGGCCAACCCGCGGCGCGAAATTGTTCTTGTCCGCGTCAAAGCCGCCACGAGGCACTCCGTTCGTGCCAACCCGCACCAGGTTGCGTGAAGCAACGTCGAAAACGTTGGCACGATCCTCAGCGTCAACTGGAGGCGAGTTGTATTCGTAACGGAGACCGGCGTTAAGAGTCAGGCGCGGCCGGAGGCGAAAGCTGTCATTGAAAAAGAAGTTGTAGCTATGCGTGCGCAGGTGTTGGGCGTTGTCCACGTGAGCAACGCTGGTCAGCAAAGGAAAGCCGAGCAACAAATCTGCGAGGGCGTTACCCGATATCTGGGCGAAGGGCGAAAACTGCATACGGCCGCGCGACTCCACATCGCGAAACGCATTCTGCTGCGCGAAGCGGATATCCGCGCCGAATTTGAAGAGATGACTGCCATGAACGTAGCTCGCGGTGTCGAGAACCTGATAGACGTTGGTGACGCTGTTCTGCGGATTGTTGCCTTCATCCCCGAGCGGCGACAGGCCAGTGACAGTGATGAAACTTAAGCCGGCATCACGCGGATTGGGAGAAATTACCGGTAGTCCAAGCTGCAGGTTTGTTCGGCTAGCTTCCTGATTTACTGAAGCAGCGACCCGACTCAAAGCCAGCCGCGTTTCATTTACCAGGTTTGGACTGAAAACATTAGTCAGCGCGGCCATCACATTTTGACTGCGTCGTTTGACGGTGTCGCCAAAGCCAGGCACGAGTGCCAGGTTGGGACCGGTAAACGGCTCAAACAAATTACGATCGCCGAAACTGTAACGGAACGTCAGATCCGTGTTTTGCTTCAAGCGGTGATCGAGGCGGGCGTCAAAACTGTCGTTGCGATCACGTTGGGTTGGAGATGACACAAAATTCTGGAGTGGCACATCGCGATTGGGCAGCGGATAAAGAGCTGCGATTGCACGTCCGATCGCATTGATGCGAAAGTCCGGAATAATACCGCCGGAAAAGGGCATGCCGGTAAATGGATCTACCGGAGCGCCAAACAGGGTTTGTGAGAAGTTGCCCGCTCGTTCCAGGGCGGTGGGAACGTTGGTGATACGGGTGATGCCTTCCCGGGCGCGCGTGCCTTCGTAATCGCCAAAGAAAAATGTGCGATCGTGTTTAATCGGTCCGCCAAAGGAACCGCCAAACTGGTTGCGCAGGTATTTCGGTTTGGGCTCGTTGGCCGGGGCAAAGAAGTTGCGCGCATCGAGCGCGCCGTTGCGGTAAAACTCAAACAGCGAGCCATGAATGCGATTGCCGCCAGACTTGAGCACGACGTTGACCTGGGCTCCAGGCGCGCGTCCGAAAGCAGCGTCGTAGCTACTCGTCAGCATTTCAAATTCGTGGATGGCATCGATTGAAGGACGCACGCCAAAGGTATTTAGTTTTGGATCGACGTTGTAGACGCCGTCGAGCAGAAAGTTGTTCGCGTCTTCGCGCGCGCCGTTGACACTGAAAGCGAAATCGCCACGAACGGAACCAGCCGAGCCCGGCGCTGCGGGAGCGGCGCCAGGGACGAGCAGAGATAACTCGTAAAAGTTTCGGCCGTCGAGTGGCAAGCCAAGAATCTGGCGGTTCTCAATAACAGCACCAGCGGATACCGAATCTTTCTTGATCAGCGTCTCAACGACAGCATCTATCCCTCCCTCGTCGGGGCCCTTAACCTGCATCGTAATATCGAGCCGCGGCTGCTGGTTAACAAGTAGTTCGACTCGTTCGTCGTGCCGCTGAAAGGAAGTCACCTCGACTCGCAGGTCATAAGTACCCGGGGTTAGAGAAGGTATGACGTACTGACCCTCGGAATCGCTCACAGCCGATCGCACCTCGTTAGTAGCGCGATTGGTAAGACGTAGCTGCGCTCCCGGTATAGCAGCACCGTTGGGATCCAACACGGTGCCGCGCATGGTGGCGCGATGAGTTTGGGCGAGTGCAAACGAAGCTGACAGCAGCAACAGAACCAGGGTCAGGAGTTTTTGATTGGTCGAGATCATGAGTTCCTCGTTACGCATTTTTGGATTGGAAACGAATTTATGTACGACTTCAGCAGACCTTGAACATTATGACGAAATCCTTTTAAGAATGCTTGTGGAAACAACCGCGCTCGAACAACCCCGACAGTGTTTTGTCTATCAAAGTCGAAAAGTTAACTGCTAGAATGCGGTCAGTCATTAAAACGGCAGGAAACCGACTTTGGTTTCACAGTAGTTTAGTATCGTCGGTTTTTTTCGAACCGATCTTAAAGGTTTCTACTAATTGCGGAGTTTGATCAGTAAATTCACTCTTCGTTCTGGAGGTCTCCCTGATGCTTTGGATCCTTTTTGCTCTTGGCGCCGCGCTCTCGTGGGGCTTGTATGGACCGGTACTTCATCGCGGACAGGTTGAACTGGGAGGAAGCCCGATGCGCGCCTTGCTGTGCGTCGGCGTCGCTTACTTTCTGATTGGCGTTTTAGTGCCGGTGGCGAACCTTGGGTATCAGGGCGAGCTGCATAGTTTCACGATGAAGGGGTCCATTGCGGCGATGCTGGGAGGCGCACTGGGGGCGGTGGGCGCGGTCTGCATCATCTTCGCATTCAAGACGGGTGGACTGCCGACCTACGTCATGCCACTTGTGTTCGGAGGCGCACCGCTCGTGAACGTGCTGTTTTCCATGTGGCTGCATCCGCCGAAAACATCGCCGAATCCGTTGTTGTACTTAGGGTTTCTGCTGGCGGCTACCGGAGCTGGATTAGTCTTGTATTTCAAACCTTCGGCATAGATTTTTTGGAGTGCGCTGACCTGTCAGCGCTTTTTTCCGGTCGCGACCTGTCGCGACCACGAAAGAACGGGCGGCAGGCCGCCCTGGACCAAAGCGCTGACAGGTCAGCGCACTCCAAAAGAGGAGATCGGACCATGAACATGAGTGTTAAGACGGCAATTGCTTTGGCAATCATGCTACTGGCTTTGTCAGCTGAGATCGCCGCACAAGCGGGAGGTAACTGGCCGCAGTGGCGCGGGCCCAACCGCGATGGCATCTCGACCGAGACCGGGCTGCTAAAGCAATGGGCCACGGACGGCCCGCCGCTGGTTTGGAAAGTTGCCGGCGCCGGTACCGGCTACTCATCGCTCGCAGTCGCGAATGGCCGGATTTACACGCTCGGCTTGAAAGGCGATCGTGAATACGTCATTGCCTTCGATGTGGCAACGGGAAAGCAAGCATGGGCAACGGCGCACGGCGGGGCCTATCGGGATGATCGCGGTGATGGCCCGCGCGGAACTCCCACGGTAGATGGCGACACCTTGTACGCGTTGGGCGGTAACGGCGATCTATCGTCGCTTGATGCCAAGACTGGCCGCGTCATCTGGACCATGAATGTCCTGCAAAAGTTTGGTGGTTCGAATCTTCAGTGGGGGATCAGTGAGTCGCCGCTCGTAATTGGCGACAAGGTCCTGGTGAATGCGGGTGGCCCCGGCGCTTCGATTATCGCGCTCAATAAGAAAGATGGCTCATTGATTTGGAAAAGCCAGAGCGACAAGGCCGGCTATTCTTCGGCTATGCCCGTAAAGATAAACAATTCCACCCAGGTAGTTTTTTTTACGAATAGTCGAGCTCTGGGCCTCGATTTGAATACTGGAAAACTCCTTTGGGAATATCAACGTGCTTCCAACGACGTCGCCAATGTCGCCACGCCCGTCGTGCGTGGCAATCGCATCTTCGTCTCTTCCGACTACGGCACCGGCGCCGCGTTGGTCGAAGTTAAGGCAGACGGAAGCGCGAGTGAGGTCTACTTCACTAAAGAAATGCGCAACCATCACAGCACTTCGATTCTGGTTGGCGATTATCTCTACGGCTTTTCCAGCGGCATCCTGACGGCCATGCGTTTTGATACCGGTGAAGTCGCCTGGCGTGATCGCAGCGTAGGCAAGGGCTCGCTCGTATTTGCGGACGGCAATCTCTATGCGTTTAGTGAAAACGGTGTAGTGGGACTGGTTGAAGCCACACCTACGGGATACAAGGAAAAGGGTCGCTTCCGTATTCAGCAGGGTTCACTGCCGACCTGGACCCACCCGATCATTGCCGGTGGCCGACTCTACCTGCGCGACCAGGACAACATCTACGCTTACGATGTTCGCGAGAAGAGGTAGCACTCGGGACTTAGCGCCAAAGGCGCGAAACGCAACAGCCTGGGGCAACGCCCCAGGTGAGGATTCACCAGGTTTTTAAGCGCTGAAGGCGCGCAATCATTGCGCGCCTTCAGCGCTTAGTCATCTCGATCGTTCGGTTCCCTGGGCCGCTGGCCCAGGCTGTTACATCTCGCGCCTTTGGCGCTAAATCTAAATAGCTACTCCGCCCGCAACGCCGGCAGCAGTGGCGAACGTAACGCAGCCCATGTCGCTACGACTGATGCAGTCAATCCGGATATTAATACTCCTAAAAGCAGCAGGCCCAGGGTAACACTAGGTAATTGCGCGTGACGCGTGAAGAACACTGGCGCGATGGCAAGCAGCGCACACACTGCTCCAGTTATTAGCCCGCAGCAGAGTAGCAAGGCATTCTCAGCGATCACCATCAGCGCGAAGTGCGACGAGTTGTAGCCTACAACGCGTAACAGCGCCAATTCGCGACGACGTTCCAGCACGTTGCGTAATAGAACCGCAGCCATTCCGAGCGTACCCAAAACAAGTCCAAGGCCCCCCAACATCTGGAACGTCGAGAGGTAAGTATTTTCCACTCGATGAAAACCCGCCAGCCGTTCGGAAGTCGCCTGCACATCAAATCCGAAATCCGAAAGCCGGTCTTCCAAGCGGGTCGCAATCGCGTTCGACTGTTCCGGCGCAGGTGTATCGATAAGAAAGAAGCGATAGCCTTGCTGATCGGGAAAGTGACGAACGAAGTTTGTCTCTCCCATCACCAATTCACTCTGGAACACGCTGTCAGCGAGACTTCCGACCAGACGCAAGTGAACCGGACCATTGCCCGTGTCCAAATTCAAATCGTCGCCGAGTTTACGATGCAGCACGTAGGTCAGCGAATTTGCATCGGCGATTACGGGAACAGCGCCATCCGAAAACTCATGATTCAGTAACAGCCACGGGTTTTTCTTTTCCTCATCGGTCGTAGCCAGAGAATTCTGAAATGCAAAACGGTTGCTGCGAACGAAGTCGTCAGTAGGAGCGATGATTTTAGGATTGCGCGGTTGATACAAGTTCAGGCAACTGGCATCGTCGCCCGGGCGCACGCGGAAGGTCGCAAAGGTTAGACCCGAGAGCGGAGCCTTTTCGTCGTTCTCGTTCAGGTTCAACGCCTCACGCCCTTCGCTGGTGTTTGGGTTGTGAACTATGGGCAGCAGAGACTCAGCGAGCAAAGGAAAGCCGCCGTTTCCCGATTTTCTATCGTTGGCTTGAGGTCCGCCTCGATGCCGGAAAGAATCGACCGCGACGATAATGAATGCAGCCGAAGCAATCAAGGCGATGCAAAGCACACTACGTCCGGGACGAGAAGTGGCATTTCTAAATCCGAGCCGCGTGACTGACCACCAGCCAGTGCCCGCGATAGGCTTTGAGCTCGGCCGTCGCAACCATGCCGATTGATAACAAAGAGCCGCTGCCAACACCAACGTTCCGCCTCCAAAAAAACCAGCGACCTGATTTACGCGTTGGAACGCTGCCGCTACCAACAATGCGAGGGCCAGGATAACCAGCAGCGTTCCTATTCTTTGACTGGTGAAGTTGAAATGCAGCAGCTGCGACAGGCGCCGCCGTATTCCACGTAGTTGTGTTCCACGTTCGATCCTTTGAACCGCATTTCCGCGAATTCCCGATAACAGCGTACGGGTCGATTCCTTGCCCAGGCCTCTCAAAGTCCAGACTATGCAAAGCAGCGCGGCGATTATGCCGCCGGCTGCACCCAGACCAAGCGAGAGCGGTGAAACATGCAGCCGCAGCATCGTGGTTCCAACGGCGCCAACCCACCAGGTCCGCAGTCCCACGATCACAAACTGGCCATAGCCAATCGCGCCTGCCAATCCGATCAAGCTTCCGATGAGCGCGAGCAGTAATCCTTCCGCGAGAAACAGTTTGCGAATCTTTGCAGCAGGAAAACCGACGGCTTGCAATAACCCGATTTCGCGTAAACGCTGTTCGATACCGAGCCTGAAGAAGAGTGCCGACAACATCAGCGCGGATATCACCAAAAAGAAACTGAAGTAAAGAAAATACTCGCCAAAGTCAGTCGCACCCCGAGACGCCTCCAACCCCTGCGCCCGCACCGGTAGCACGGCGAAGCCCATCGCCGCGGGATCCAACGCTGTTTTCAGTCTCTGTTGAAACCAGTCGAGCGTGGCTTCAGGAGAGCCGGCCGCGGCGTCAAGGCGAAGTGAAGTCAACTTCCCGAACCGAGTCTGCCAAAGTTCCTGGGCCGTCGCGAGGGGAATGAAGGCCTTTGGTGTAGTGCGATATTGGTCCCAGTAGTCCTCATCCTGTTTCCTTACCCGCTTGAGGTCGACTGGAAATGGTGGATCCCAATCAGCAAGATGTTCCGAGCCCGTGATCCCCGGATACTCCGGGACCAGACCTTTATCCGCAGCCAGGCCCTTTATGGGTATCACGGCCGCGAGACGAAACCGGGCCGTTTTGGTTTCAAGTTGTCCAGCTTCATGCCAAACGTAGTAGTCGAGAGAAACTGGATCGCCCGGCCGCGCGCCCAGCTCACGAGCCGCCCACTCGTTGAGAATAATGTCATCGGGTTTTCCTGTTTGTCCCGGCGCCAACAATTCCAGACCTGAATCATCCAACCCGGTCACCAGCGAATAGGGAATCGAGCGCTCACCGTCGGTGATGCTGTTGGCGAGATATGAAAGGACCGGCAGGCGATGCAGCGACAACGCCTTTGCCGCTTCATTCGCCACCTCTGAAAGGGGACCGCTGATGACTTTGCTGTCTTGTTCAAGTGAAATGCTTGTCTGTGAGGCAGGCAGTCCAACAGTTCGCAACTTGATTCCATAGTCGGCGAGTGAGGTTCTCTCTTTCAGAATCCTCATGAGTGCTTCGTCTTTTCCCGGCACTGCGGCCTGAGCAGCCGCGTCGCGCGAGGCTTCGGAAATCAGAATGAGGTTGGCTCTGCCGGATTGATCGATAGCTTTTTGCAATGTCGACAAGGGTACGAACAGAGCGCGAACGTCCCCTTGCTGAGGTTGCAGCGAAAACTCACCAACATCGCTGGGAGACAGTTTTTCCTGCACCGTTAATCGCACAGTGCTCCCGAGATCTTCTTTACGACTATGCAGCGACTCAACCGGAATTGCAGACGGCTTCTCAACTCGCAATACAAGTGCATCACCAGTGTTCGCGCTCAACTCGCGCGCCAGTCCTTCGCTCAGAAATACTTCGCGATTGCGCGGCGGTTGTTTGCCTGGCACCTGGTGAAATTTCCAGAATCGTTCATCAGCTCCGTAGACTTTAATCCGCGACGCTACTCGCTTGCTTGGTTCATGGGTAACCGTTCCTTCGAGTGCGATCAGAGGGCAAGTCTCCGAAAAACCAGCGACCGCAAACTGCGAATCGCTTTGCAGGTCGTTTGCCAGCCGGTCGCGAAAGAACCCGGTCGATGTAATCACCCGATCGGTTTGCCCCAGTCTTTGCAAAGCGAGTTCACGCAAGCTCGCGCGCACGGAATCGCCTACGAGCAATGCGCCCGACAGTACCGCCACTGCGGTCGCCACACCAAGTACGACTGCCAAATTGGTGCGCCAATAATGACCCAGATTTCGTTTTAGTAGTTGGGCGGTGCGCATTGCAGTTAAGACGGCTGGAGTTGTTGATCGATAAGCTCGTAGCGTTTGGGAAAGCGAGCCGCAAGCTCAGCGCTATGAGTAACAACGATCAGGATCGTCTGCTGTTGTTGATGCAGATCGAGGAGCAGGGAAGCCACAACTTCCGCCGCTTTGTGATCCAGATTTCCGGTCGGTTCGTCACACAACAGCAACTGCGGCTTCATAATCAATGCGCGGGCAAGGGCGACGCGCTGCTTCTCACCACCGGAAAGTTGCGCCGGCCGGTGATCGAGTCGATCAGCGAGACCGACGACCTCGAGCAGGGCACGAGCCCGGTCTTCGCTGCCATCGTCAGTTGTGGATACCAGAGTGGGAGTTAAAACATTTTCGAGGACTGAACATTGCGGCAGCAGGCAGTGGTCCTGAAAGATGAAGCCGATCTCTTTGTTGCGGAATCCGGCCAGTTCTTTTTCTTTCAGTTGAAACGGATTCTGGCCGTCGAGGCTGACGGTGCCGCTAGTGGGTGGTTCGAGGGCGCCCATTAGATAAAGGAGCGTGCTCTTACCGCTTCCCGATGGGCCCATGATGGAAACCGCGTCGCCGCGAGCAAGAGACAGCGAAACATCGGACACAATTCTGAGTGGTCCGTTAGGGGACGGGTACTCTTTGGAGACGTGATCAACTTTCAGCATAGACAGTCAGGATTATCAGTAACGGATCGGAGCGGGGCAAGCCCGCCTTCCCTCCCCACCTGAGAGATATTTCAACATGACATTTGATATCATGCTGAAAGCCTTTCAATCACGAATCAGCAACTCAAGTTTTATAACCTCCAGGTCGGGAAGGTGGGCTTGCCCCCGCTCCTATTGAGTTACACTCATCACACTCTCATATGCCTCCAGCGCGCGATCAGCCATCTGCGCCACGCTGTAGTGTTCTCGCACTTTCTCAAACCCGCTTTGTCCGAGTCTTTCCCCAAGGGCCGGATCACGTTCGATTCGCAGAATGCCTTCAGCAAGACTCTCCGCATCATCGGGTTCAACCAATTCACCGCCACCAGTGGTCTCGACGATTTCAGTAAAACCCCCGCGCCGCGGTTGTACCACCGGAACACCGCAGGCCATCGCTTCAAGCAGAAACATTCCCTTGGGCTCATCGTAAGTTGCCGGAACTGAGAGCACATCGAGTGTTTGCAGAAACGAGATTTTCTCTTCGCGGTCGACTACTCCGCGATAGTGAAACTCCTCGCCAAAGCCTGACTGCTTCATCTCTTTTTCGATGTCGTGCAGGTAAGCCTCATGTTCCGGCGCCAGATAGCCGGCCGCTTCGAGACGTGCATTGGTTAACTCACCGCGCGCGCGCAAGCGACGGTAGGAGTCCGCGAGAACGTGCAATCCTTTCTCGGGAGCGATGCGCGCGAAGAAGCCCACGGTGAACGGTTCGCTGCGCTGGGGATTTCGTTGTGTGTAACCCTGGAGGTTTATACCAAGAGGCACGACGCGAATCTTCTCTGCGGGTATGTCCAGATAACGCGGCATGAACTCCGCGTAGTATTCGCTGACAGCGATAAACGCGTCGACGTGTTTGATATTGGCGCGAATGAGTTGTTTGGATTCGCTGCGATAAGGTTCTTGCAAACCCTCGAGAAAAAGATCTTCGCCCTGCAGCGTGCAGCAGATTGGCCGACCCAGCGCCTCTTTGATTGGTTGGGCCAGGCCAAGCAGGAGCGTGTAGGGCAGACTAATAACATCCGGCGGCCCTTCGTCTTTCAGCCATTCGAGTAGTTTAAATATCTCTTTGCGCTGAAAGCCGTCATCGCCCTTCAACATCGAAACAGTCAGTTCACCGAGCATTTTCGGGCTTGTCGAAATCGAACGGCGAGACGCCAGCTTCAGCATCAAGCTCGAATCCCAAAGGCGATCCATCCATTGAGGTGAGTTACGGAAGAACGGCACATACTGCTCGAGGTAAACGCTGATGCCGCCGAAAAATACTTTGTCGCCGCTGACATTCGGTTCATCCGTGAGTGTTGGAGTGTAGACCGGAAGCAGCATTACATCGTGGCCGCGTGAGATAAGCTCGGTAGCGAGTGCGTTGTCGCGCAGACAACTACCGCAGTACATCTGTCCCGCCCCGCCCGTAAGATAAAGAATTTTCACAAGAGTCTGGGAGGACAGGCGACCTGCCTATCCAATTTAAAAAGAGCAAAGACAGATAAGAAGGTTTGTCCTCTCAACCCGCCAGCGCTCTCTGGAAAGCTCGACGCGCGTAAAGATGTTCGAACAGGTTGCCTTCGTGTGGTTGGTCCCAATTAATTTGATTCGTGGGCACCGCTCCGATGTTCAGGCGATCGACATTTGGGGAGGTAACAAGACGATTGATCAGATCCGGATCGGAAGTGATTGCTGTAACGACAAGGCTTGGGCCCAGGGCTACCGGTATTTGCTTCTCAGCGACTTTAACGACACTGGCAAAGGGAAACATGAATTCCTTGTTGGCCATTGCGTGCTCGGAGTTTTCACAGAGAACGACTGTCGGTAGCAAGTAAGAACAGCCGTTGCGAATGGCGAGTCGTTCGCCATCCCGAAACGAGGCCGTGATTTCCGTCGCGCCCGGTTCGTTGAGCCCTTGATCAATCAACTGAGAGATTCGCTGTGCGACGTTTGCGTCGACGAAGGGCGCCAGTTGCGCCTGCGGATCATCCGCCGCGCGTGGAAGAATTTTCGCGAGGCGTTCCGCTAAGGCTTCGCTAATTTTCTCGGCATGCTTAGTAACCCAAATGCTCGACGCGTTGATACACGAGCGTCCACCATTGTCCGCAATAGAGCCGACCATCAAGTCGAGATACTTCTCCCAGTCGTCGATGCAGTCTTCGCCAAATACAATTTTACTGAAGCCGGGACCATGAATCTCTATGCGGGGATCGTTGGCCCAGAGACTGGTCGAACTCGAGTCGCCAAAGACTATGCCTCGCTGGCACTGCCGCAAAATTTCTCCGCTGCCGGAGTGATCGGTTGGATAAAAACTAAACGCCTCACGCGGGGCCCCAGCTCGAATGAACGATTGAATGATCCGGTAAGGACTCCAGGGCTCGGCACTGCCGGGTTTGAGTACCAACGGAATCTTCAAGGGAAGCGCTGGAATCCAAAGCGCGTGGACGCCGGGAGAATTGTTTGGCAGGACAACACCCAGCGACTCAGTGCGCGGATAAAAACTCAACGAGCGTCCCTCGATCTGCCCGAAGCCACGGTCGAGAATCTCCCAATCGACGTTCCGGGTAAGCCCGTCGATCACATTACTTGCTTCAGAGAGCACGCCATGAATCTTCGCCATGTTTCGGCGCGCCAGCACGTGCGGCATGCCCGTGGTTGCTGAAATCTGTCGCACATAATCTTCGGGAGTTTGCGTGGAGTCGCCCAACGGAAGCGAGTCCTTGAGAAAATATTCGCCCGCGCGTTTGCAAATATCGATGAGTTCGGCGGTGGAGAGGGCTGCGAGTTGCGCGCGCGCGGCGGTTTGATCTCGCAGATCGCGTCTGATCAATCCGTTGTTTGCCTGACTAATCTCGACGAACAACTCGCGGGTCTCGTGATGCGGCACGCGAGCAACGTCGAGACTCTTGTAAGGCTCTCCGTGACGAAGGATTGGGATATGAAGCATAAGCAATTTCTCGTTTGACAGAAATTTTTGCCGCGGATTAACTCGGATACTCGCGGATCTGAAAAGAACCTGTAAGCGTATTAGGAGAGTTCATACTGCCGAATCTCTCTGTGTGTTCAGATCCGCGAGTAGCCGCGTTAATCCGCGGCTAATAAACTCCCTCAACCACACCCGCCTGCAATCGTGAAAACGGCCGGACGTTACGCACTCCATCCCACGGATAGAGTTCGCACGGTGGTTCTCTTTCCGCCTCGTCACGTTCGAGGAAGCGTGGCATGAAGAACTCCTTTGTTAACGTCGTCAGTCGAACTCGACCGGTTTCACCATACTGAACAATCCGATTGGGTTCGTCAGGATCGACGATTTCGATCACCGCTCGTGGCACGGGCGGATAATAGATCACCGCGAAATTGTCCGCTTCTTCGCGCGGCTTGTGCACGGCCAGACCCATCAGCGTGTTTCCGTAAGTCGGCGCAAAGTAGGCGCCTTCGAGAAGTTCTTCGACTGCGAAGCGATGAAACTGAGGCGTCATCTCCGTGCCGCCGCAGAAGACCCCGGTGATGCCCAGCTTCTTCAGTGAAACTTTCTCACAAAGTGCTTCCAGAAGTTTCGGCGTGGTAAACAGGCAACGGATGTTGTCGTGCGCGCGCAGCAGGGTCAACCCCTGTTCGATCACGTGTTGCTTATACTGCTCCGCCATCTTGGGCTGCCCCATCTTGAGCAGCTTGATCACCCAGCGCGGATCGAGATCGATCATGAAGCAGATGCCGCCGCGATACTGAGTCAGATGCTCAACTGCCAGGCGCAGGCGACGCGGGCCGGTTGGCCCAAGCGACAACCAGTCGGCGCCCTTCGGAAAAAATTCATCCGGGAGCGTGTCGCTGAAAGCTTCGTAGTCAAGTCGAAAGTCTTCGATGTTGATCCGAGATTTTGGAACCCCGGTGCTGCCCCCCGTCTCGAAGGTGTAGACAGGACGTCCGGAGTAACCGCGTGGCACCCAGCGCCGCACCGGTCCGCCGCGCAGCCATTCGTCCTGGAAGGGTCCCAGTCGATCAAGATCCTGATAAGACTGGATTCGTTCGCGTGGATCCCAACCCAGCTTTTGCGCGTAGTCTAACCAAAATGGACAACCCGTCGCGGGGTCGAAGTGCCATTGCACGACCTCACGGACCCATGCATCTAGAGTTTCCTGCGTTGTATTGATTTTTGTTGGTAATGTTACTTCAGCGGTAGACATAGATTTTTCGATAACTACCAGGCCACGACTTTGATTAGCAACGTAAAAATACCAGAGCAGGTTTCAAAAGATAATTACGCCGGAGTGATGACACCGTCGCCCGCAAGCGCGGCGCGCAGCGTTGTCGGAATCTCCGCCGGCTTACCGTCCTTCAGGACAACTACTGTCATGGTGCCTTCGATTGCCAGTTCATTATCGGCGCCGAACACCTGATAGTCATAACGAATTGACGTGCGGCCTAGTTTCCCGACCGCGAAGCGAAGGCGAAACTGCGCATCGAGTTCTATTACGCGAAGGAATCGACATTCCACGTGGACGCGCGGAAAATCGTATCCCATACTCCGGTTCATCGGCCATTGGATGCTGCGCACGAGTTCACTTTCAGCTTCTTCCACCAGTTCGAAGATACGCGGAAAGTGCAGTCGGCCGGCTGCGTCCGAGTCAGCCCAACGCAGACGTCGTTGAAGTTCTATCGAGGCAGGCATGTGGTTGCGGACCTTTCTGTTCTCAGGGTTTGTTGCCTGCCGCTCGGCTGACAATCGCGATTAAGAAGAACCGACACGCACGACTCTATTGGTCTGGTGACGTAAAACCACATCACAAACACGAAGACCACTCTGGCGAGTGGTCCACATCCTTAATACTAGTGGTCGGGGCGAGAGGATTCGAACCTCCGACCTCTCGGTCCCGAACCGAGCGCTCTACCAGGCTGAGCCACGCCCCGACAAGTAGATGGATAATAGGGAAGCTGTTATCTACTGTCAAACTGGCCCAAAAGTCATTAGTGGGTCGGTCTGGATTGCCAGCCAACGATTAGAGACAAGATCAGAACTGGGAGCGCAGCGACCAGCCAAACACTCAACGTTGATAATCTTCATTTGAAACCGCACTTTCTTTAGATGTTTGGGATCTTGAGTGTAGAACTGGTCGCTGCGCTCCCAGTTCTGATTTCGTCTTCGCGATTCGCTCTACGCTTCGGCAAAGTTCGAGAACCGGAGCAAACTTTTCAAACTGACCCACTACCCCAAAGTCATTCAGTGCTGGTCCGAACCAGTGATGGATTTTGTCGCCTGCGGTTTACAAAAACTTTCTCGGCTTTATTCATCTTGAGGCCGTCTAATTTGTTGACCCGGAGTTGCGCTAAAATGCTATATTGCCTTCTGCCCTGGGTTATTGGCCGGGTGGCCCCTCCACCAATCCAATTGGTACAACCTCATCGTTTTGCCCGACTAGCGTTTTCACTTGGCACAAAACTGTTGTTGGAGAGCCTGTCCTATGACAACCAGTCCGCCGCTTTCTTCCCTTAAACACCTTGCCGGCTATATATCTTTCGCAATTCTACTGATTGTCAGCGCAAGCGTCGCAGTCGAGGCGGCAAATCTTAAGCCTCCCAGGTTGATCAGCGATACTGGTTCCACTCGCGCGGTCGCTTTTGAATCACCAGTCTTTAAAGGCGAGCCTTTTCCTCTGACCGCTACTGTTCCTTTCAGCACTGATACCAGAACACGCATCTGCATATTCGCAATGGACCTCGAGCTGCTGCCGGGTGAAGGCGCAAACGCCTTTACCGCCGACGTGCAAGACGCCAGTGGCAAACTCTATCCGTTGCGTATTGAATTCATGGGACAAGTGCCGGGATTTCCCGGCATCACGATGTTTATCGTCAGGCTTGCCGACGACATCGGCGATGTGGGCGATGTGTTGTTGCGTTTGAATCTGCACGGATTGGCCAGTAATCGCGTGCGCATGGGAATTGGACATGTAGGTGGTGGCCCAGCCGACGATGCTGGTGCCGTGGCCACGCCGGCGCCGGCCACTCCTCCGCCTGCGGATCCGCCACTGGTTCCTGATTCATATACGGGTGCGGCCACCGATGCTGATGCCGTGCGCTTTTTGGAGCAAGCCACCTGGGGTCCGACATCCGCGGATATTGCACACGTTAAAGCAGTCGGTTTCGTTTCCTATTTGAATGAGCAGTTCAGCGCGCCAGTAACAAATCCGACGAAGGGATCAAATTATCCGGATCTGCCATTTCCACTTGATGACCAGGCGACCCAATGTCCTACGACCAGTCCGGATCCAGACTATAACCAGACCGTTTGCAACCGGGACAACTATTCCATGTATCCGGTCCACCGCACGTTCTACGGTAACTCCCTGTATGGACCGGACCAGTTGCGTCAACGTGTCGCCTTTGCTCTGCATCAGATTCTGGTGGTCTCGGCGGCCAGCGAGGTTAACAGGCCAAGCTGGATGACGATCTACCTGCAGGCGCTTGACCGCAATGCGTTTGGAAATTACCGCACACTGTTGCAAGAGGTAACGCTGACGCCTGCGATGGGCGAATATCTCGACATGCGGCTGAGTACGCGTACTAACCCCAATGAAAACTTTGGGCGTGAGGTCTTGCAGCTCTTCTCGATCGGAACGGCGGTGCTCAATGCTGATGGTTCACCGCAACTTGATGCGCAGGGAATGCCGGTCGCGTCGTATTCACAGACTCAGGTAAATGAATTCACCCGCATCTTTACTGGTTGGAATCTTAACCCGGCGACGCTGGGTACCGGCATCACTAACTGGCGCGATCCGATGGTTCCGCGTGGTGGCACCAATCACGATTTCGGCGCCAAGACTCTCTTGAATGGTCAGGCTGTGCCAGCCTGTTCCAGTGCCAGTGGAGCGCCGAACGTCGCGTGTGCACAGGCCGATCTTACGATTGCGCTGGATAATATCTTTAACCACGCGAATGTTGGCCCATTCCTCAGTAAGCAGTTGATCCAGCATCTGGTAACCAGCAACCCGAGCGGCGCCTATGTGCAACGAGTCGCAGCCGTCTTTAACAACGACTGCTCCGGACTTCATCCCATCACCGGATGTTCAAGCGCGCGCGGAAACCTGAAGGCAGTTGTTCAGGCGATTCTGCTTGATCCCGAAGCTCGTGGCGACCTGAAGACGGATCCCAACTATGGAAAACTTCGCGAGCCGGCCCAATACATTAATGGGTTCCTGCGAGCCTTCAACGTAAAGTCGTTTGACAAAAATTCCACCAGCGATGGGGTGCTGGATCGGAATAACCCAGGCGACTTCACGGGACTGTTGGATCAGCCGATTTTCCAACCGGCTACAGTCTTCAGTTATTACCAACCGAGTTATGAAGTGCCGGGTACAAAAATACTCGGACCCGCGTTTGGGATTCTTTCAACCTCCACGACCTTACGTCGCGCGAACGATATCAACACTCTCGTCTACACGGGCGTGTCCTCGAATACTACTCCGACACTGCTCAGCCCTGATCGACCGCGCGGCACTTCGATCGACATCTCAAACCTCGAAGCACTGGCAGCCAATCCCGGCGATATTGCGGACGCGCTTAATCCGCTGCTTTTCCACGGGACAATGTCAACACAGGTGCGCACGTCGCTCATAACCGCGATGAACGCGATTAACGACGCTACCATTACGACTCGTAATCAAAAACGCGCGCGCGTTGCTGTTTACCTTGCGGCAACTTCTTCGCAGTACGACATACAGAGATAACCAACATGGCAAACACACGCAGAGATTTTCTACGGACAAGCGCATGCGCGTTAGGCGGCATGGCCTTGGCTTCGAGCCTGGACACATTCGGTGTTGTTCACGCCCTGACACCACAAGCCGCGCCTGACTACCGGGCGCTGGTTTGCGTTTTTCTGAACGGCGGCAACGACGGGAACAATATGTTCCTGGACCTCAATCAATACAGCCAGTACTCCACCACACGCAACGCCGCTCAGTTGGCGATCGCGCAGGCGAGTTTCCTTCCCGTGGCTCCGGTCAGCGGAGGCTCTTTTGGTTTCCACCCGAACATGCCGGAGATGCAGAATCTTTTCAATCAGGGAAAACTGGCAGTGCTTTGTAATAATGGGCCATTAGTTGAACCGCTTACGCGCACCACTTACCAAAACGGGACCGGCAAGAAGCCGCTGCAACTCTTTTCACACTCCGATCAGGTTGGTCTTTACCAAACGGCGATCGCCAACTCCGTTTCTCAGACGGGTTGGGGTGGCCGCCTCGCCGACAAAACACTTGGCTTAAACGGAGCTGCAACTTTTCCCAGCAACGTTTCCATAGCGGGTGTAAATCTTTATCTGACCGGAGTCGATACCAGGCAGTTGGCGGTGGCTGATTCCAACACGTCGTTAGCAAACGTTCTCCAACTCAACAATGCGCCGTCAGCCACCGCTAGTGAAATAAGTTCCCGCCTGGCGTCCTTTAACGAGCTGCGCGGCTTCGACAACAATTTCAAGCTCATCAAAGCGGCCAGCGATATTCGCTCGAGTTCGATTCAAACAGATAACGCTTTGTCTAACGTGAATCCGGTGCTCACGACCGTGTTTCCAAACACATCTATCAGCCGGCAGCTGCTGCAGGTTGCGCGCCTAATCAAGGCCAGCACGGATCCTGCTGCCGGCATCAACATGAAGCGGCAGATCTTTTTCGTGCAGATTGGTGGGTTCGACACGCACTCGGCGCAATTGAATGGTCAGGGTACGTTGCTGCAGCAAGTAAGTCAGGCCATCAATGCTTTCTTCAACGCCACTGTCGAACTTGGCTTGCAGGATAAGGTTACTTTATTCACCATGTCGGATTTTAGCCGCACGCTTCAGCCATCAGGCACTGGAGCGGCGCAAGTAGGCAGCGATCACGCGTGGGGAAATCACCAAATGATTGTGGGCGGTGCGGTGCAGGGTCACACGCTCTATGGAACTTATCCAAACATAACGCCGGGAGGGCCAGATGACACGGATGGTGGAGCCGCCCCGCGTGGTCGTTGGATCCCTACGACGTCTATCGAGCAATACGCGGCAACTTTGGCTAGCTGGTATGGATTGTCTTCCGCTGATCTGACCGCTGTGTTTCCGTTGATCGGTCACTTCTCAACTGCGAATCTAGGTTTCCTGGCGTAAACATAGACTCTCAGTGAGTCGACAAATACAGAACCGGGAGCGGTAGCGACCGGATCGAAGAGTCAACTAGACATCCGTGCGGAACAAGAAGTATCGCAAACGCAAGTCCAGTTGAGTTTTCGATCCGGTCGCTACCGCTCCCGGTTCCGTATTTGTCGACCCACGATTGAGGTGCGACATGGCTATTTTTCAACCAACAGAACTCATCTTGAAATAGAATTACTGTGATGCGTGAAAAGGGAAAGATAGGCAGAGGGGAAAAGATACGGCTAATAGTTTTGCCGTCACTCCTTGCTGCGATTCTCGGATTCCTGTTGTCGAGCAACAGTATTATCCGCCCGGCTCGCGCCTTTTCGTCCGGACCCCCTGCCGGTTATACCGGAGCTCCGGGAGAAGAGCCGGAGGCCTGCGCCGAATGCCATGTGCCCGCGGATGCCGGCACGGGACACATCTCCATCAATGCACCGCAGACATATGTCCCCGGCCAAACCTATCCGATTACGGTCACGCATACGAATCCTGATCTAACCAGAATCCGCTGGGGCTTCGAGCTCACCGTACTCGATACGTCAGATGAAACGGCTGGGAATTTGCAGGCGCTCGATGGACTGACACAAATACTAAACAACGCCGGACCAGGCGGCGCACGTCAATATATCGAGCACACGGCCGCGGGGACGTTTATCGGCCAACAGAATACCGCCACCTGGACCTTCAACTGGACAGCGCCACTTACAGATATCGGCATAGTCACTTTTTACGCCGCCGGCAATCAGGCGAACAACGACGGCAACACTTCGGGCGATTACATCTATAAAACTTTTGTATCCGTGGCGCCATTTTCGGCCACACCCGATTTCGATGTTGGAGTTGCGCCGTCGTTGCGAACCGTTGTTCCAACCTCCAGCGCGCAGTACACAGTCACAATCACGCCCTCAGCAGGCTTCAGCGGCACTGTGAATCTTGCCGCTACGGGATTGCCTTCCGGCGCCTCCGCAAACTTCAATCCAACCTCCGTTAATATTACTGATGCTGCCGCGAAGACTTCTGTATTAACGATTACCACTGATCCAGGCACGCCCCTGGGCGACTATTCGATCACCGTCACCGGATCTTCGGGCAGTCTCATGCACAACAAGCAGGTGACGCTGAAGGTGATCAGTCCTTCAAGCATTGACCTTTCCGTTACTAAAACTGCTTCACCAAATCCCGGGCAGGTTGGGTTGAGCTTAAGTTATAGAATGACAGTTACGAATAATGGACCGGCCACCGCAACTAACGTCAATCTCACCGACGCTTTACCGGCGGGTGTCGCTCTTGGATCAGCGACCTCCACCGTTGGCTCGTGCAGCGGCACGGGTCCGGTTACGTGTGCGATCGGAAGTTTGCCACTGAATGTCTCCGCGGTTATCACCATTGCGGTGACACCAACAGCACCGGGTCAGATCGTTAATTCGGCGACGGTTACCGCGAGCGAGACCGACAACGATGCCAGTAACAACACCGCCATGATTACGACGGAGATTCAGCCGGCGGCGGTAGAGCCATCAATGCTTGATCCGAATCTAACCGTTGATACCGTCGTGTCGGGTCTTGATCAGCCGACGGCTATCGCGTTTCCGGGACCGAATGATTTGTTTGTTATCGAGAAGGCGTCCGGCAAAGTTAAGTTTGTCCAAAACGGCATAGCGCAATCGACCGCTCTTGATCTGGCAGTGAACAGTGCTTCAGAACGGGGCTTGTTGGGCATCGCCTTGCATCCAAACTTCACCTTCAATCATTTCGTTTATCTTTACTGGACCGAAAGCAACACCGGGAGCGATTCCACGAACCTTGCTGACGTGGCCCTGTTGGGAAATCGCGTTGACCGTTACATCTGGAACGGCTCAGCGTTAACTTTCGATCGCAATCTCATCCAGCTTCGTGCTTACCAGGCCGATGCCAATCAACCGCTTCGTGGCAATCACAACGGTGGCGTCCTGCGTTTTGGCCCTGACGGAAAGCTCTACATCCTGATGGGGGACAACGGCCGCAGAGGCTTTCTTCAGAATAATCAACTCGGACCAGTTCCTGACGATCAATATGGCGGCCCCGAACCGGATGACGCCCACCTGACCGGCTTCATCCTGCGACTCAACGATGATGGGTCAACGCCTACAGATAATCCCTTCTTCAATGCCGCAACCACGCTTACGGGTCAGGCTGCGGCTAACATCAAGAAGATTTTCGCCTACGGGGTTCGCAACGGATTTGGATTGGCCTTCGATCCACTGTCGGGAATTCTTTGGGACCAGGAGAACGGCGACGATGCTTATGACGAAATGAATCGCATCACGCCCGGCTCGAATAACGGCTGGGTTGAAATTATGGGACCCGCAAGTCGCGTTGCGGATTACAAGTCGATCGAATCAACCTACGGTGCCGGTAATCTGCAACAGCTGCGTTGGGCGCCTTCCCTGATAGCCGACTCCCCATCGGCTGCGCTTGCGAGTCTCTACATGCTGCCGGGCGCACACTACAACGATCCGGAGTTCAGTTGGAAGTATGCGCTTGCTCCCGCGGGCATGGGCTTCGTCAAGGGAAGGGGATTGGGCACGCAGTATGAAGGCGATCTGTTCGTTGGCGCATCGCGCACAACCCTTCTCAACGGTTTTTTGTTCCGCTTCAAGTTCACTCCCGATCGCAAACACTTCAAGTTCAGCGATCCGTTGTTGAGTGATCTCGTGGCCGACAGCGTCGATAAGTTTGACTTAACTGAAAGCGAGACGCTTTTAGTGGGTCGCGATTTCGGAATTGCCACTGATATTCAGACGGGTCCAAACGGCAACGTCTTTGTCGTTTCCTTGCTGAACGGGGCGATCTATGAGATCAAGTCAAAGCCCAGCACTATCTTCTATGCGAACCTCAACGGGGCGCAGGAAGTGCCGCCAACAAACTCAACCGCGACCGGTGCGGCGACCCTGGTGCTGAGTCCGGATGAAACTACTGCGACCCTATCGCTGAATTTCAGTGGCCTTTCGAGCGCTCAAACGGATGCGCACATCCACGGACCCGCTCAGGTAGGTGTTACCGCGGGCGTCCTTTTCCCCTTACCGGCCGGTCAGATCAATGACTTCAGAATCAATCTGACGCCGGCACAGGCTCAGGATTTGAAGAACGGACTCTGGTACATCAACGTTCACAGCACGAATTTTCCGAATGGCGAAATTCGCGGACAGTTTCAAACGTCTGCAACGGCGAGCACTGTGCAATTCGGGGCCACGCAGGTGGGCGTTGGCGAAGGTGAGGGAAGCGCAACTTTGACGGTAACGCGCAGCGGCAACATATCGGATGCTGCGGATGTGAACTATGCGACCCTCGATCCGGTTGGCGGCGGTGATTGCAGTCTGACTAACACCGGGAGCGCCTCGGCTTCGTGCGACTACATGACGACCACAGGCAGTTTGCATTTTGCAGCCGGCCAGAGCCTCGCCACCATCTCGATACCAATCATCGACGACGCCTATGCTGAAGGAAGCAGCGAAAGCTTCATCGTCGCGCTGAGTAATGCGAGCGGCAGCGGCGTAATACTGAGTTCGCCAAGCATGGCTATCGTTACGATCAACGACAACGAAACCGTGAACGGGACAAACCCGATTGACAACGCGGAGTTCTTTGTTCGCCAGCACTATCTGGACTTTCTCAATCGCGAACCAGACCCGAGTGGTTTCAATTTTTGGACTCACCAGATTACTGATTGCGGCAGCGATGTCCAATGCATTGAGATCAAACGCATCAACGTCTCCGCCGCCTTTTTCCTCTCGATTGAGTTTCAAGAGAGTAGTAACTTTGTCTACCGGCTTTATAAAGGCACACTCGCTCGACAACCAAACTACGCCGAATTCAAAGCCGACCGTAGCAAAATTAGTTTCGACCAAAACTTTGCGCCGAACACCTTCGCGTTGACCTATGATTTTGTCGGCAGGCCGGAGTTCACAAACAAATATCCGGAAAATCTGGGCGGGACACACTTCATAGATGCCTTATTACAAACTGTGAATGATGGGTCCGGAATTGATCTTTCCGGATCAAGAAGCCAGCTCTATCAAGCATTCGATAATTGCTGGAACCTGGTTGGGTCGTTGCAATTCTGCAAAGCATTAATCGTTCGGCAAGTGGTCAATGACGGAGATTTCCGCCAAGGCGTCTTCAGCGAGTCGTGCGTGCTAATGGAATACTTCGGCGACCACCGCCGCAATCCCGACGATCCTCCAGATGTGGATTTCTCCGGCTATAACTTCTGGCTCAACAAGCTCAACCAGTTCAACGGCAACTTCGTCAAGGCTGAGATGGTTAAAGCCTTCATCGTCTCCGGCGAGTATCGTCACCGCTTTGGACCTTGAGCGGTAAGCACTGGCCGGTAGGCAGTGACCGCTAGCCCTCTTTCCCAACGTACGCGAAGAATTCGTAAGGCCAAAAACGAACGGCCCCGCCGGCGAAGGTTCGCAGATTGACCAGCAGTCCGACTTAACAGTAGCATCTGTCGCCGAATGTTTTTGCTCACTACTGCTTAACCCTGGGTCTTCCACCCCAAAGTAGCTTTAGCGCGGTCCGCTCCCATTAAGCATTTTAGAAAGGTTTGCCCATGCCTCGCACCCTCCGTCGCTCTCTTTACCTCCAACCCGTTTTCGTTCTGACGTTGTTCCTGCTGCTGCTGGTTTTACCCGGCAGGCAAAACAGCCTGTTGAACGCTTGGCGGTCATCGGCCAGTTCCACCAGCACCTTGGTTGTAACTAATACGAACGATAGCGGGCCGGGTTCGCTGCGGCAGGCGATTACTGATGCGAATGCCAGTCCTGGCGTAGATACAATTTCATTCAATATCGGTAGCGGCCTGCAGACGATTACCCCACTGCAAAGACTGCCGACCATAACGGAGGGAGTGGTTATCGACGGAACGACGCAGCCGGGTTTCGCCGGCGTGCCGATTATCGAACTTAACGGAACCGTGCAGCCCGATGGCAACGGCCTCTCTATTAACGGCGGCAATACGACGGTGCGCGGTCTCGTCATCAACCGTTTTCACTTCACCGGCATCTCGATTATCACTAACGGCGGAAATCGCGTTGAAGGATGCTACATCGGCACCGACGCCGCCGGTACGATTGCGCTGCCGAATGGAGACGACGGTGTAAGCATCAGCAGCTCAAACAACGTCGTTGGCGGCACAGGCCCTGCTCAGCACAATCTGATCTCCGGCAACGGCGGCGCCGGTGTAGACATTAGCCGTTTCTGCTGTAGCGGCGACACATCTTCGATTGTGGGAAACGTAGTTCAGGGTAACTACATCGGCGTTAATGCGACCGGGTCGGCCGGCATAGCAAACCTTCAAGAAGGTGTCAGAGTCTCGAGCGTAAACGCGAACCTTCCAGTCACAGGCAATCTCGTCGGGGGCACTCAACCCGGCGCCGGCAATGTCATTTCAGGTAACCATGGCATTGGCGTAAATCTTGAGGGCTTTTGGGTGACGAACAACACCGTTCAGGGCAACCTGATCGGTACGGACTCTACCGGCGACTTCGCCATAGCTAATGATCGCGACGGGATCGCTGTTACCGGCAGCAACAACCTCATCGGCGGTTCGACCGCAGGCGCGCGTAACGTTATCTCAGGAAACGGACGCTCAGGTTCGGGTTCGGGTGGCGGCAACGGAGTTGGTTTAAATGGAGCCGGACCCCTCCCCGTGGCGAACATCATCCAGGGCAACATCATTGGTGTGAACGCCACCTTAACGGCGGCAATTCCCAATCTTCTGCAGGGCATTGGTATCAGTAACGGGTCAAACAACGTCATTGGCGGTCCGGCAGCGGGTGAGGGTAACATCATCGCGTTCAACGGCTCCGATGGCGTAGTTGTAGCCACCAACTCCACCGCGGCGGGGAACTTGATACGGGGCAATTCGATTTTCTCAAATGGCCGTGAAATGCCTCCGAGCAGTGGCACCATCAACATTGATCTCGGCGCTAACGGTGTCACTCCGAATGACGCTGGCGACAGTGATACTGGCGCCAACAACCTGCAAAACTTTCCGGTAATCACTTCAGTCAACGTTAGCGCCAACTCGGTCAACGTCAAGGGCACGCTTAACAGTGCGTCCAGCCAGACTTTTACTCTCGACTTCTACGCGAACAGCGCCTGTGATCCGGTAGGCTTCGGCGGTGTAGCGCGGCATATTGGCACTACGATGGTGACTACAGACGGCGCTGGCAATGCCGGCTTTGATAGCACTTTCGCCCAGTCGTTACCGGCCAACCAGGTCATTACCGCAACAGCCACCGACGCAACCGGTAATACTTCAGAATTCTCACAGTGTTCACCGAGTTCTCCGGCTGTTGGCGCCGTTTCTTTCAGCCCGGTTTTCGCTGCCGCGCTCGAATCAAGCGGCTCTGTGACTTTCAATCTGAACCGTACGGGCGGCACAGCGGGCTCGATTACAGTCAACTACGCGGTTGCTGGCGGCGGCACTGCAACGCCTGGCTCTGACTTTACTCTCGCGGCTGGAAGCGTGACCTTTGCCGATGGCGAGTCCACCAAGAACCTTGTGGTTCCCATCCTCGAAGACACTGTCAACGAGAATGCCGAAACTGCGATCATCAGGCTTAGCACCACAGGCGAACTTGACACGCTTGGCGCCGGGAGCTCGGCGACAATTACTATCTTCGATAACGATCCGTTGCCCAGCCTGGCAGTCGGCGATGTGTCTGCCGTTGAAGGCAATTCCGGAACGACCGATTTCATCTTTCCGGTGACGCTTTCGGTCGCCAGCGAGCGCACGGTGTTGGTTAACTTCCTTACTGCAGATGGAACGGCCGCGAGTGGTGAAGACTTTTTGCTACCCATCGCAAACGTGGTGACAATTGCTCCCGGCCAGACCAGCGCGACGATTACGATTAGCGTTGTTGGCGACGTAACCGCCGAAGCGGATGAAACTTTCTTCGTCAACCTTTTTGGCGCTCAAAATGCCACCATCGCGGATAACCAGGGTCGAGGAACGATCCTCAACGACGATAGCAATTCGCTTCAATTCAGCAGCGCGAGTTTTAGTCTCAATGAGGGCGTGGGTAGCGCCGTAATTACCGTAATCCGCGCGGGGGGCGCACCGAATGAAGCTACGGTAAACTACGCGACCAGCGACAATGCCGGCGCCAGCAATTGCAGTATCCCTGGTGGGAACGCCTCTTCTCGCTGTGACTATGAAACTACCGTTGGGACTTTGCGATTCACTTCCGGCGAAACTTCCAAAACGATCTTAATTCCGATCATTGATGATGCTTATACTGAGGGCAGTGAGACTTTTACAATAACGCTCAGTAATGCCGTCGGCGCCGCGCTCGGAGGACCTAACGTTGCGACCGTTAACATTAACGATAACGATTCCGTCAATGGCCCAAACCCAATCGACCAGGCGAATTTCTTTGTGCGCCAGCACTACATCGATTTTCTGAATCGCGAGCCTGATCCCGCCGGCCTGGCTTTCTGGAGTAATCAGATCACCGAGTGCCAACAGCCAGGTGCTACCTGCAGCGCCGAGGTGCGACGTATTAACGTCTCCGCCGCCTTCTTCTTATCAATCGAATTTCAGGAGACCGGTTATCTGGTTTACCGTTTCTACAAAGCTGCTTACGGCAACATAAGCGGGACACCGGTGCCGCTGCGGCTCAATGAGTTTTTGCCGGACACGCAACAAATTGGAAAGGGTGTGGTAATTGGACAGCCTGGAGCGGAGCAACAGCTGGAAGCAAACAAGGTTGCCTACGCGTTGGATTTCGTTTCGCGTTCGCGCTTCACCACTGCCTATTCAACCACGTTGACGCCGGCACAGTTTGTCGACGCGCTGTTTGCAAACGCAGTTGTCACACCTTCAGCGACTGATCGCAACGCTGCCATCAACGAGTTTGGCGGGGCAGGGAACACTGCGGACACAGCTGCGCGTGCGCGAGCGCTTCGACGAGTGGCGGAAAACTCAACGCTGAACCTGCAGGAGACCAACAGAGCGTTTGTGTTGATGCAGTACTTCGGCTACCTGCGCCGTAATCCAAACGATGCGCCGGAGCCAAATCTGGACTTTGGTGGTTACAACTTCTGGTTGGGCAAGTTAAATGAGTTCAACGGCAATTTCGTCAAAGCCGAGATGGTGAAGGCGTTCATCAGCTCCGATGAGTATCGCCATCGCTTTGGTCCCTGATATTTGTTTTCGTTGACTATCCGGTCGCTCGAAAGGTAGCATCCGGCCGATCTTGTTACGCTAGGCGCCAGGTTCTCCCTCCTGAGCGCTCAAGACCTATTTCACCTCGTCCCACAACTAGGAAGAGTAGCCCATAAACTCAAAGGATTAAACAAGGATGTGGGGAAAATCTAAGCGGCGACGAGTATTGTCGCAGGTTCTGTTTTGTTTCCTGGCACTGACTGTTCTGGCTGCCCGGAAAGACATCGCTTCCAGCTTTGCCGCTGGTTGTGGAACAGCGCAATTCACCGGCCAGCTGACGAATGCGGCTGTAGGCGACGCTCCGATATCTATGGTCACTGGAGATTTTAATCACGATGGCAGAGACGATCTTGCGGTTGCCAACTTTCTCAGCAGCCCGGGATCTGCTAACGGCGAAATCTCTATTCTGCTGAACAATGGTTCGGGAGGCTTTTTGCCGCCCACCAACATTTCAGCCGGCGGATTATATCTTCGTTCAATTGTCCAGGCGGATTTCAACCATGACAGCGAACTAGATCTGGCTGTAGTGAACAACGACATCGTCACACCCGCCAGCGCTGTCACTATTTTGTTCGGTGACGGTTCTGGCGGCTTCGCAGTGTTTGGATCGCCTCTCGCGATAAATGCTGCCTCTGATTTGACTGCCGGAGACTTCAACAAGGACGGCAATCCCGATCTTGCCGCGACTCACCCCGAACCTGACGGAAGTGTTTCGGTGTTGCTGGGAAACGGCTCCGGCGAATTCCTCTCAGCGCAGATTTTTACTGTCGCCAGCGATCCCGTTTCAATCGCAACCGCAGACTTCAATGGAGACACCAACCCGGATATCGTCACGGGAAATTCATTTGATCGTAATGTGAGTGTCTTGCTGGGGGATGGAATCGGCGGCTTCGGAACGGCGATAAATTCCAGTACCGGACCTTCGCCTATTAAGTTCATCGACATCGGTGACTTCAACCAGGACTCGAAGATTGATGTTGTAGCCGCCTCAAATCTAAATACGGTGGCGGTTGTGCTTGGGAATGGGAATGGGACCTTCACACCTCCTACGCTATTGACTGTGGCTGGAAATCCACAATCGGTTTTGGTCAAGGATCTGAACGCAGATGGCAAACTGGATTTGGTGACGCCTCATACCGGGCCTGGAACTGCTTCAGTGCTGCTGGGTAATGGTGCGGGCAGCTTTGGATCGCCGGCGATTTACAGCGTGGGCAGAGGACCTGTTGTTGCGGTGAGCTCAGATTTCAATGGCGACTTAAGGCTCGATCTGGCGTTTGCTAATGGATTTTCAGACAGCGTATCGATTCTTTTGGGAGATGGGCAGGAAGGTTTTTCCGGCGCTCGTAATTACAGAGCCGGAGATGCGGCAATCGCCGGAGGTGATTTCAATCGCGACGGCAAACCCGATCTGGTTGCTGCGGGTAGCGGCGGGATCGACGTGCTATTGGGCGATGGCAGTGGCTTGTTTGGTGCTAGCGTTACGTATGTCACGGGGTTGAACGGCGCCCATGATGCCACCGTGGCAGACTTCAATGACGATGGCAAGTTGGATGTTGGCACCGCCAACTTTGCTTGTTGCGGAAACACTGACAGCGTGTCGATCGTCCTCGGCGACGGCAATGGAGGATTTGGTCCTCCGACTAGTTTTACGGCCGGCTCCAGCACCGACGCTTTCGGGATCGTCACCGCGGATTTTAATAAGGATGGCAAGGCTGACCTGGCGGTACTTAATAACGCAGACAACAATGTTTCAGTTCTGATCGGGGATGGCAATGGATCTTTTGCGGCGCCGCTAAATACCAGTTTGGGCACGGCTCCAGTTGATCTTGTTGTCGGGGGCATAAACGGCGATGGGAATACCGACCTGATAGTTGTTGGCGGTGGGTCAGCTTATGTATTACTTGGCGATGGCGCCGGCGGCTTTTCAGTGGGCGCGCCGATTATCCTTCCCGGCGCTATTTCAGTCGCTGTTGGAGATGTAAACGGCGACGGCTTAGCTGATCTGGCAACGGCCAACAGCGCCGGCGGTGTTTCCGTGTTGCTTGGTAATGGTTTGGGCGGCTTTGGCGCTCCGGCCAACTACACGATGACGTCGCCTGGTAGCGTTGCGTTGGCCGATCTCAACGGTGACGGTAAAACGGACTTGGCGATCGGGGGCGAGTCGCCCGATCTCGTCATCCGACTCGGCGATGGTACCGGCGCCTTCGGTTCGGCAGCTGGTTTCACCCTCGGAAGCACTCCCAAGGAAATCTTCCCTATCGATCTTAACCGCGATGGGCGGCTTGATTTGGCAGTCGCCAGCGCCGGCGTGTCTGTCTTAATGAACGCGTGTCCCGCCGCTCCAGTCGTTCCGCCGGGGCTCTATGTTAGCGATGCGATAGTGGCAGAAGGGAATAGTGGGCAAACAAATGCTGAGTTTGAAATTTTCCTTCCAGTAAGCAGTGATAAAACCGTAACCGTTAGCTATTACTCCAGCAATGAAAGCGCGACTGGCGGCGTAGATTACCAATCCGTTTCCGGCCGCGTTACTTTTCCCCCGGGAGTAACGGAACAAACAATTGTGGTGCCGGTCAATGGCGACACCTTAACCGAGCCAGAAGAGAGATTTAATGTCATTCTTTCCGATCCATTGAACGCCGTTCTCACCAGGCCGAACGGACTTGGAATAATCACCAATGATGACGGCCCCGCGGTGGTTGCATTTGCTCCCGGCACCTACACCGCCCTCGAAGGTTTCCCCACCAGGGATGTTTTGGTGATACGATCAGTTAATCTGAGTGTCCCATTCACTGTTGCGTACGCCACGAGCGACAATGCCGGAGCAAACTCCTGCAACTTCAACAATGGCGCTGCCTCTTCGCGTTGCGATTATTTGACTACGGTTGGCACGTTGCATTTTGCCGCGAACGAAACTGCCAAAACCATCTCGGTTCCCATTATTGACGATGCCTATGCTGAAGGAATTGTTGACGAGGAGTTCTTTGTCACGCTCAGCAACCCGTCCGGCGCCACGCTCGGCACAAACTCCACCGCGTCCATTAGGATCGCTGACAATGATCAGAGCAACGGGACAAACCCGCTTGATGTATCAAGCTTCTTTGTCCGCCAGCACTACCTCGAGTTCCTGAACCGTGAACCGGACGCGGGTGGACTCTTCTTTTGGACGGACCAGATTGAGAGTTGCAGTCCCAAACCGCAATGCACGGAGATCAAACGGATCAACGTCTCCGCTGCGTTCTTCCTCTCAATCGAATTTCAGGAGACTGGTTATCTGGTTTACCGTTTCTACAAAGCTGCTTACGGCAACATAAGCGGGACACCGGTGCCGCTGCGGCTCAATGAGTTTTTGCCGGACACGCAACAAATTGGAAAGGGTGTGGTAATT
>Ga0134126_10001494_pt1 | contig 29844 bp, 15 predicted proteins | sample KB31752_FD_96881 | JGI IMG/M metagenome (GOLD analysis project Ga0134126, IMG submission 96881) | Terrestrial soil microbial communities with excess Nitrogen fertilizer from Kellogg Biological Station, Michigan, USA - KB3-175-2 | ecosystem: Environmental > Terrestrial > Soil > Unclassified ... | reverse complement strand
GGCCCACCACCATCTCCAAACCGCGTTCGACGCATAAGGCGATGCGGTCATCGGGGCGGATACCGAGGGAGAGGAGGTAGTGGGCGAGTTGATTGGCTTGGGCGTTGAGCTGGCCGTAGGTCAGGGACTGATCCTGGTACACCGACGCGGTTGCGCCGGGCTGTGCTGCGGCCTCCGCTTCGAACAATTGATGAGCCAGTTGCTCGACGCGGGGTACCTGTGTGGCATTCCACTCGACCAGCATCTGATGGCGTTGCTCGGGGGTGAGTAACGGCAGCTCCTGAATACGTTGCGACTCATCCGCGACCATGGCGCTGAGTACCGTCTGGAAGTGCCCGACGATCCGTTCGATGGTCGGCCGCTCGAAAAGATCGTTGGCGTAACCCAGATCTCCCGTGATCACCTCATCGGTGTCGGTTAGTTGCAGCAGCAGGTCGAATTGCGTTGTGGTGCGGGGCGCTGAGCTCAGGGAAAGCTCCAAGCCGGATAGAGAGAGTGTGTCGGCTGCCGAGGTGTTCTCCAGGGACAACAGAACCTGAAACAGTGGGTTATGGCTCAAAGAACGGACAGGTTGCGTCGCTTCGACCACTTGTTCGAAGGGCACATCCTGATGCGTATAGGCATCCAGTGTCAGCGCCTTCACTTGCGCGAGGAATTGGGCGACATTGAGATCGCCCAGCTTGATCCGCAGCGCCAGCATGTTGACGAAGAAGCCGATGAGCGGTTCGATCTCGGTGCGTTGACGATTGGCGACCGGCGTACCGACCACGAAATCATTCTGACCGCTGAGCCGCGCGAGCAGGATGGCCCAGCCGGCGAGGAGGGTCATGAAGAGGGTGGTACTGTGCTGTTGACTCAGGGCTCGCAGGTCGCTGGTCAAATCAGCCGGGAGCACAAAGTGGACGTTTTCACCGGCATAGCGTTGCACAGCCGGGCGCGGATGATCCGTCGGCAACTCCAACAACTCTGGAGCGCCGACCAGGTGATTGCGCCAGAACTCGAGCTGCGTTTGTAGAGCGTCGCCTTGCAGCCACTGCCGCTGCCAAACGGCATAGTCGGCGTATTGGAGGGTTAATGGGGCTAGCGGGTCGGGCATCGCCTGTTTGAAGGCACCATAAAGAGCGCTGATTTCCCGGATCAGAATGCCGATCGACCAGGCATCAGAGATGATGTGATGTTGGCAGAAGAGCAGGGTGTGATCGTCGTCGGCCAGTTGCAGCAACTGCCCCCGGATCAAAGGCCCGGTGCTCAGGTCGAAGGGCCGCTGGAACTCATCCACACTCAATCGGTCGACGGTGAGGTGTTGCTCATCTGCCGCGAGGCCCTTCAGATCGTGGTAGCTCAGAGCGAAGCCGATTTCGGCCGGAGCGATGACCTGAATGGGAGTGCCATCGTCCGTTTTGACAAAGCGCGTGCGCAGAATCTCATGGCGGGCGACGATCCGATCCAGGGTTGCTTGCAAAGCTACGCGGTCCAGGGAGCCTTGCAGCCGTAAGGGGGCCGCCATGTGATAGGCGATACTAGCGGCGGAATCGAGCTGAGCCAGGAACCAGAGTCTTTGCTGAGCCCAGGACAGGGGCAGGTTCTGGTTGCGTTGCGCGGGTTGGATCGGTGGCAGTACGAGTGCAGTCGCCCCGGCGACATGCTTTGTCAGAGCTGCCAAGGTCGTAGTGGCGAACAGATCACGCAATGCGATATCGACGCCCAGCACCTGGCGTAAGCGCGAGACCAGTTTCACGGCCAGCAGTGAATGGCCGCCGAGCTCGAAGAAGTGATCGTGTCGGCCGACGTGCTCGACTTCAAGCAGTTCCCGCCAGATCCCCGCGATGGCGATTTCCATCTCGCCGGCTGGAGCTTCATGAATGCTCTTGAGGGACGCGCCTGCTTCCTGGGCTGGCTCAACGTTGTCAGCAAGCGCGATATTGTCGCCGGGCAACTGGTGAGGCTCGGCCGCCGTGGGTGTGGGCAGCTCGCGAATGTGTTGCGATTCATCCGCGATCATGGCGCGCAGCAGAGTCTGAAAGTCCTCTCGGAGTCGTTCGATAGTGGCTTGCTCGAACAGGTCGCTCGAGTACAGAAGGTCTCCGGAGATGACTTCGCCGCTGTCAGTCAAAGATAGGGACAAATCAAAGTGCATCGCCGGACGCATTGTGGTGAGCTGTGTGAGCTCGAGTCCCGGCAGATCCAGTGAGCCGTATGCTGTGTTATTCAGAGCTAGCCCAACCTGAAAGAGCGGGCTGTGGCTGAGCGTTCGTACCGGCTGGAGAGCTTCGACGACCTGTTCGAATGGCACATCCTGATAGGCGTAGGCGGCGAGGGTGGTCGTTTTGATCCGATCGAGGACCTGTGTGACGGTCGGGTCGCCGTCGAGCCGGATGCGTAAGGCGAGTGTGTTGACGAAAAAACCGATGAGCGACTCGATCTCGGTGCGCTGGCGATTGGCAACTGGCGTACCGATGACCAGATCGTTCTGGCCGCTCAAGCGGGCGAGCAGGATGGCCCAGCCGGCCAGAAGAGTCATGAAGACAGTGGTGCCATTGCGCTGACTCGAGGCCCGCAGTCCGGCGGTCAAATTGGCGGCAAGCACGAGCGGAATACTCGCGCCGACGAAGCTCTGCACGGCCGGCCGCGGATGATCGGTGGGCAGCACCAGCAGCTCGGGGGCGCCCTGGAGGTGATTGCGCCAGAACTCGATCTGCGTGTGCAGGGCCTCCCCCTGCAGCCACTGCCGTTGCCAGACCGCGTAGTCGGCGTATTGGACGCTCAGCGGTGCCAGCGGGTCGGGCAGAGCCTGTTTGAATGCGGTGTAGAGAGCAGTTATTTCCTGGATCAGGACGCCGATCGACCAGCCATCGTAGATGATGTGATGTTGAGAGAAGAGCAGGATGTGATGATCGTCGGCGAGTTGCAGCAACCGGCCACGGATCAAAGGTCCGCTCTCCAGGTCGAAGATGCGCTGGAACTCAGCTTCGGTCAATCGGGCAACGGTGGCCTGTTGCTCATCCGCAGCGAGGCCTTTCAGGTCGTGGTGGCTCAAGGCAAAGCCGACATTGGCCGAGGCGATGACTTGAACGGGTTCACCCTCGGGTGTTTTAACGAAGGTCGTGCGCAGGATTTCGTGGCGGGCGACGATCCGATCCAGCGTTGCCTGCAGGGCTATGCGGTCGAGCACTCCGCGCAGTCGCAGCGCGGCCTCGAGGCGATAGGCAATGTTCGCGGCTGAATCGAGTTGAGCGAGGAACCAGAGCCGTTGCTGAGCCCAGGACAGCGGCAGGCTCTGCGTCCGATCCGCAGGTTGGATCGGGGGCAGCACGACTGCGCTGGCCTCGGCGACGTACTTCGCCAGAACAGCCAGAGTGGGGGAGGCGAACAGGTCGCGTAAGCTGACATCAACGCCCAGGACCTGGCGTAAGCGGGAGAGCAGTTGTACGGCCAGGAGCGAATGGCCGCCGAGCTCGAAGAAGTGATCGTGTCGGCCGACCTGGTCGACGTGCAGCAACTCCTGCCACATGCCGGCGATGACGATTTCGATATCCCCGGTGGGGGCTTCATAGGCGCGCTTGAGGTAGGCGTCTGATTCCGGGGCGGGCAAGCGGTTGCGATCGAGCTTGCCGTTGGATGAGAGAGGAAGGGCCGGGAGCGTGACGAAAGCGGTCGGGATCATGTATTCGGCCAACACGGAAGCCAATTGCGCGCGCAACTGGGCGACGGACAGCTCGGCTGCTTCTTCGGGCACCAGGTAGGCGACCAGGCGTCTTTCGCCCGTAGTATCTTCGCGTGCGATGACGACTGCTTCGCGCACACCCGGGCAGGCAAGCAGTTGTGCTTCGATCTCACCCAACTCGATGCGAAAGCCGCGGATCTTGACTTGAAAGTCATTGCGGCCGAGGTACACGAGATTGCCATCGGGCAGATAGCGGCCCAGATCACCGGTTTTGTACATCCGCGCATCCGGTACCGCGCTGAACGGATCAGGCAGGAAGCGCTCCTGGGTTAGATCCGGGCGGTTCAGATAACCGCGTGCGACCTGTACACCCCCGATGTAGATCTCGCCGGTCACCCCGACGGGAACTGGTTGCCGATGAGCATCGAGCAAATAGATAGCTGTATTGGCGACAGGACGGCCAATTGGGACGAGGCCTGCATACTGATCCGAACGGCAGCGCCAACTGGTGACGTCAATGGCCGCTTCCGTTGGGCCGTAGAGATTGTGCAACTCGGCATCAGGTAAGGCGGCCTGGCAACGTAGCAGTAGGGGATACGGCAACGCTTCGCCACTGCACAGTACATGTCGTAATGTCGGGTGCGGTCGCTGTGCCGGACGATCCAGGAAGGCCGCGAGCATCGAGGGCACGAAATGCACGATGGTGATGCCGGCGTGATCGATGATGTGCGCCAGGTAGTCAGGATCCAGATGGCCTTGCGGGCGCGCGATGACGAGTTGCGCCCCGGCAAGTAGCGGTAAGAAGAACTCCCACACCGATACATCGAAACTGAAGGGTGTCTTTTGCAGAATTCGATCCTGCGAGCTGACGCGGTATTCGTCTTGCGCCCAGCGAAGGCGATTGACGACACCCCCATGTTGGTTCATCGCTCCCTTCGGCAGGCCTGTTGAGCCGGAGGTATAAATGACATAGGCCAGATGGGATGCCGTCAGGCCGAGTGTGCTGGTATCGGGATTGTGGCTGGGCTGCCTCGACAGCCGGACCTGGTCCAGTACCACCACGGGCACCTCAAGCGGCGGAAGAGTGTCTTTGAGCGCCGTTTGCGTCAGCACCGCCACTGGGGCACAGTCTTTGAGGATGAACAGCTGGCGAGCTTCGGGATACTCAGGATCGAGCGGCACGTAAGCGCCACCGGCTTTGAGGATGCCGAGCAGGCCTACCACCATGTCCAGACTGCGTCTGGCATGCAGGGCGATGCGATCGTCAGGGTGGATGCCGAGGGAGAGCAGATAGTGGGCGAGCTGATTGGCTTGGGTGTTGAGCTGTCCGTAAGTTAAGGACTGATTCTGGTACACCAAGGCGGTGGCATCGGGCTGGGCGTTGGCCTGTGCCTCGAACAGTTGATGGATCGGTTGTTCGGTGTTGCAGGACACCGCAGTGGCGTTCCAGTCAAAGAGCAGTTGCTGGCGCTCGCTGGATGAGAGCCACGGTAGCAGCGCGATACGCTGCCTGTCATCCGTTACCATGGCATCCAGCAAACTTATCGAGTGCGTGGCAAACCGTTCGATGCTGGCTCGTTCGAAGAGATCGCTCGCATACTGAAGATCTCCAGCGATTACCTCGCCTGTATCCCTCAACAACAAGGATAGATCGAATTGCGTCGCAGTCTGAATCGCAGGCAGGCAGGTGACACTGAGTTCCGGCAGTGTCAGCGCGCCGATTTCCGGTGTGTTGTTTACGGCCAGCATGACCTGAAACAACGGGCTGTGGCTCAAGGCTCTGGTTGGCTGGAGGGCTTCGACAACCCGTTCGAATGGCGCATCCTGATGAGCGTAGGCGGCGAGGCTGGTGGTCTTGATCCGCTGCAGGAGTTGCGCGACGGTCGGGTTGTCGTCGACCCGGATGCGCAAGGGCAACATGTTGACGAAGCAACCGAGGATCGACTCGAGCTCGGTTCGTTGTCGGTTGGCGGTGGGTATGCCGATGACCAAATCGTTCTCACCGCTCAGTCGGGCGAGCAGGATCGACCAGCCGGCTAAGAGGGTCATGAAAATGGTGACGCCGTGACGCTGGCTCAGCGCTCTCAGGCGAGTAGTCAGATCAGCCGGGATGGCGAACGGAATACTCGCACCTGCGTAGCTTTGCGTGGCCGGGCGTGGATGATCTGTCGGCAGCTCGAGCAGCGCTGGGGCGCCTGCAAGGTGATCGCGCCAGAACTCGATCTGCGTGCCCAAGTCCTCACCTTGCAACCACCGTCGCTGCCAGAGCGCATAGTCGGCGTATTGCAGGCTCGGCGGGGCTAGCGGGTCCGGCAGCGCGTGTTTGAAGGCGGCGTAATAAGCGCCGATTTCCCGGTAGAGGATGCCGGCCGACCAGCCATCGGAGATGATGTGATGTTGGCAGAGGAGGAGAAGGTGATGGTCGTCGGCTAGTTGCAGCAGCTGGCCGCGGATCAAAGGGCCGCAGCTCAAGTCGAAAGGGCGCTGCAGCTCTTGCGCGCGCAGTCGGGCGACGGCGAGGTCTCGTTCATCCTGCCGGAGACTTGTCAGATCATGATGGCTCAAGGCGAAGCCGATGTCGGGCGAGCCGATGACCTGTACAGGGGTGCCATCGGCAGTTTTGATGAAGGTCGTGCGCAGGATTTCATGACGCGCAACGATCCGATTCAAAGTGGCCTGCAAGGCTGCGCGATCTAGTGAGCCTCGTAGCTGCAACGCGGCCGGCATGTGATAGGCGAGACTGGCGGCTGGATGGAGTTGAGCAAGGAACCAGAGTCGTTGCTGAGCCCAGGAGAGCGGCAGGCTCTGCGTCCGGTCCGCCGCTGAAATCGGCGGTAGCACGAGCGCAGTGGCTGCAGCGATGCGCTGTGCGAGACCAGACGGTGTGGGGGTGGCGAACAAATCGTGCAGTGTGATGTTTAGCCCCAATTCCTCGCGGAGGCGCGCGATCAGTTGTACACCCAGAAGTGAATGGCCGCCGGTTTTGAAGAAATCATCGTGTCGGCCGACTCGCTCGCAGCCAAGCAGATCCTGCCAGGCGGCGGCGATGGCGATCTCGATCTCACCTTCCGGCGCCGCTGACAATAGCTCTGCAGGGGTGGTTTTTTTCCAGGACCAGATTGCATCGAGCGCATTTGCCAGGTACAAGGATTTGCAGCGCGCACGCTGAATTTTTCCACTCGTGGTGCGGGGAATGTGGCCCGCCTTGACCAGGAGAATGGCGGCGATGCTGAGCACTTCATGTTGCTCGGCGACGGCCGCGCGAATCGCCCCAGGAAGGGCGTCGATCCTGGGATCTTTTCTGGATTCGACCTCTTGAACGATCACCATTTGTGCGGCGGCATCGTCTTCCAGCGAAAATACGGCGCAGCCACTGGGCCGAAATGCCGGATCGAGTCGTTCGACCGTCGCCTCGACATCCGGGGGGTAGACATTGCGGCCGTTGAAAATCATCATGTCTTTGATGCGGCCGGCAATATAAAGCTCATTGCAATGAGTGAAGCCAAGATCGCCGGTGCGCAGATACGGCTCATCCCGGCCCGGCGTCCGTGCCGTGAATGTTTGCTGGTTTTCCTCCGGACGATTCCAATAGCCTCGGGCGATGGACGGTCCGCGTATCCAAATTTCGCCAACTGCCGCATCGCCCAGCTGCACGAGTGAGTAAGGATTGACAATGATTGTCTCGTGATCGTCGTCGGTGGCTCCTACCGACACGACTTGCATTGCATCGCGTACTTCCGTGGGCGCCTTTATCTCATCGATAGCGAGTGCGGTTTTGCTGATCGCAAGATGTTTCGGAAGTACGCCCGATACCCTGCGCGTGTTGCCGGTCACCAGCAGCGTTGATTCTGCCAGTCCATACACCGGTGTCGTCGCTTCCGGGCGAAAACCACAGGCTGAGAATGCCTGTGAAAACCGCTGCAAGGTGGCGGGGCGGACGGGTTCCGAGCCATTGAGCGCGAATTGCAGCGAGCTCAGATCAAGTGATTGCCTTTCTTCGGCTGATACTTTGTCGACGCACAGATCATAAGCAAAGTTGGGTGCTGCCGTTAGGCCGGCCCGATAATCCGACATGAGCTTCAACCATCGGTAGGGGCGCCGTAAGAACGTGGCAGGCGGGAGCTGGACGCAGTGATGTCCCGCATAGATGGGAAATATGATTTTGCCGACCAGGCCCATGTCATGATGAGGCGGGAGCCAGGACACCAGAGTGTCGCCGGACGTGAGCGGAAATGCCGTATTGATCGCGTGGGCATTCGCCACGCTGTTTGCATGGCTGACCATTACACCTTTGGGCGAGCCGGTGGACCCGGAAGTGTATTGCAGAAAAGCAATGTCCGCCGGCTGCAAGTCTGGAGGCATCCATCGCTGGGAAATGTCCGGCAACGTATCTGTTGTAAGCCACGATAGCTTGCTCAACACGTCGCCGCCGCCGGCACGCGCCTTTTCGATTTGTGCCGCAACCTCAGATGAGGTCAATGCGATGCGCGGCTGCGCGTCCTCAATGATAAGCCGCAGTCTGGGAATGGCGCGAGCGTTCGAGGGCGGTAAAGCGGGTACAGCAATTACACCGGCGTAAACGCACCCGAAGAATGCGCTGATGTAGTCGAGACTGGGCGGATAGAGCAGTAATACCCTGTCACCGGGGTTGCTGTGGGCTTGTAGGTGAGCGGCCAGCTTGCGCGCCTGCCGATCCAAATCCGAAAACGTGACCGAACCGCTAAGCTGTTCGCCATTTTCAAAATAGGTAAACGCCGCTTGGTTCGCTGTGCTGGAGCCAGGTGCGGCGCGATACCGTAGCGATTCAAACAACGTGGAGCATCGAGGTTTCACGGGCTCGTCCATGGGCGTACGCGGGCTTGGCCTGTTTACAGGCGCAAAACCCGATCCTATATCCAACAAAGAGAATCCGATCCTACGGTCGCCCAGGTTGAGACGCGACTACTCAAGCGCGTAGTGGACGTCCGAAGACGGGCGCCCCTACGATGGGGTAGCGCTTTGTCTGTGACGAGCTCTCACATCTTACGCGTACAAGTAACAAGAGGCGTATCGCGATGATTCCAAACTCCGAGGTTGCGATTCGCCGTATGGGTTTCCGGGCGTGGGCCCTTATACTTCTGGTGTCGTGCGTCGGTTTGCATGCGTGGCCCGTCGGAGCCGCCGCGCCCGATTCACAGGGGCAGTCGGACGTCGATGGCCGTACGGAGATTCTGTGGGACGAGTTCGGTGTGCCCAGTATTTATGGGAAAACCGTGCCTGCGGTATTGCGCGGCTACGGCTACGCGCAAATGGAGAACCATGCGGAGCTCTTGCTGCAACAGATCGCAGTGGCGAGAGGTAGGTCCGCAGAGTACTTCGGCCCGGGCGAAAACAACGAGAATGTGCTCAACGACATCAACGTACGCACCAACGGCATCCCGCAACGTGCCCTGCAATGGTACCTCAGTGGCGGTGCTGAGCAGCGCAGGTTTCTCGAGGCCTTCGTGAGCGGAATCAACACCTATGCCGCAAGGCATGGCGATACAATTGCGCCAAAATTCCATCGAGTGCTGCCGGTCACGCCGCCTGACATCATGGCGAATTTTCAGCATCTCGTGCACTACGGGTTCATGACTGCACAGTCAAACGTGGCTGGACTCGTGGAGGCCTGGCTGCAGGGCTCAGCGACACCGGCCGTACAAAATGCGGGCGGAGTTCTCGGGAAAGCCGGGATTGGCTCCAACGGCTGGGCGCTCGGGCCCGGCCGCACAAAAAGCGGTAACGCCATTCTCATGGGCAACCCACATTTGCCCTGGGGCATCAATCAACCGTTGCCGGGCGCTGGGGCAGAGCAGTTGTTCGAGGCGCATCTGATTACCGACACGCTCAATGCCCACGGTGCTACCTTCGTCGGGATTCCGTTCATCAGCATAGGATTCACCAACGACCTTGGCTGGACGCACACAACGAACCCGCTGAAGAATGCTGATCTTTACGAGCTTACGCTCGTGAGCGGTGGCTATTCGTGGGAGGGCGGTGTGTTGCCGTTGCTACACAGGCAGGAGCAGATCCGAATTCTTCAGCCTGATGGCACGCTGGCAACACAGGCCCTGGACGTGGCCTCGTCAATACATGGGCCCATCATCGCGCAACGCGGTAACAAGGCACTGGCGTTGCGCGTGGCCGGTCTAAATGCACCGTCGGTGGTCAGCGAATACTGGGACATGGTTCGTGCACACAACCTGCAGGAGTTCACCGAGGCGAACAGCCGCTTGCAGATCCCATACTTCAATCTGATTTACGCGGACCGGCACGGCGACATCATGTATTCGTTTGGTGGCCGCCAGCCAGTGCGCAGCGGCGGTACCTACGCCGATTGGCTCGGTATTTTGCGCGGTGACCGTGCATCAGCGTTTTGGACGCGGACGTTTCCGTGGAGCGCGCTGCCGAAGACCATCAATCCACCCGGGGGCTTCGTCCAGAATGGCAACGACGTACCTTGGACTTCGGCTTTCCCGCAGACAATCTTCTTTGACGATTTTCCGGCGTACATCGCGCCTCCAGGCCCCATGCCAATGCGTCCGCAGCACAGCGCTCGATTTCTACTTTCGAAATCGAGGTTCTCGACCGAGGATGTGCTCGAGGGAAAGATGTCCACCCGCATGGAGTTGGCCTCACGCGTGGTGCCCGATCTCGTCACGGCGGCCGAGGCTTCGGGCAACTCCACCGCCATTGCGGCGGCGAATGTCCTCAAGGCATGGGATGGGACGAGTGATGCGAGCAGCCGCGGAGCCGCGCTTTTCGAGCTTTGGTTCAAGGTCTACATCTCGGACCCCAACACGCCGAAGAGCCAGACGTACAACGCCGAAGGTATAGTTTACCCGCCCTTCAAAACTGATTGGTCAGCCCTTGAACCGATCAATACACCACGAGGCCTGGCTAATCCCGCCAGCGCCGTGCCGGCGCTGGTGACGGCCGCAAATCTGTTGCAACAGCAATTCGGCCGACTCGACGTGCCTTGGGGCGATGCACATCGCACGACGCTCGTTACTTGGGATCCCGACCTCACTACGTCCCGACCCGTGTCAGATGATCCGGCGAGCGGCAGCGAATCGGTCCTCGGCGGCATCAGAGTCGTCGAGTTCGCGCCGGTTCCTCAAGGCTTGCAGGAGTTCGGCACCGGTGGCGACGGATACGTGCAGCTGGTGGAATTCACCAACAATGGCCCGCATGCACAGACGTTGCTTAGCTATGGAAACGCCTCTCGGCCGGGCAGTACGCACATTACGGACCAGTTGCCCCTTTTCGACGCGAAGCACTTGCGACCGACACCCATAACGAGAGATGAGGTGGAGGCGCAGACGGTTAGACGGGAGACGTTCTGATACACTTCTTGCATGCGTTCCTACCGCATTGCTCTTTTATTCAACGCCAACAAGATTTACGACCGGCAGATCATCTCCGGCATTGGGCAATATGTAACCTCGACGCGTGCCGAGTGGGACTTGTTCATGGAAGAGGATTTTCGCGGAGGAGCTGCAGGAATCGAGCAGTGGCGCGGGGATGGGATCATTGCCGATTACGATGACCCGCGCATCAGCGAGGCACTGTCAAAACTGTCCATTCCTGTTGTCGCGGTAGGCGGCTCGTATGCCAACGAGGCTGAATATCCGACCGACGCTCCCTATGTCGCCACCGACAATTTCAAGTTAGTGCGTCTGGCTTACGATCATCTGCTCGAGCGAGGCTTGCAGCATTTTGCGTTCTACAGCCTGCACCCGCTGCCGGGCAATCGTTGGGCACGCGAGCGCGAGTCCGCCTTTGCCGCGATCACCCGCGCCGATCGGACCAAGGGCTTCGTTCATCACGGGGCGTCGATCAGCGCTGGCGCTTGGGGCGCGGCGCAGTCCGAACTGGCGCAATGGGTGCGCTCGCTCCCTAAGCCGATCGGTATCATCTGCGTGACCGATGCTCGGGCGCGCCAGCTGTTGCAGGCGTGTATCGTTGCCGAAGTGCCGGTTCCCGACCAAGTGGCCATCGTCGGCATCGACAACGAACCGATGGCGCAGGTGCTCAGCCGGATTCACCTGACGTCGGTCATCCAAGGCACTGAGGAAATGGGCAGGACCGCCGCGCGGATATTGCACCAGAGGTTGCATGGCCATATGTTGCACTATGACAGTGGTCACGCGATGCGCATTTTGGTACCTCCAGCAGGAATCAACGTGCAGGCGAGCAGCTTATTCCGCACCATACACAGTCCACACGTGATGCGCGGCTTACATTTCTTGCGCCAGTTCGCCCATACCGGCATCAAGACCGATCAAGTGGCCCGTTACGTGGGTATCTCGCGAACGGCGCTCGAGGAGCATTTCAAGCGCGAGCTCAAACGCACGGTGCACGAGACTATCCTGACGCACAAACTCGAATTGGCTCGCAAACTGCTCGTCGACCCTTCCATTGCGCTGGCTGAGATAGCAGTGCGTTGCGGATTTACCTCGGTGCAGTACATGTGCGCCGTCTTCCGGCGCGAGTATCACTGCACGCCGGGCGAGATGCGCGAGATGTCCGGTAGTCCGACATCGACGACCCCAGCGGGAGAGCTTTATTGCCCGGAGGTTATCGCGGGTCGAAACAAGGGGCGCAGGTTTCGATAGAGTTGGGCGAACATGGGATAGCGCTGCTCCGCAAACACCGCGTGTCGGCGTGCGTCGGGTAGCAGATGCCGGCCTGTATTTCGATTGGGGCAAACATCAGCGAGAACCGCGGAGGGCTCGGTCGCCAAATGGGCCAGCCGTGCGGCTCCGAGCGCGGGCCCCATCTCACCATCGGAGGCAATCGCCAGAGGTTTACCGAGGACGTCAGCAAGCATGCGCATCCAGTATGCGCTGCGCGCGCCTCCACCGATGACGGAGATGGCGTTGAACTCGGAACCGGCACGTTGTAACGCGAGCAGACCATCCAGCATTCCGAGCGCCACGCCCTCCAGGGTGGCATTGGCGAGGTCGGCACGTCGGGTCTTGACATTGAGGCCGATGAACGCGCCCTTAGCGTAGGGATCGTTGTGCGGTGTACGCTCGCCGCTCAAATAGGGTAGGAACCATGGCCCCTCCGGCTGTAATACATGCGCTTCGGCATCAGTAAGCAACGTGGGCACATCGGCATAGCCGGTCAACTGTGCGGTGAAGTCGAGACAGCTGGCGGCATTAAGCATCACACTCATCGCGTGCCAGGTCTGCGGTAGCGCGTGGCAGAAGCCATGTATCGCCTGCTCGGGGCGTGCCAAATAATCGCGGCTTACGGTGAAGATCACGCCCGAGGTTCCCAACGACAACATCGTTTGGCCGGGGCGGACCACGCCCATTCCGATCGCTCCGGCGGCGTTGTCGCCCGCACCAGCCGCGACGGGCACTTGTTGCATGCCCCAGCGCTGTGCCAGCTCGGCGCGCAACCGTCCCGTAACGGCATTGCCTTCGTGCAGAACGGGCATATGCGTACGAGTCAGGCTCGTTGCGGTGAGCAAGGCATCGCTCCATTCCCGCTTGCCAACGTTGAGCCACAGCGTGCCGCTGGCGTCGGACAGGTCCGTGGCATATTCGCCGGTCAGGCGCAAACGTAGATAGTCCTTGGGCAACAGGACCTTTGCCGTGCGCTCAAATATCCGCGGTTCATTATTGCGTACCCAGAGGAGTTTGGGGGCAGTGAATCCAGGCATGGCGAGATTGCCGGTGATCTTGCGAAAACCCAATACTCCTTCCAGTTCGGCGCATTCGAGATCGCAACGTCCATCATTCCAGAGAATAGCCGGGCGCAGTACTTTGTCACTTGCATCCAATAGCGTGGCGCCGTGCATCTGACCCGACAGACCTATGCCGGCGATATCGCGCGCAGAGAGGCTCTGTTTGCCGGCAGCGGCTAGTAAAGCTTCTATTGCCAGCTGCGTAGCCAGCCACCACTCTTCGGGGTTCTGCTCAGACCAGCGCGGATACGGATTCGATATGCTCAGCGCACGCGTAGCGCTGGCACGAATCTCCCCACCGCGGTCGAGCACAACGGCTTTGACCGACGAAGTGCCCAAGTCGATGCCGATGAACATCGCTATCCGTAGATGGCGCGATTAACGAGGTTCTCCAAGGCTTCCTGCTGCCCAGAGACAGGGTGAGGACGCAGGTCGCGCTCGATCGCCAGTTGGCTCAGTGATTCAAGCGTGTGGCGGCCGCCGAGTATGTCCTTGCCGAGCGCACCGTTCCAACCCGCATAGCGTTGTTGCTTGAATGCGCCGAGGAAATCCTGCTCGAGCATCTTCGCGGCACGTTCGAGCGCCAGCGCTAATGTGTCGAGCGCGCCGATGTGCCCGTGGAACAGATCGGCGGCGTCGACACTCTGCCGGCGCAACTTCGTATCGAAATTGAAACCGCCCGTGGTGAAACCGCCACTGTTCAGAATTTCGTAGAGCACCAGCGTCAACTCTTCAACACTGTTGGGGAATTGGTCGGTGTCCCAGCCGTTCTGGGGATCGCCGCGATTGGCGTCGATGCTGCCGAACACGCCCAGGGAAAGCGCTGTCGCGACTTCATGATGGAACGAATGGCCAGCGAGCGTGGCGTGATTGGCTTCGAGATTGACTTTCACTTCGCCGAGCAGGCCGTATTCCTGCAGGAAGCCAAATACGGTAGCGGTGTCGTAATCGTACTGATGCTTGGTTGGTTCTTGCGGCTTCGGCTCGATGAGCAGCGCTCCTTTGAAGCCTATCTTGTGTTTGTGCTCCACCACCATGTTGAAAAACCGTCCGAGCTGCGCACGTTCGCGTTTCAGGTCGGTGTTGAGCAACGTGTCGTAGCCCTCGCGCCCGCCCCACAACACGTAGTTCGCGCCGCCGAGCCGATGGGTGGCGTTGAGCGCATGGAAAACCTGCATTGTGGCCCAGGCGAAGACTTCCGGTTGCGGATTGCTCGCAGCCCCTGCCGCGTAGCGCGGATGGCTGAACAGGTTCGCCGTCCCCCACAACAGCTTCAGGCCGGTGTGCTCCTGCTTGGCGTGGAGGACATCGACCATTCGGCCGAAATGATCCCGGTAATCGGCGGGACCCTCGCCTTGTGGGGCGACATCGGTGTCGTGGAAGGTGTAGTAGGGCACGCCGAGCCGCGAGAAGAAATCGAAAGCGGCGTCGGCTTTGGCAGTCGCCTGCGCCATCGGCTCTCCCGCTTGCAGCCAGGGCCGCTCGAAGGTGCCCATGCCGAACACATCCGAGCCGGGCCAGCAGAAACTGTGCCAGTAGCACACAGTGGGGCGCAGATGCTCCGCCATGGATTTGCCGAGAATCACCCGATTTGCATCGTAATAGCGAAACGACAAGGGGTTTTCGCTTGCAGGTCCCTCATAACGGATCGGCGCAATAGCGGCGAAGAAACTCATGTTCGGTAACGCACGCGGTGTGATAACGCGCACACTGTATTGCAGGCACAGGTCGCGCGTAAGTTGCGAAATTCACCAGCGCGATTGCGTTTTTTCCACTTTCCATTGATTTCCTCCTCGGGACTGGGCAGTAATGCCGCCGTTGCAAGATCGTCGGGAGGGGGACGATGGAGCCGCGATTTGAAACGGTACAAGCTGACGCCGCCAGCTCATTCCGCTGCGTGTGGTTTACGTGTTCGAGCTTCGCCGAAAACCATACCTGGCACTACCACCCCGAATACGAATTGATCTGGATCGTGTCTACGTGCGGGACGCGCTTCGTCGGCGACAACATCGAGCCTTATCAGGCCGGCGACCTCGTGTTCGTGGGCCCGAATCTGCCGCACTGCTGGCATGACGGGCCTCACGGGGGCGGTGATAAACCGGAGGCGGTCGTGGTGCAATTCCGCCCGGAAACGATCGAGCAGGGTTTCTTCAGCTTGCCGGAGTTCCAGGCCATCAGACGACTTTTCCGGGCTGCGCTGTGCGGGCTGCACATCGAAGGGGCAACAGCCGCGCACCTGCAGAATCGCATGCGTTGCCTGTTCGCGCAGAAAGGGCTGGCGCGCCTGTTCTGTCTGCTGGACATCCTGCACGCCATGAGCGAGGCGGAAAGCGATCTACGCTATCTGGCCAGCACGGACTACCACCTTACGAATGGCAGCACCGAATTGAACCGGCGGCGCATCGAACTGATCCATCGATACGTGCGCAAGAACTTGAGCGAGCAGATCAGCCAGGTCTATGTCGCAGATCTGGTCGGTCTCACGCCAGCGGCTTTCAGCCGATTTTTCCGCCAGGCCACGGGTCAGACGTTCGTCGGCTTCGTCAACATCCTGCGCGTCAACGAAGTCTGCCGCGCGATGACTGAAAGCAACCGGAGCATCGCCAATATCGCCATGGGCTGCGGCTACAACAACATGGCACATTTCAACCGGCAATTCCTGGCCTTGAAAGGCATGAACCCCAGTCAGTATCGAGACCAGCATGTACGTCTGAAGGAAAACGCCATCCGCTTTTCTTGACTCGCGCGCCAAGCACGTATCCAACACGCGCAAATAAACGCGTAGCCGGCCTTTTCTTCGGCATGAACTAATACTTCGCCACACGCATGCCAATTGTCCCGCGTTCTACGGCGCGGAAATAGAAAAACGAGAGGATGATTATGCAAGTCAAAGCTCCGATTCCGCATGCGAAGCTTGTTATCGCTGTTCGTCGCGCCCTGTTCGCGACGCTGGTCTTGTCGTCGACGGCATGGGCGGATTCGAGCAATCCCGGCGATTCAAATGCGCAAGAGGCGAATGTTTCCCCGAATGCCGGGACGGAAAACACAACTAGCACAGCGGAAAGCGACAAGCCGTCTCTGGTGGGGACCGTGGAGGTGATCGGCTATCGCACCAGCGCGGCCACGAGTGCGACGGGCGTCGTGACGGAAATCATCAACACGCCTATCTCGATCTCGGCCATCAACTCCCAGTTTCTCAAGGACACCGGCTCGTCGCAGATCATGGAGGCGATCGGTTCGCTTACCGGTGTGACCGGGCAGAGTAACAGCGGTGAGACGGGGACCAACTTTGCCGTGCGCGGTTTCCAGATCACGCCCCAGGTGGATGGCTTCGACTCGCTGAGCTACGTCGGCGGACTCGGCTCCACGGTCGGCGTGGATCGCATTGAGGTGCTCAAGGGACCATCCGCGGTATTCAACGGTAACGTTCCACCCGGGGGCGAGATCAACATCGTCTATAAGAAGCCCTCGTTCAAATCGAATACGTATTTCCAGGGCGAAGTGGGCAGCTGGAGCTATCGCAGCGGCGAGCTGTCCTCCACCGGTCCCATCGTCGCCGATAAGCTGGCCTACCTGGTCGATCTGTACGCGAAGGATACCAACGGCTGGGTCGATTGGACGAGTCAGAAGGAGCGCACCGCGATCCTCGGCCTCACTTACCGGCCGATCGACGGCCTGAGCCTCAACGTCAACTACCGCGACGCCAACAATAAGAGCCAACTCTCGACGCTGCCGGTGAGCTATCCCGGGTTCATCGGCTCGGGCGCGCCGCAGAACGCGGACCTGACCACCTGGGTAGCGCAGAACATCGGTCCGAACGTGCCGCCGCAGCAGATCACCGTGCCGCAGTATCTGCCGGGTGGCTCGCGCTACAACGTTCTGGGGCCCCAGAACTTCAACAACGAGCGCTATAAGTTCTGGAGCACGGAAATGAACTGGGTGGTCAACGACCACGTGGAGATCCGCGACAACTTCGCGCACGTCAACTACAACTGGAACTTCCTCGCCATGTTTCTCAGCGGCGCCCTGGCGATCGGCCCCGACGGACACGTCAGCACCAGCCCGTTCTCCTCAGGCGTGGAAAGGGCCATCCAGGAAGGCAGCGGCTGGGAGAATAAGCTCGAAACCGCGCTGTACTTCGATACCGGCCCGGTCAGCCATTCGATGCTGATCGGCTACCAGGTTTCGTATTCAAAGCTGGATCTGTTCCAGGGCTGGCTCGGCCTGAGCCCGGCCGGCGCCAATGGTCAACCTTGGGACTTCTCCACCGACGGCCCGATCATGCTGCAGAACGAATTCAACGCCCTGCTGCAATTCTTTCCGACGCCGAACGTCCTCAACATGAAGGACACCAATCACCAGAATACGCGTGCCTATTACCTCGCCGAACAGATGTCGATGTTCAACGATCGCCTGCACGCTCTGCTCGGAGTGCGCTATACGAAGACCGAGAGCGAAATCCTTCCGGGGCGGCAATTCCCATCGAGCGACACGACCCCACAGATCGGCATTCTCGGCAAGCCGTTTTCACCGCAGTCGTTCTTTGCCAATACGGCGTTCTTCGCGAACTACTCGAAGTCGTTCACGCCGAACGGCTTCGTGCAGCCGGGCACCGATCAAGTCCTGCCGCCGCAGAAAGGCACCGGCAAGGAGTTCGGCGTGAAGACGGCCTGGCTCAACGGTGCCGTGACGAGCACGGTGTCGTTCTTCCGCGATGATTTGAGCGGCATCGCGACGAACAACTATTCGCATGCCGACGGCTCGATCATCTCCTACAACCTCGGCGGTGTCGGGCGGGTGCAGGGCATGGAGGCGGAAGTCACCTGGCTGCCCACCAGGGATCTGCAGTTGTCCGCGAACTTCACCGACCTCCCCATCGCGAAGTACCTGGCCTTTCCCGGCACGCCCCAGGAAGTCGGCCGCCGCTTCGGATCGACACCGCGCCGGGCCGGCAACCTTACTGCAAAATATAGTTTTTCCGCCGGGGCGTTGTCTGGTGTCTATCTCGGAAGCTGGATTCACGCGCAAAGCGAAACGAGCGGCATATTGGGAGGTGACTGGCATTATGACGTGCGCATCCCGGGTTTGACCCAAGCCAGCGCTTTTGCCGGTTACGCGGCGGATCATTTCGATGTGCACCTGAATATAGAAAACTTGACTGGCCGACGCGGCTACGTCATGAACAATCCGTTTCAGCCGCAGTCGCCGCGTTCGTACTACTTGACGGTGAAATACACGCTGTGAAATGGTCGCTGCCACTTTGGCAAGTCACAAGAAACGCGGACGCGGGGCGGAGGTTGTTCGTGGGACAGTTGGGCTCGGTCGTCCTCGCGGCCGCTCTTCCCGAGCTGGCTTTTACCGCGCCCGCCGAGGTGCCCGAATCGCTCGGCATCTCCTCGGCGGCCGTGAACGCGTTTCTCGACGCCGTTGGCGCAAGTCCGTTTGAAGTGCACAGCCTGATCGTCGCGCGCAAGGGCCAGGTCGCCGCGCAGGGTTGGTGGGCGCCGTATCGTGCCGAAGCGCCGCATAGCCTGTACTCGCTGAGCAAGAGTTTTACCTCGACCGCGGTCGGATTCGCGGTGACGGAGGGCAAGCTCAGGTTGTCAGACAAGGTGGTGGATTTTTTTCCGCAACAACTGCCCGCGCAGGTTAGCGAACACCTTGACTCGTTGCGCGTCGAACACCTGCTGACGATGTCGGTGGGGCAGGCGAGCGATGCAACGCCTGTTGTCACGCGCGAGCAGGATTGGGTCAAGACATTCCTGGCGCTGCCGATCGAATTCAAGCCCGGCAGCGTGTTTCTCTACAACAGCGCGGCGACGTACATGTTGTCCGCGATCGTGCAGAAAGTGACGGGCCGGAAGCTCGTCGACTACCTGCGCCCGCGATTCTTCGATCCACTCAGGTTTCCAGCGATGCGCTGGTCCGAATGCCCGCACGGAGTCAACGCCGGCGGTTGGGGCCTGAGCGCGACGACGGCGTCGATCTTCAAGTTCGGCCAGTTCTATCTGCGCAAGGGGCGCTGGGAGGGCAAGCAACTGCTGCCCGCGAGCTGGATCGAACAGGCGACGACGTTCAAGATCCAGCAGCCCGCCGACAAAGGCCAGAATCTCGACCAGCTCGAGCAAAGCAGCGACTGGCATCAGGGATACGGGTATCAGTTCTGGCTCTGCCGGCACGACGCGTACCGGGGCGACGGTGCGTTTGGCCAGTTCTGCATCGTGCTGCCCCAGCTCGATGCAGTCATCGTTTTGACCAGCAGCACACTTGATCTGCAGGGTCTGCTCGATCTCGTCTGGGAGCATCTGCTGCCCGGCATTCACGATGGAGCATTGCCGACGGATCGGGGTGCGTTCAACGGCTTGCGCGCGCGTCTTGCGGGCCTCGCACTGAAATTGCCGGAAGGCGAAACGAGCGCGCCGCGCCAGACCACGCGGCGCGACTATGCGATCGAAGCGAACTCGCTAGGTGTGCAGAACCTGTCCATTGCGTTCAATGCAGATGGCTGTCGTCTCGGCTTTGATGTCGGCGGCCGCACACACGCGATTACGTGTGGCATCGGCCGTTGGCGCGACGGCGAAACCGAGCTGCCCGGCACCCCGCCTGAGTTCACCGAACTGATCGGCACCTACGTCTCACCGAAGGTCCCGGCGAAAGTCGCGGCTGCCGGCGCGTGGCAGGACGCTGACACATTCTGCATGATCTGGCGCTACTACGAAACGCCGCACTTCGACTCGGTGACACTTAAGTTCGCGGGCGACGGCATCGAAGTCGCCTTCCTCAACTCTCTCACCCGCGCGGCCGCCGCGGTGCATCCTGAAAAACGGCCCACACTCAAAGGCACAGTGAGGTCCTGATCGATGCCGTTCGTCGATGCCGAAGCAGTTTCCAAGCGCGAATACGATGTCATCGTTGTCGGCTCGGGGGCCGGCGGCGGCCAGACGGCCTACACGCTGACGATGGAAGGCGCGCGCGTGCTCGTGCTCGAAGCGGGCAGGAAGTACGACCCCACCACCGAAACTGCGATGTTCCAGACTCCCGACATGGCGCCGCTGCGCGGCACCGACACACCGGAGAAACCATTCGGGTTCTACGACGCGACCGTGGATGGTGGCTGGCAGGTACCCGGTGAACCGTACACGCAGGCGAGCAAGGACAAATCGCAGCGCTTTGAATGGTGGCGCGCACGCATGCTCGGCGGACGTACCAATCACTGGGGTCGCATCTCGCTACGCAACGGGCCGTACGACTTCAAACCACGTTCGCGCGACGGCCTCGGCTTCGACTGGCCGATCGCCTACGAGGACATGGCGCCGTATTACGATAAGGTCGAGATGCTGGTCGGCATCTACGGCTCCAACGAAGGGCTTGAGAACACGCCCAACTCGCCGGACGGCTGCCTGCTACCGCCGCCGAAGCCGATCGTCAGCGATCTGCTCGTGCAGAAGCATTCGGCCAAGCTGGGCTTTCCGACGATTGCGTGTCATCGAGCGGTGCTCACGGCACCGCTCGACTGGAAGAACACCCCGGCCAAGCTGCATCCGGGCAACACAGCAGCACAGGAGATCATCGCGCGCGACATGCGCCGCCGCTCACCGTGCCTCTGGGCCACGCCATGCGGCAACGGCTGCTCGACCCGCTCCAACTATCAGTCGACAACTGTGCACCTGCCTCCGGCGCTGGAAACTGGCAAGCTCGACATCGTCACCGACGCCATGGTCGCGGAAGTGATGCTGGCGAAGGACGGCCGCGCTTCGGGCGTGCGCTTCATCGACCGGCACTCGGGCAAATCGATGCAGGCCACCGCGCGGGTCGTCGTGCTCGCGGCCAGCGCCTGCGAGACGGTGCGCATCCTGCTCAACTCGAAATCGGCGCAATTCCCGCAGGGTCTCGCCAATTCGAGCGGGAAGGTCGGCAAATACCTGATGGACACGGTCGGAGCGGATCTGCAGGGGCAGATTCCGTTGCTCGAGAACCTGCCGCCGCACAACGAGGAGGGCGCTTCCGGCCTGCACATGTACGTGCCGTGGTACGGCTACCAAGCGCAGAAAGCCGGCAAACTCGGGTTCGCACGCGGTTATCACATCGAGTTCATCGGCGGACGACGGATGCCGCAGTACTACACGACGGAGGGCCTCGAATGGATCACCGGCGGCAGCTACGGAGCGAAGTTGAAGGAGGACGCGCGGCGCTACTATGGTTCGATGATTGGCTTCGCCGGGCGTGGCGAGATGATTCCGAACGAGCATTCCTATTGCGAGATCGACCCACAGGTCAATGATAAGTGGGGCATTCCCGTGCTGCGCTTCCACTGGAAGTGGTCGGAGCACGAGACGCGTCAGGCCGCACACATGCAGAAGACGTTCGCCGAGCTGATTGAGTCGATGGGCGGCCGCGTGCGCACGCCGCCCGAAAAGGACGGGGCCAAGGCCATTGCTCGCGGCGGCAGCATCATTCACGAACTCGGCGGTGCGCTGATGGGTGAGGATCCGCAGCGTTCGGTCCTCAACAAGTGGTGCCAGGCCTGGGACGTGAAAAATCTTTTCCTTGCCGACGGCTCACCGTTTCCTTCCAACGCGGATAAGAACCCGACCTTGACCATCATGGCCAACGCGTGGCGCGTGGCCGATCACATTCTCGACCGTATGCGGCGGAAGGAGCTCTAATGGACAGGCGGACGAGTCTACGCTGGATGTTGACCGCGGCGACGACTCTGCAACTCGGCCTGCTCGAACTGGTGCCTGCAGCATCCGCGGCCGGTGGGGTCGAAGCGAAGCCCTATGGTTCCGACCCGAAGCTGATTGATCCGTATCATCCCGGCGAACTGTGGCCGCTCACATTCACGTCCGCGCAGCGCGAGCTGGCGACGGTGCTCTGCGACACGATCGTCCCTGGCGATGCAACTTCGCCGAGCGCCTCGGCGGTCGGAGTGGTTGATTTCGTCGACGAATGGATCAGCGCGCCGTACCCGCGTCAGCGCAAAGACCGCAAAACGATACTCGACGGTTTCACCTGGATCGATGTGGAAGCGAAGCGGCGCCACGGCAGGTCCGCGACCGCACTTAGCACGGAGCAACTGCACGGCATCTGTGACGACATCTGTTATCTGCCCAAGGCCAAGCCGGAATTCCGTACGGCGGCGAAGTTCTTCGCTCGCTACCGCGACTTGACCGCGGGAGGTTTTTATACGACGCCGCAGGGCCGCAAAGATCTGCAGTACATCGGCAACGTGCCCTTGCCGAGGTTCGACGGTCCCCCGCTGGAAGTGTTGAAAAAGGTAGGTCTCGCGTGAACAAACCTTTTCTCTCGTCGCGTCGGCGCTGGCTCAAGATGCTCGGCGGCGCGGCGGTCGCTGCACCGACCGCATATAAGTGGCCCGCTTTGGCCGCCGAGCGCCTGCCGCTCAAATGGGTACCCGGCCTGCAGTTGTATACATTGGGACTCAAGGATAGCGACGATATCGGCGCTATCTTCAGGGAGCTCGCGACGATCGGCTATCGCGAAGTCGAGTTCGCCGGCAACTATGGCAAGCCGGCGGCCCAACTGCGCAAGCTGCTCGACGCCGCCCATCTCACCGCTCCTGCCGCGCATGCGGCGCCGCGCGCGACGAGGGGCATGTGGAGTTTCGACGATCTGTCCCAATTCGCGGACGACTTGAAGACACTCGGCGCGAAGTACGCCGTCGTGCCGATCCCGTACATGCCCGACCGCATCAACGACGTGCTCCAGCATCCACCGGCGGGCTTCAACGAGGAGGCGGTGTCGAAACTGTTCGCGACTCTCGAGGCCGACGACTGGAAGCGCACAGCCGACTTTCTCAACGAGAAGGGCGCTGCACTCGGCAAGCTCGGCGTGCGCCTGGCCTATCACAACCACGGCATGGATTTCGCTCCGCTGCCCGACGATATGAACGGTTATCGCATCCTCATCGAGCGCACCGATCCGAAGCTCCTCGATTTCGAGCTCGACATCGGCTGGGCCGTCTCGGCGAAGCAGGATCTGGGCGCGTTGTTCAAGCTGCTTGGGCGTCGTCTGAAGCTGCTGCATCTGAAGGACACCAAACGTCCCGGCAACGCGGTGATGGACCTGGCTTCGACCGATCTCGGCACTGGCATCGTCAAGTGGAATGACGTGGTTGAACTGATGCGCCATAGCAAGATCGAGCACGCATTCGTCGAACAGGAGACGCCATTTCCGACCACGCCGATGGACGCGGTGAAAAACGATTATCGTTTCCTCACTCACTTGTTCGCAGGAGGAAAATCGTGATCCGTTGTGTTGCAATGTCGATGTGCACACTGACTTTCGCCTTGCTCGCCGGCTGCGGTTCGCAGCATGAATCGGCGCCCCCGGCCCCCGCACAAACCGCCTCACCCGCCGCTGCTCCACCTGCCGCCGACGCGCCAGGCACCGTTGTTGAAGTGAAGCCGTACGTCGACGTCGATCAGTCGATCCGCGACATCGGTGCCAAAGCACTGCGTGTGCGCTATCGCTCCACCTCGAGCGACGGCCAGCACACCGTCGTCACAGGAGCCTTGTTCGTCCCGGCCGGCACACCGCCCGCGGGCGGCTGGCCTGTGCTCGCGCATGCGCACGGCACCACGGGTATCAACAACGATTGTGGCCCATCGAGCTCACCGAACCTGCTCGGCATGGTGGTGATGGTGGTCGGCTATCTGAAGGCGGGCTACGCCGTTGCATTTACGGATTATCAGGGCCTTGGCGGCGGTGGTATGCACGTTTATCTCGACAATAAGACCGAGGGCTACAATGTCATCGATTCCGTGCGCGCCTTGCGCAACATCAAACCCGGTGTGATCTCCGATCGCTGGGTTATCGTCGGCGGCTCGCAGGGCGGCGGCGCGTCCTGGGCCGCCGCAGAACAGGCATCGGTGTACGCGCCCGAGCTTCACCTCGCCGGCGCCGTCAACGCGGTGCCTGCCGCAAACATCTCGGGCTATGCGCAGTTGGCCGAAGATGAAGCGATGACGCCGGTGCAGAGCGCCGCCTACACTGCGGTCCTGATCACGCAGGGTCGTGCGCATCCCGATTTCGATATGGATCATTATCTTCGCGGGTCGGTGAAAACGAATTTGGACGCGCTCGGGAGTTGCAAGGACCTGGAAGCGCGCAATCGCGCGGTGCTACAGATCAAGCCTGATGAGCTGAAGCCATCAACACACGAAGCGACCTTGAAGCTGCAGAGCCTGCTGCAGGCGATGGCCGTACCGCAGCGCAAGGCCGATGCGCCGATGCTCGTCATCTACGCTGGCAAAGACGAGTACATCAATGCGGCGTGGACGAAGAAGGCCATCGAAGACGCCTGCAAACTCGGCACCCGGATCGTCGCCGATTTCCAGGAGGACAAGAGCCACGGCACTTTCGACGGATCGCATATCCTCGACTGGCTGCACGACCGGCTGGCAGGAAAGCCGCTCGACAAATCGTGCTGAATAGCGGTTCTCTCACTGACTTGCCGCGAGGCTACCCGATGACATCAAAAATACGCGTTGCACTAAGAAGCGGTCTGTTCGCCGCCCTGATCGCAGCCGCCGGCGTCCATGCCGAAGAAGAAAAATATCCCACCGGCTACACCGACGCGCCGCAGTTGCCGAACAGCCCATGGCGCGTGCATGACGACAATCGGCCGCGCCCGCGTGTGGTCACGCCAGGCAAGGTTGACCAACTCGCCACGCCACCGTCAGACGCGATCGTCCTGTTCGACGGCAAGAATCTCGATGCGTGGCGCTCGGAGAAGGGTGGCCCTGCCGGATGGAAAGTTGAGAACGGCTACGCGGAAGTCGTCAGTGGTAGTGGCGACATTCTCACCAAGCAGAAGTTTGGCGACTGCCAGCTGCATGTCGAATTCCGCGAACCGTTGCCGCCGACCGGCAACAGTCAGGGACGTGGCAACAGCGGTGTGTTTCTCGCCGGTCTCTACGAAGTCCAGATACTCGACAGCTACGACAATCTGAGCTACGCCGACGGGCAGGCCGGGGCCGTCTACGGGCAGTCGCCGCCGCTGGTGAACGCCGCGCGACCGCCAGGCGGATGGCAGACATACGACATCGTCTACACCAGCCCGCGTTTCGCGAACGGGAAACAGACGGTACCCGGCTACGTCACGGTCTTCCACAACGGCGTGCTCGTGCAGAACCACACCCAACTGCTCGGCGCGACGGTGCACCACGCGCTGCCGAAAGCGGTCGAGCATGACATCAACATGCCGCTCAAGCTTCAGGATCACGGTATGCCGGTCCGTTTTCGCAACATTTGGATCCGTCCACTCGTGGAAAAGTGACCCAACTGACCGTTATGGCGCGAAAGTTACGCATGGGGTTGGTCGGTGGCGGTCCTGGATCGTTCATCGGACGCATCCACCGCATCGCCGCGGAACTGGACGGCGAGGCCGAATTAGTGTGCGGCGCGTTCAGCAGTGATCCGCAGCGCTCGCGCGAGGCGGGCGAGGCGTATCACATCGATCCGGCGCGCGCCTACGCAAGTTACGCGCAGATGTTCGAGGCGGAGAAAGCGCTGCCGGCGGACAAGCGCATGGATTTTGTCGCCGTCGTCACGCCCAATCATCTGCACTTTGAACCAGCGCGGCTAGCGCTTGAGAACGGCTTCCATGCCGTCGTCGACAAGCCACTGTGTTTTTCGCTCGACGAGGCGCGCGCACTGCAGACCGCAGTCGATCGCAGCCGCCGCATCCTTGCCGTCACCTATACCTACAGCGGCTATCCGCTGGTCAAGGAAGCACGCGCGCTCGTCGCCGCCGGACGCATCGGCGCGGTGCGCAAGATCTACGTCGAATATCCACAAGGCTGGCTCGCGACGAATCTCGAAGGCAGCGGGCAGAAGCAGGCAAGCTGGCGCACCGATCCCGCGAAATCGGGCGCCGGCGGCGCGATTGGCGACATCGGCACGCACGCGGCGCACCTGGCCGAGTACGTCAGCGGCCTGCGCATCACGCACATCGACGCGATGTTGAACACGTTCATTCCCGACCGGCGCCTCGATGACGACAGCTCGATGCTGCTGCGTTTTGACAGCGGCGCCAGCGGCGTGCTGATGGCCACGCAGGTTGCCGTCGGTGAGGAAAACAACCTCGCTATCCGCGTCTACGGCGAGAAGGGCTCCATCACGTGGAAGCAGGTCGAGCCGAACACGCTTGTGTTGGGCTCGCTCGACGCGCCGACACAGGTCCTGCGCGCGGGCTGGGGTTATCTCGGCGCAGCGGCCACGCGCAACACGCGCACGCCATCGGGGCATCCCGAGGGCTATCTCGAGGCGTTCGCCAATATCTACGCCGCGTTTTATCGCGCCGTGCGCGATCATGCCGCGGGCAAGAAGATCGATCCGCGCGAGTACGATTTCCCAGGCATCGCCGACGGCGTGCGAGGCATGGCGTTCATCAACACGGTGATCCGCTCGGCACAATCGCAACAGAAGTGGACGGAGTTTGCGTGAAGACGATCAAAGGCCCCGCGATCTTTCTCGCCCAGTTCATGGGCGACAAACCGCCATTCGATACGCTCGAAGGCATCTGCAAGTGGATGGCCTCGATCGGCTACAAGGGCGTACAGATCCCGAGCTGGGATCCACGCTGTATCGACCTACGCAAGGCGGCCGAGAGCGAGACCTATTGCGACGAGTACAAGGCCAAGGTCGAAGCGTGCGGCGTGCAGATCACTGAACTGGCTACGCACCTGCAGGGGCAGCTTATCGCCGTGCACCCGGCCTACGATCTCCTGTTCGACAGCTTCGCGCCGGAAGCCGTGCGCGGCAAGCTGCAGCAGCGCACCGAATGGGCAGTGGAGCAATTGCATCTCGCGGCGAAGGCCAGCCGCAATCTCGGCCTGAGCGCGCATGCGACCTTCTCGGGCGCGCTGCAGTGGCACACGTTCTATCCATGGCCACCGCGTCCGGCTGGACTCGTCGCGGATGGTTTCGCCGAGCTCGCACGGCGCTGGCGGCCGATCCTCGATGCGTTCGACGCAGCGGGCGTCGACGTCTGCTACGAAATCCATCCGGGTGAGGATCTGCACGACGGCGTGACCTTCGAACGCTTCCTCACCGCGGCCGGCAATCATCCGCGCTGCCGCATGCTCTACGATCCCAGCCACTTCGTCCTGCAGCAGCTCGATTACCTCAAGTACATCGATTACTACCACGACTTCATCCGCATCTTCCACGTCAAGGATGCCGAGTTCCGTCCATCCGGAAAATCCGGCGTCTACGGCGGCTACCAGGACTGGGTGGAGCGGCCCGGACGCTTCCGCTCGCTCGGCGACGGCCAGGTGGATTTCACCGGCATCTTCTCCAAGCTCGCGCAGTACGACTATCCCGGCTGGGCTGTCGTGGAATGGGAGTGTGCGCTGAAGCATCCCGAAGACGGCGCGCGCGAAGGTGCGCCATTCGTCGCAAGGCACATCATCCGCACTACCGAACACGCCTTCGATGACTTCGCCGGACGCGGCGCGAACCACGAGTTCAACCGCAAGGTGCTCGGCTACTCCTGACACGTTGCGCCGAAAAAAAGTACCTCCCATCGGCCAATACAAGCGTAGCCCGGGCTCTCTCCTGTTACGACAATGCGTATGCGAGGGAGTCCAAACACGCATGGGAGGGAAATATGTTCGATCCGAATTTCATTTCCGGTCGTTCGCGAGCGGGTTTATTGGCGCTGGCTCTGGTCGTAAGCTGTTGCGCGACAACTGTCGATGCGGCCACTTATTACATCGATTCGGTCAATGGCTCCGACGGTGCGGTCGGCACTAGTACGGCGACCGCTTGGAAAACGCTGACCAATGTGAACGCGACGACCTTTGTGGCCGGCGATCAGATTCTGTTGCATACCGACCAAAGCTGGTCAGGGCAACTTCACCCGCTGGGGTCCGGCACGTCCGCAGCGCCTATCGTCATTTCGAGCTACGGTGGCGGCGCCAAGCCAATCATCGACGGCAGCACTCTCAGCGGCGGCGGCGCGGTCTACCTGTTGAACCAGGGCGGCTGGACTATCAACGGTCTGGAGGTCGTCAGCAACTCGGGTGTCAACAACGTCGGCACCACTGCTGCGCCCGCCGTCAATCGCAGTGGTATCTTTGTCGACAATGAAGCCGGCGGAGTGCTATCCGGCATCACCATCCAGAACAATTACGTACACAACGTAAACGGCTGTTTTGTCTGCGGCGGTGTCGATGCGCACGGCAATGGCGGGATTGTCGTTCTGGCCGATGGCTCGAACGTCTTTCTAGCCAGTGTTCTGACGGTGGGAAATGAAAGCTACAACAACGTACGGATCCTCAATAACGAGGTCAGCAACGTAGGGCGCGAAGCCGTCGTTTTCTGGGACAATTCAACCGGACTGGGCTTCCTCATCACCAATCCCGCCTCTTTGAGCACCAATGTCACGATTCGGGGCAACCAGGTGTACAGTGTCGACGGCGATGGAATCTCCCTCTCCGGGGCGACGAACAGCCTGATCGAGCACAACGTCGTCGGCGGCGCAGGCTTGGTGACGGTGGCTGGATCGACCGAGCCCTCATCCGGCGGCATCTGGGCCATGAAAACGGTCGGTGTCACGATGCAGTACAACGAGGTCTATGGCGTTCTCACGCAGCAGGTCGATGGACAGGCCTTTGACAACGATCTGTTCTCTTACAACACCCTCATTCAGTACAACTACAGCCACGACAATCAGGGCGGGTTCCTGCTGATGGAGGGGCAGCCGGGTTTGGCAGGAACAAACCTCACGGTGCGCTATAACCTCAGCGTCAACGACAGCTACGGCGGCGTCAAGGGTGTGTTTACCTCGGAATATGGGACCATCGGGACCGTCTCAATCTACGACAACACGGTATACATTCCGGCCGGATCGCACTCCCAGCCGATCTTTTGCGACTCGTGTTACCCATCCGCCGTCAATTTCAATATCTGGAATTTCGAGAACAACATTATCGCGAACTTCGGCTCTGGCAATTACACCAATCCGGCCGGCTGGAACGTGCTCTTCTCGAATAACCTGTTTTACGGCAACCACCCCTCGGGCGAGCCTGCGGACGCGCACAAGATCACCAGCGACCCGCAGTTCGTGTCGCCTCTCGCGACCGCGCCCTATGGCATCGGATCGGTAGGGGGATATCAGGTGGGCGCAGGTTCACCGGCTATCGGTGCCGGCGCCGTCATCTCGAACAACGGCGGTCTGGATTACTTCGGTAACCCGGTGTCAGCGACGGCGGCGCCGACTGTCGGCTTCTATGAGGCGACCCATTTTTGATGACCTGTCTTGCCTTGTTGCCTCTTCTCGTCCGGACCAACTGGTCCGGACGAGCCTCCACCTGCCTTACTCACCGGATGCTCTGTTGTGATCGATGAACTTGACGATCCCTACCCGATTGACGTGTCGCATGTCGAATTCATGCGTCTGAATGGCTTCGTGAAGCTCTCACGCGTCTTAAGC
>Ga0134126_10001492_pt1 | contig 29853 bp, 24 predicted proteins | sample KB31752_FD_96881 | JGI IMG/M metagenome (GOLD analysis project Ga0134126, IMG submission 96881) | Terrestrial soil microbial communities with excess Nitrogen fertilizer from Kellogg Biological Station, Michigan, USA - KB3-175-2 | ecosystem: Environmental > Terrestrial > Soil > Unclassified ... | reverse complement strand
CGCCAGGATCCGGAAGCACGAAAACTCGCTTGGTGGAACTAACGAGGGTACGTACGGCGCTGTGACGTCTACGCCAGTGGTTTGTACCACGCTTCCGAACACACCCGCAGGGTGCAATAGAGTGAATGGTACCAGCACTACCAACCAGCTCTGGGCGAATTTCCTTCTGGGCAATTTCCAGACTTTCACGCAAAACCAATTTGACCTGACAGCCGATCTGCGTGCGACTGACTGGGAAGCCTTTGCTCAGGATGAGTGGCGCGTAAAGAGCAATATCACCGTTTATTATGGGATGCGCTTTACGCGCTTCGGCCAACCGTGGGATGGCAACGGCCGCCTGACGAGTTTCAATCCGTTCGTTTTCAGCTCTGCTGCTGGTCAAGCCTTCCAAGTCACCGGAAATGGTAACCGCGTTGCCGGCACGGGGAATCCTCTGAACGGCATCGTCGTCAATAGTCAGGTGACTGTTCCCGGCGCCACTGTATCGCCGTTCGGCAAGGCGGTTGCACCGACGCCGAACAACTTTGCTCCGCGCGTCGGACTCGCCTGGGATCCTTTCAAGAAAGGCACTACCTCAGTCCGCATGGGCTACGGCCTTTACTATGATCAAATGTCGTTCAGTTTCTATGAAACTGGTTTGGTCTCAACCAATCCACCGTTCCAGCAACAGATAGTTGTCAACCCGACAACGTTGGATAATCCTTTGGGTGGGACAACAACTGTCAGCAACGCGCTCCAGACTGTTGCCGGCATCGATCCAAATTTCAAAACCCCGTATGTTCAGCATTGGTCGCTTGACCTTCAGCACCAATTCGGCGCCAAGACAATTATTACTGCCGGATACTTTGGCTCGAAGGGAACACATCTTTCCGGCCTGGTCGATCTGAATACTTTGCCCGCCGGATACGCGCTCACCAAGACGTGTGCCACCAATCTCACGACTGGACCCGCCACAATCCCGTGCCAATCACCGGGTCAGGTGTTTGTAAGCAGTTCTGCAACCGCGGCAGGCTCAGAAGTCGTCCTTCAGCAGATTAAGCCATTTCGAGGTTACAACACTGTTCGTTACCTCGAGACAGCATTCGACTCGAATTACCACGCGCTACAAATCAAAGTGCAACGCAGGTTCTCAGGCGCCAGCCAAATCAATTTGGCATACACCTGGGCCAGAAACATGACCGACAGCCAGAATGAATTCTCGACTGTGCCGCAGGATACGTACAATCTAAAAGCGGAGTACGCGCGCGCCAATCTTGATCGGCGGCAGGTTTTGAATATCAATTACATTTACGAGTTACCGTGGTTCTCCGCACAAAGGGATTTCAAGGAAAAGGTTCTCGGCGGCTGGCAGTTTTCCGGAATTACTGTTTACTACACCGGCTTAGGATTTTCGCCGGCCACGTCTAACAATGACCCCGCGGGACTTACTACCATTCTTTCGGCCAACGCCGGGAGCCGACCGAACATGATTTGCGATCCCAACGCGAACGCGCCGCACACCGATTTGCAGTGGTTCAATACTGGATGTTTCGTCAATGCCGTGGCCACCAATGCGGTCGGCAACGCCGGACGAAACACAATCGACGGTCCGCCCACGACTCGCTTTGACGCCACTCTCTCAAAGAACATTAAGTTTAGTGAGTCTAAGTCGCTCCAGTTTCGGTGGGAGGTCTTCAATATCTTCAATCACACGAACTTTGCGACCATCTCGAGTTTGAATATCACCAGCAGTGTCTACGGTCGCATTGGCACAACTCGCGACCCGCGCACCATGCAACTTGGCATGAAGTTCATGTTCTGAGTTTCAAAATTCTTTACATCAAAGATGCCCGCGGCGAAATGTCGCGGGCATTTTTTTGCCCAGCCATGGTTTAATGAACCCGGTGCCGGAAGCTTCCGATAAATCGCTGGTGCTTCACAACGCGAAAGTTGTTTTGCCTGATCGCGTCCTCTCTGGCGGCGGAATCGAAATTGAAGCTGGCCGGATCGCGCGGATTCTCAATTCAAGCGACGAAGTTCCCACGTCAAACTCATCGATCGATCTTCACGGCGCGACATTGCTTCCCGGTTTCATAGACATGCACATTCATGGCGCTCTGGGTGTCGATGTGAATAGCGCCGAGGCGAATGGGTTGTTGCGCGTGTCCGAGTTCCTGGCGACGAAGGGCGTGACCGCTTGGCTGCCGACCCTGGTGCCGGGACCGCCGGAGCAATACGAACAGGCGATCTCGGCGATAAGTGAAGTAATGAATCAGCAGCAACTGTTAGAGTCCCAACTTCAGTCGGGCGTTGCGAACACGATAAAAGGCTCAACTGAAGCTGGTACTCTAAACACCTGCGCCCGAGTGTTGGGTGTTCATTACGAAGGCCCCTTCGTCAACAGTGAACAATGTGGCGCGTTGCATCGCGAACACTTCCGCACCTTCCGAACCGACGCCGACCTTGATTCGCTGCCCATGATCGAAAGCGAGAATGCCGTTCACATGATGACGCTGGCGCCCGAAATTGATGGCGGCATCGAATTAATTCGTGAGCTGCGAAGTCGAGGTGTCGTTGTTTCGATCGGTCACACACGCGCGACACCGGACATTCTCGACCAGGCGAAACAAGCAGGCGCGCAGCACATGACACACTTCATGAATGCCATGTCGCCACTTCATCATCGCGCACCCGGGCCCGTCGGCTGGGGATTGCTCAACGACGACATAGGTCTCGATATGATTGCCGATGGCGTGCACCTCGATCCAATGATGCTGAAAGTGCTGCTGCGCTGCGCGACGCCTGCGCGTCTCGCTTTGATTAGCGACGCCATCGCGGCGACAGGACAAGGCGACGGCGAACACGAAATCTGGGGCGAGAAGATCTCTGTGCAAGATGGCCACACCCGCAACGCGCGCGGCAGCATTGCGGGGTCAGTCATCAGCATGCTGGATGCGGTGAAGATGATGCTGTCACTTGGTGCTTCTGAAACTCATGTTGCCCGTATGGCGTCGACGAATCCGGCGCGGTTGCTGGGAATTGATCACGAATGCGGTTTGATCGAGGAAGGGAAGCGCGCGGATTTGGTCGCATTGAATGATCGCGGTGATATTCAATTGACGATTAGGGACGGGCAGTAGCGCGACCTTAAGGGAGGACGTCCTTGGATCGCCAAGAGCAATCGCGCCCTTCCTCACGGTCGGGTTAGTGCCCCGATTCCTTTCGCACCGGCGCTTCAAACCACATCACGCTCAGCGGTGGCAGAGTGATCTCTGCTGAATAATCGAGCCCCTGCCATGGCGTCTTCTCAGCGCGAATGGTCTTCACCGTTCCAAATCCTCCGCCGCAATACTTTTCGTTGTCAGTATTCAGGATTTGTTTGTAGCTGCCTTTGCGCGGCAGTCCTAAGCGATGGCCTTCGCGAACGAGTGGCGAGAAGTTGCCGACGCAGATGATCTCTCGGCCCGTCGAAGGCGCAATCCGCCGGAACGCAATTACATTCTCGGCGGCGTTGTCGACTTCGATCCAACTGAAGCCGGTCGCGTCGCTGTCGCTCTCCCAAAGTTCAGCGTGGTTCGCATAGAACTTGTTCAAATCCCGAATCAACGTCTGCACGCCTTTGTGATTCGCGGTTTCCAGCAAGTGCCAATCCAGGCTCTCAGTTTCGTTCCACTCGCGCCATTGTCCGAATTCGCCGCCCATGAACAGCAGTTTCTTTCCGGGATGCGCCCACATATAACCGTATAGCGCGCGCAGGGTCGCAAATTTCTGCCACTCATCGCCGGGCATCTTGTTCAGCAACGCTCCCTTCATATGCACCACTTCATCGTGCGAGAAGGGCAGAATGAAGTTTTCGCTCCACGCGTAGAGCAAACCGAAGGTCAGCGCGTTGTGATTGCCGCCGCGGAACAGTGGATCCGTCTGAAAGTATTTCAAAGTGTCATGCATCCAGCCCATGTTCCACTTGAAATCAAAACCTAAACCGCCGGCATAGACAGGGTGACTGACCGCGGGCCAGGCGGTTGATTCTTCCGCAATCATCAAAGTGCCGGGACACTCTCGATGCGTGGCTTCATTGAGCTCTTTCAAAAATGAAATCGCTTCGAGGTTTTCGCGGCCGCCCTGCTCGTTTGGAACCCATTCACCTTCTTTACGGCTGTAGTCGAGATAGAGCATCGACGCGACGGCATCGACGCGCAAGCCGTCGAGATGGAACTCGCGCAGCCAATAAAGCGCGTTAGAAATCAAAAAATTTCTGACTTCATGGCGGCCATAATTGAAAATGTAAGTGCCCCAATCGGGATGCTCGCCTTTGCGCGGATCGAGATGTTCGTAAAGTGCCGTGCCGTCAAAGCGCCCCAGCGCGAAGGCATCCTTGGGAAAATGCGCGGGCACCCAATCCATCAATACGCCGATACCACACTGATGCAGATGATCGACCAGAAACCGAAAATCATCGGGTGTCCCGTAACGCGCGGACGGTGCGTAATACGCACTGACCTGGTAACCCCACGAAGGCCCGTAAGGATGTTCCTTCAATGGCAGAAACTCGACATGGGTGAAACCGCTCTGAATTACGTAATCAGCCAGCAGCGGCGCCATCTCGCGATAACGGAGCGGGCGATTTTCTTCTTCATTAACGCGCCGCCACGAGCCCATGTGAACTTCGTAAATCGAGAGCGGCGCGCGCCAGGCTTGCCGCTTTGCGCGATTCTTAAGCCAGGTGCGATCGCGAAACTTGTAACTGGATTTGAAAACTACTGATGACGTGTCGGGCGGAACTTGCATCATTGAAGCGTATGGATCGGCCTTGAAAAATTCGTGTCCCGCCGTCGTGATCGCATACTTGTACAGTTCGCCGGCTCGTAAGCCGGGAATGAAGACGTCCCAAACTCCCGACGACCCGATGCGTCGCATCGGACTGCGGCTGGTGTCCCAATTATTAAAGTTCCCCACGACGCTGACCTGATCTGCTGCAGGCGCCCACACGGCGAACCCAACGCCGCGCTTGCCCTCATGCGTCAGGCAGTGCGCGCCGAGCTTTTCGTAGATGCGCAGATGCTTGCCTTCACCGAAGAGGTGCAGGTCGATGTCGCCGAGGAGCGGCGTGACATCCTTTGCGGTACTTCGCGGCTTTGCGCCTTTGCGTGGCGCGGGTCTTTTTGAGTCCGCTTCGTTCGACTTTCCAGCTGATTTCTTTTGGGCCACGATTTTTTCTGGCGCCCGCTAAAGCGGGCTGTTTTTTGAATGGGTCTTGATCTCAGGTTCGCGCTCGCTTCCCCTGGGCTAAATTCTGTCGCCAGCTTTGCCGGCTCATTGTGCGGACTATGCCGTCAGAACTTCCAGCTTAACCGTGGATCCCGAATGATCTGGATTCGACGGTTCGACGAATCGCAGAAAAATGTCTGCGCTGTTTCCCAATTCAACTCGATTGCTTTTCGCTTCGCTCAGTATTCCCAAAAACTTATCGCGAACAGATGGCAGATGGAGTTGCGCCATCAAATCGATTGCGCGCGCGGCGTATTTGAGAATTTGAATCGTCTCGATTCCGGAAATGTCATTGAAAAACCATCCGCAGCTTGTGTACATCAAAAGCAGCATGCGTTGAAGCTCCAGATACATGAGCGCGCGCCAACGTTCTTCGGCCGACATCCAGCGTCCCGCATGGTCAAACAAAAACTGCTCGCGCGATCGTCGCGGGTCGAGGACCAGTGAAATGCTTTCATCACGCGCCAGCCAGGGGAACGTGAACAAACGCCCGCGCGTCGCTTCAAAGTGTTTGACGTTTTCGTCTCGTAAGAAATCGAGTGCCTCGCGCAGAGGCGTGCGCCACGACTGGTTCCAATTCTCCTCGCCGCCAGTGCGACAGCCGCAATCGCGCAGCCAGCGGCCGACGCCGTGCGGACAACTCCAGGAAGTCCCTCGTCCGTCAGGGCCATTGTTGATTTCGATTTCGCTCGCCGGTGAATTCTGATCCAGATACTCGCCGTAGTTTGTGATGGTAAAGCCGCGCGCCGGGGCTTCATTTCTCAGCGCGTGAGCCAGACATAAATCGCCGAACTTAAAGTGGTGGCCGTAGGTCTCGCCGTCGGTGGCAATATTAATCATGGTCTTGTCACCGGTTGCTGCGGCCAGAGCATCGATGAGGTGGCTACTGGACTTGAGCAGATTTTCAAAAGCGATCGCGCGCGAAGTGGGACCGTCATAGAAAAATACCGCGATGGATTCATTCGGATCGTCGCGTGTTGAGTAACGGTAGGGAATACTTGTGTCGAGCGTGTTTTCATCGACATCATGCCAGTCGGTCGTTGAATCTTCGTCCCGCTTACTAGCGTTCGCGGTTCTGTCACCTTCTCGCCCGTCGCTATGGCTCCGGGTACTGGCACGAGCAACCTGATGCGGCGCAAGAATGACGTAACGCAGTCCTTCTTCGATCAGCGCATCAAGCACCTGAACGTTGCAAGCTGTTTCCGGTAGCCACATCGCTTCGGCTTCCCGGCCAAATCGGTAACGAAAGTCAGCCAGCCCCCAGCGAATCTGCGTGCGCAAATCGCGCGCGTTGCAGAGAGGCAGGATCGCGTGTCCATAAGCTTGAGCGATCGCGTTCCCGTGTCCTGAGTGGCGCGCGCCGCTTTCGCGGTCCGCGGCAATGATGCGCTCGTAAGTTTCGCGGTGGTTTTGCTCGAGCCAACTCAGCAGCGTGGGCCCAAAGTTGAAACTGATATGCTCGTAATTATTGGTGGCGCGAGTTTGACCACTAGAGTCGAAGGTCACAGCGCTGTTGGGCTGATAGCACTCGGCACAAATGCGCTCGTTCCAATCATGGAAAGGCGCCGCGCTCAGTTGTTCTTCAATTATGCCTGTCCAGGGATTTTCGCGCGGAGGTTGGTAGAAGTGTCCGTGAATAATCAGTGACGGCATGGATCAATGAAAACATATCAGCCACAAAAAGGCATAAGAGGCACAAAAATGTCGGTATCGCAGTCTGGTTATTGAAGCTTTCTTTGTGCCTTTTCTGCGTTTTCGTGGCTAACTCTTTCTTCTCCCCACCATATCGACGCCCACCGCGGCGACCAGTACGCCGCCCTTCACGACATACTGAGCCCAGTTCTCAACATTCAGCAGCGACATGCCGTTGTCGAGACTGGCTAGAATTAACGCGCCGAGCACGGCGCCGAAGACTGTGCCGCGTCCGCCCATCAGACTAGTGCCGCCGATGACGCAGCTGGCGATCGCATCCAGCTCCATCAAGGTGCCGGCATCAGGCGAGGCGCTTCCCACGCGCGCGGTATGCAGAATCGAAGCCACGCCCGCGAGCGCGCCCATCAAACAAAAGGCCAGGAGGATGTAACGCTTCAGATTGATTCCTGAAAGCCGCGCTGCGTCCGGGTTGCCGCCGATGGCGTACAAGTAACGACCGAACGTCGTGTTAGCGGTGAGAAACGCGCCGCCCAAAGCGACCACGACCAAGACAATGACGGGAATGGGAACCCCACCCGCTTTATTCATCAGAAAAATGAAACCGACGATCGCGAGCGAAGGGACAAGAATGCGCACAACGGTCGAAGCCAGACTTACGGCTTGCAAACCGTGTCGTTGTCGCGCGCGACCTCGCCGGACGTTGGTGAGGATGATGAGCACGATAGCGATTAGCGCCAGGGCAAACCCAACCCGTTGATTGATGAAGTCACGCCCCAGCGATCTGAACAGGGGCAGCTCAACCGGAATGGTTGCGCCTTTGGTCAATTTGAGAATAATGCCGCGCCATGCCTGCAAGCCGCCCAGGGTGACGATGAAAGCCGGCACACTGGCGAAGAGGCCGAACCGTTTCTGAATTCTCGCGCTGAGAAGACCGGTCAGAATCGCCGCGCCGATAACATATTTGAGGGAATAGCCATTGAAGGCAGCCCAGAGTCCAACCACCAGCGCAACCACCGGGCCAGCGTACCCGTAGGTCACAAGATTTCCTTGCACTGCGCCGATCACCAGGCCAACGACAATTCCGGCTGCGAGACAGGGAGCTAAACCCCATCCCTGAGTCATCGCAGCGATGCCCCCGGCTAGCCCGACGACCGCTCCCACCGAGAGATCGATGTTGCCCGTGACGATAACCATCAACATGCCGACAGCGAGCACGCCGGTTACTGCTGTCTGCTGCAACAGTTTGGAAAAATTGGTGGCGCCGAGAAACAGACCGTAAGGATGGTTGGCGTCGATAGTCGCCCACTGAAAGAAAAGCCAAATCACGATCAGCGCGCCCAGCATGGTATATGCGCGCAAGGCCGAGGTGCGAAGTTTGAGTCGGGGGGGTTGGGGTTGATCAGCCATTACGAAAACACTCACTCATCGTTTAGACGGCGGACTTGTCCGCCGACTTCGCGAACTGTTGTTCTGTCCATAACCAGCAAATCAATTTCAATCGGAACGGCCGGACAAGTCCTCTAAACGAGTCGTTCTTTTTTTAAACGTCTACGCGGCTAGTTTCGCGTGTCCCGTCGCGCACGACATGACAGCCTCCGGCGTGGCTTCGGCGCGCGTGAACTCGCCCGTAACGCGCCCTTCATGTAGCACAATGATCCGATCGGAAAGCCCAAGCACCTCCGGCAGTTCTGAAGAGATCAAGACGATCGCCAAGCCACTCTCCGCCAGGCGATTGATCTGCGCGTAGATTTCCTGTTTAGCTCCGACATCAATGCCGCGCGTCGGCTCATCCAGAAACAAGACACGCGGATTTGTAAGCAACCATTTGGCGAGCACGACTTTCTGCTGATTACCACCAGAGAGTGTGCCGGCGACCGTGAAAACGGACGGCGCTTTGATGCGCAGCTCGCCGGCCGCGCGTTCGCCCGCGGCTGCTTCGGCGCTCTCGTTGGTGATGAACCGGCCCGAAAGTTTTCGCAGTCCCGCGAGCGTCATGTTTTTAAGAATGGTCTGATCAAGAATCAGCCCATAGCGCTTGCGATCTTCCGTGACAAAGCCGATCCCCTGCTTGATTGCGTCCCCCGGGCTATCAATTGAAATTCGGTTTCCATCAACGAGGATTTCGCCGGACTTCCGGCCATCGTGTGCGCCGAAGATCGCCATCAGCAATTCGGTACGGCCTGAACCCATCAAACCGGCAATCCCGAGCACTTCGCCTTTACGCACCACGAAACCGACGTCATTTACCAGTAACTTACCGGGAACGGATGGATCCTCCACGGTGACACTGCGCGCCTCGAAAACCGTCTGGCCGCGTTCGTGTTTTGCTTCCGGAAAGATTTGATCGACCTCCCGACCAACCATTTGAGCGATAACGCGCGGTTCGTCCAAATCGGACGTGGCATTGGTATCGATTGTTTTGCCATCGCGCAGTACGGTGATGCGATCGCCGATGCTAAAAACTTCATCGAGTTTGTGCGAGATGTAAATCATCGCCACTCCGCGCGCGCGCAAGCTCTGGAGAATTCCGAACAGGGTTTCGACTTCTGCGTCGGTTAAGGCCGCTGTCGGTTCATCGAGCACAAGAATGCGCGCGTCCTGCGAAAGAGCCTTGGCGATTTCGACGAGTTGCTGCTGACCAATGCCTAGATTAATGACGGGAGTGCGCGGATCGATCTGAAGATGAAGTTCGTCAAGCAATTTCTGCGCGCGGCTGAAGAGTTCTTCCCAATTAATAATCCCCACTCGCCGGGGGGCGCGGCCGAGAAAGATGTTCTCAGCGACTGAGAGATCCTGGACCAGTGACATTTCCTGGTAGATGACGGCGATGCCGGCTTGTTCGGAATCGCGAACGTTCGCAAAGTGACGCTCAGCTCCATCCAGAACGATCTCCCCGCCGTATTCAGGATGAGGATAGACACCGGCGAGAATTTTGATCAGCGTCGATTTGCCGGCGCCGTTCTCACCAACCAGAGCATGAATCTCGCCGGAGCTCAGATCGAACGTGACACCGTCGAGAGCTTTCACTCCGGGAAAGCTCTTGGTGATTTCTCTCATCTGGAGGAGAGGCGACGGCATGTCCAAAGTCTAAAGTCCAAAGTCCAACGTCGCAATAATCAGCGATATTTGCTGCCGCGAAGGGTTGATTGGCGAAGATATTTCATCAACCCAGCGATTAACTGGCTCACCTGATTCGTTGATTTCGTTAGCATCTCAAACTCGGTTAACGAGATGTAGTTTTGATCGAAGGCAATATAAAGTTGCGCTCGAGCTTCACCGCATGAACCTTTCGCGATGGAGAGGAACTGCAGAAACTCATTATCACCACCACGTTCGAATCCTTCTGCGATGTTGGACAGAATTGAAATAGCAGCGCGCCGAATTTGATCGCGAAGACCAAAATCACGCGCAAACTTTCCAGTTGCCGTTATTCGATAAACCTCGTTAACAAAACTTCGCGCGCGTTTCCAGGATTCGATGTCCTCAAACTTAGTGATTTTCGCCATGGTCAGTCTCCTGAGTGGAAGTTGGGATAAAGCCGTATGACATTGGACGTTGGACTCGGGACATTGGACACCTAAGGCTTTGGCCATTGGTCGCGCGGCACATTCTTATAAACATCTTCCAGCTTGTGATAGCCGTCCTTAATCACAGTTTGCATCACGTTATTTTTGTCGAGCACGATGGGCTCTTGCAGGATTGAAGGTACGTCGATCTTTCCGTTGTTGACCTTGTCTTTTGCTTCTACCTTCTCACCTCGCGCCAATTTCATCGCCGAGTCGACGGCGCTGTTAGCCAGCGGAACGATCGGTTTGTAAATCGTCATCGTCTGCTTACCTTCAACGATACGTTGCACGGCGTCGAGCGCGGCATCCTGCCCGGTAACCAGAACCTTACCGACCAGATCCGGTGGCAACGCCGAGATGGCGCCGCCGGCCGTGCCGTCGTTCGAGGCGACGATGGCCTGAATATTGTTGTTATTCTTCGTGAGCGCGTCCTCGGTAATGCGCAACGCTTCGCTCGGCAGCCATTCGCGCGCGTACTGTTGCGTCACAATCTTGATCTGGCCGCTGTCAACTGCCGGTTTCAGCACTTGCATCTGGCCTTCGATTAAAAGCAGCGCGTTGTTATCTGTCTGTGAACCGCCAATCAAAACGTAATTGCCTTTGGGCGCGTTATCGAGCGCGTATTGGGCCTGCATCTGTCCAATCTTGACCACCTGATGCGAGACGTAGAGATCGACATCGGAGTTCCGAATCAAACGATCATAGCTAATCACCGGCACGCCCTGACGATGGGCGGCTTCGACGATCGACGCAGCGATTTGGCCGTTGTGTGGCGCGACGATTAAGACATCAACACCCTTAGTCAGCAGGTTGTCGCACTGCTTTGTTTGCGTGGCGTCGTCGCCATTCGCAACTTGCACCTCGCAATCAGCGCCGACTTCTTTGCAGCGTTGTTCGACCAGCGCCTTGTCACGCTGCCAACGCTCTTCCTTCAGCGTGTCCATGGAAAAGCCGATGCGAACTGGACCACTCCCTTTCGCCGGCTTATTTGTCTCGCCTCCGGGACCTTTGACACATGACGTCAACAAAACAGCCGCAGCGAAGGCGAGTGCGATTACACGCGCAATGGTTCTCATTATCTAGTTCCTTTCATGACGTTTTGATAAATGCGAGCTTGGTGCTGGTTCAACGCCGCCACATAATACCCGCGAACATGCCAACTGTCAGCAGGCAAAACATCCGCGCAGGAAAGTTCGCGCTTCACGGTTATGTGGGCGCGGTCATTATTGCGGCGGCTGAAGTGTTGCTCTTTTCCGGCAATCAATTAGTCGGCCATTGGTTCACCCCAATTGTCTGGACCGGCTACATCCTTTTGGTTGACGCGCTGGTTTACAGAATCAAAGGTCGCTCGCTGCTGGTGAATGACCGTCTCGAGCTCTTTGCGGTTGTCATTATTTCAATTGCGAGTTGGTGGTTGTTTGAGTTTTACAATGCTCCGCGCTTCTGGAATTCGAATCTCGAACTTTGGTGGCACTATCACAACCTGGAACCGAACTTGTGGGTGCGCAGAATCGGATATGACTGGGCCTTTGCGACGATTACGCCGGCATTGTTGGAAACTGCGGAGCTGTTTGGCGCGACGTTATTCAAAGGAAAGGGAAGTGGCGCGCGACTTAATTTGTCGAAATCCGCGCTTGTAGTTATCGCGCTAGTTGGAGCGATTGGCGTGGTAGTACCGCTGCTCTTTCCCAATGAATGGTTCGCGCCAGTTGTTTGGCTCTCATTTATTTTTCTGCTCGATCCGCTGAATGCTTTGCGCGGTTGGCCATCGATTAGCGGCGACCTGGCGCGGAGTGATTGGCGCCGTTTGCTGTCACTGCTGGCGAGTGGTTTCCTCTGTGGTTTTCTGTGGGAGTTTTGGAATTACTGGGCGTTGGCGAAATGGACATACACGGTTCCTTATTTCGGCAACGTCAAGATTTTCGAGATGCCGGTGTTCGGCTTTCTTGGCTTCCCGCCGTTTGCAATCGAATGCTGGGCGATGTACATCTTTGTGCGCTCGCTGCTAAGTTCCCGGCCGCGGCAAACGGACAACGCTGAAATCTTTTTGAGTTCCAACGACTGACTGGAGCGCAACCGTCCCGGTTGCTGGTGCGCAACATGCAAGCGAGACGCTTGCGCTCCAGTCAAAAATGACACGCATACAGTGACTTCCGGCAAGATAAAGACTTGGATCCGGCGCCTCGGCTTCTGGGGCTTCATGTTTTTTCTGGCGAAGGGTCTGTTGTGGCTGATCGTTCCGGCGGTGGTGGCTTTTCTGGCTCTCGATTGATTACTCGACACTTCATGAATCGCCAAACGTCCAGCTGGATCGCTTTTGCTTCGCTTACATTTCTTCTTTTCTACATCGCCCTAATGCCCAATATCTCTTCGGCGCAAAAGATAGAGCGTCCGCGCGCGCGTGATGCCGGAGTCATCGTCGGCGTGCTGCCGCCCGGCGCGCTCAATGCGATTACCGATGTGCCCGGCGTGATGGTTGGCCATTCCACGATTGTGAAAGACGCGAATATTCGGACGGGAGTGACCGCAATTCTTCCGCACGGTGGAAATCTTTTTCGCGAAAAGGTTCCGGGGGCAGTCTTTATCGGCAACGCGTTTGGCAAGCTCGCCGGTTCGACGCAAGTCAATGAGCTGGGCGAAATCGAAACGCCGATCATGTTGACGTCGACGCTGAATGTGCCGCGCGTGGCCGACGCGACGATCGATTACATGCTCGCGCTGCCGGGCAACCAAGACGTGCAGTCGATCAATCCGCTGGTGGGTGAAACGAATGATGGGTTTCTCAACGACATTCGCGGCCGCCACGTGGGACGCGACGAAGTCTTTGCGGCCATCAAGAACGCGCGCGGTGGTTCGGTTGAAGAAGGCGCGGTCGGCGCGGGGACAGGCACCGTCGCCTTTGGTTGGAAAGGCGGCATTGGGACGGCTTCGCGAAAGCTGCCGCAAAACCTGGGCGGCTATACGGTAGGCGTGCTGGTTCAGTCGAACTTCGGCGGAATTTTGACAATAAATGGGGCGCCGGTGGGACGCGAGCTGGGGAAGTACTATCTGAAAGAGCAACTGGAAAAGACGTCCGGCGCCAACGAAAAAACACTCGATCGCGCAGACGGTTCAATCATTATCGTGATTGCTACGGACGCGCCCATCGATCATCGCAACTTGAATCGACTGGCAGCGCGCTCGATGATGGGACTGGCCCGCACGGGCGCAGCCGGATCAAACGGAAGCGGCGACTATGCAATTGCGTTTTCCACCGCGGCCGAGCTTCGCATTCGCAATCTTCCCAACGAATCAACTAAACCAAGTGCCGCGTTGTTGTCGAATGAAGCCATGTCGCCGCTCTTCCTCGCGGTGATCGAAGCCACTGAAGAAGCGATCTATAACTCGCTATTCCGCGCCACGACGACCACCGGTCGCGGACACACCGTCGAAGCGTTGCCAATCGAGCGCGCTCTGGAGATTCTGCGCAAGTACAATGCGTTGAAATCCCGGTAAGCCACAGACAACTTCTCATTCACACCTCGCTTCAGCGAGGTGTCAGCGGTTGCAAGTTCTCGATTGAACCGTTTTAACGGTTTTAGAAAATGAAGCCGTTGAAACGGCTACAGAGTTCCCTCGCGAGATGCGTGTCACCTCGCTGAAGCGAGGTGAGACTGAGATTCGTTGACACTCACCCAGTGACTCTCTAGAATACGCGCCCCACTAAAACGAAGGAGAATACGAACGTGGCTGTGAAGATTCGTGTGAACCGGAAAAGTGTCGAATCGATGACGCGGCAGATCGCCAACCAACTCGAAGGTTTGATCAGCACGGGGGCAATGGCGGTAGGCAGCATGCTGCCGAGTGAGCGCACCCTCGCCAACTCACTCGACGTGGCCCGCAACGTCGTGCGCGGGAGTTACGATTATTTGGAGCGTGCCGGTTTGGTGCAGCGTGAAGGGAAGGCCGGACGTCGGGTGAAAGCAAAAGCGACGCGGCGAAGAGTACCCAAGACAATCAGGAAGCCGGTGAAGAAAAGATAACGCAGCGTCACTCATCAGGCGCCCATTCCATCTGAAAATGAGTGCCCGTTTCGCTGATGCGCTGAAAGCGCAAACGCTCAAACAAGGAAACGGCGCGGCTGAAACGAATCACCTGTAAACGCAAGGGCTTTTTTTGCTTTTTCGCTTCAGTCTGTAACTCCCGGATTAACCGCGTTCCGATGCCGTTATTGCGATATTGCGGCAGCAACGCCAGATCCACGCAGCGGATTTCATGCTCGCGCGGCTCAAACGTAATTCTTCCCACGGCCTCATCGCCGCGCAGGACAATTTGATCGACCGGCTTCTTGTATTCGCTGGTATGAAAGCGCTGCTGCGCCTCGTACTGCATGTCGAGAAACTCGCTGATTCTTTCCTCGTCCCATCCCAGCCCGCGCAGATCGTCGCCCCGGCTGCTCTTGTACAGCACGAGCAGGAAGTCGGCGTCTTCAGGCGTAATTGCGCGCAAACTTACTGAGGCAAAAGAAGTGAACTCGGGCATCGTTGGAGGATTCTAGATTACCTGCGTTGATTTAGATATCGCGATCGCGCGACGTGTTGCCGATACTCGGTCGCAAACCGCGCGCGAAAGTGACATAATACCCGAGCTTTCCCAAACAATTCGAACTAATTTAGGAGAGGTTCTCATGAAGCGTTTCCTTGGCATTCTTGCGATTTCGATTGCACTCGGTTCCATGCTGATCGCACAGGAGCGGCGTTTTACGGTCAACGATCTTCTGAAGGTTAGACGCGTAGGCGATCCGCAAGTTTCGCCGAAAGGCGATCTGGTCGCGTTTACGATTACCGACATGGACATGGCCGCCAACAAGGGCACCACGCAAATCTACTTGGTTCCACTGAGCGGCGGTGAAATGCGCCAACTTACGAATGATGAGAATTCGTCCGCGAGTCCGCGCTGGTCGCCGGACGGCGAGAAACTCGCGTTTGTTTCAGCTCGTGACGGCGAAGATCAAATCTGGACCATCGATGTCTCGAGTGGCGCGTTGAAAAAGATCACTTCGCTTTCAACCGGAGCGGGCGATCCCGTCTGGTCGCCGGACGGAAATTCGATCGCGTTCACCTCAGAAGTCTATCCTGAATGCAAAGACGATGCGTGCAATAAGAAACATGCCGACGAGCGCGCGCAAAGCAAAGTTAAGCCGCATGTCGCCGACCGTTTGCTGTTCCGTCATTGGAAAACCTGGAAAGACGGTACGCGCAGTCACGTCTTTGTCGTGTCGTCTCAGGGAGGGGAAGCGCGCGATCTGACGCCGGGAGATTACGACGCGCCGCCCTTCAGCCTCGGCGGGATGACCGATTATGCATTCTCGGCTGACTCGAAAGAACTGGCGTTCGCCAGCAATCACGACAAAGTGGAAGCCACCTCGACGAATAGCGATGTCTGGATCGTGCCGGTGCGCGGCGGCGTCGCAAAGAACATCACGGCGAACAATCACGGCTACGATGGATCGCCTCGGTTTTCTGTGGATGGCCGGTTCCTCGCCTATCGATCACAGGTGACCCCGGGATACGAAAGCGATCGATTCCGTTTGATGCTCTACGATCGCAAGACGGGACGAGCACAGTCGGTGACTGAGAGTCTGGATTCCTGGGTTGACGAGTACACCTTCAGTCCCGACAGCAAGACGATTTACTTGACGGCTGAAGATCGCGGCCGCAATCCAATCTATTCCGTTTCCGTGAACGGCGGCGCCGTCAAAAAGGTTCTCGCCGATGGCTTTAATGGCGAGATTTCCGTGACTCGCGACGGGCGATCGTTCGTTTTCTCACGCAGCAGCATGGCCAAGCCGAGCGAAATTTATCGCGCGAGCATCGATGGCACGGGCGCGACGGCGCTGACGACCACCAATGATGCGTTTATTTCTGCCTTCAAACTTCAGCCGGGTGAAGAAATGACCTGGACCGGCGGCGCGGGAGACAAAGTGGCTGGCTGGATCGTTAAGCCCGCGAACTTCAACCCGCGCCGAAAATATCCGCTGGTTGTTTTGATTCACGGCGGACCGCAAGGCGCGTGGAATGACAGCTGGGGCTATCGCTGGAATCCGCAGGTGTGGGCCAACAACGGATACGTGGCGTTCATGCCGAACCCGCGCGGCTCGACCGGTTACGGCCAACGCTTCGTGAGCGAGATTTCCGGTGACTGGGGCGGCAAGGTTTTCGTTGATATCAGCAACGGCGTCGCCATGGCGGCGAACCTTCCTTACGTGGACAAGAACCGCATCGGCGCCGCGGGCGCGAGCTACGGCGGATATATGATCGATTGGATCGAAGGCCACAACAACGATCCGCGATTCACTTACAAAGTGCTGGTCTCGCACGATGGCGTTTACAACTTAACGGCCATGTATGGCGCGACTGAAGAGCTTTGGTTTCCCGAGTGGGAATTTAAAGGCACGCCCTGGACAAACAAACCGATGTATGAGAAATGGTCGCCGCATAATTTTGTGCAGAACTTCAAGACGCCAATTCTCGTCATCACCAATGATCTCGATTTTCGCGTGCCGGTGACTGAAGGGTTGCAACTGTACACGGCCGCGCAACGAATGGGCGTCGAATCAAAGCTCGTCGATTTCTCGGACGAAGGTCACTGGGTGGGGAAGCCCGGCAACTCAGTTTTCTGGTACAACACGGTGCTGGATTGGTTGGATAAGCATTTGAAGTAAGGAAAGCAGATCAGCCGCAGATGAACGCAGATCGACGCGGATCAAGACATCAGTAGCAAAGAGATACTCGCCTAAGCTGTCATTCGCTCTTTGCCCGATCTGTGTCATCCGCGTTAATCCGCGGCAAATTGGAATTCGGAGGTCTCCCTATGCCTGGCTGGTTGAAAGCTCTGCTGATTGTTCTCGCGATCATTGTAGTACTTGTTATCGGCGTGATCGCTGTGGGCGGCTTCCTGATTTATCGAAACAAAGACGCCATTGTCGGCAAAGCAAAAGCGATCGCGACCGAAGCGAAAAATTTCGGAGAGAACACTGACAATCAAGGATGCGTCGACGAAGCAATTTCGCGATACAAAGCGGAACCGGGAATTGGTAAGGCGATCTCCACCAGTATCTTCGTGCGCGTCTGTCTCGACGCGAGTAAGCCGACGCCCGGCTTCTGCGATAATGTTCCAAAACAGCACGAGTTCTTTAAAGCGGCCCAATGGAAGATAGAACAATGTCGCCGCGTCAATCTCAGTACCGACAGCAATTGCCAGAATCTGTTCACTCCGGTTCAGCAGTTCTGCGAAGAAGGATCGTTCAAGCGGTCGGTGAACAATAATTCGAACAGCCAGTAGCTTGGCTGACGCGCTCTATGACTAAGCAAGCGAAAAAGATCCTCATCAACGCAGCAGCCGTAATAGGAGTTTGTGTGCTCGTTCTCGGGGTGCTAGGCCGCGCCGCAGTGATGGGCTGGAAAGCGGCGACGCGCTCAGGCAATGAAGCCGCGACTATTCAGAACCTTAAATCTATCGCGGCATTTGAGGTCCAATACTTTAATACTCACAAACGAACCTTTGGTACGCTCGATCAGTTGGTAAAGGAGCAGTTCCTAAGTTCAAAATTCGCCGGCGATCCTGCAATCACTGACGGGTACGTTTTCAACTTGTCGGTGACCCCCAAAGCAGACGGTACGTCGTGGTACAAGATCACGGCGGATCCGCAGAACGAATCAGCAGGGACAAATCATTTTTATCTTGATGCGGACGATAGCTCGATTCACGTGAACTCCGAACATCAAGCTGGTCCCGGCGACCCACCGCTATAACTACACATGAATCGCAAACATCTGACTGAGCTGGAGAGAATGACAATTCGCGAGCGGCCTGAGGGCCAGCCGTTGATGCATCAAAAATGGGGCAAGCTTCTTTTCATGCACTGGCGCATTGAAGAAGCTGAGCTGCGCGCGCTGGTTCCCGAACAACTCGAGATTGATACTTTCGACGGGAGTGCGTGGATTGGAATCATTCCGTTCACGATGTGGGACATCCGAGCTCTCCCGCCGTACCTGCCGGCGGTGCCCGGCCTCGATGCAGCGCACGAACTGAACGTGCGTACTTACGTGCATTACGATCGCGTACCCGGCGTTTATTTCTTCTCGCTCGACTGCAACAGCGTGACGGCAGTAATGGGCGCGCGCACCTTTTACCATCTGCCGTACTTCAACGCAGCCATCGATCTTGAACAGCACGGCGACACAATCGATTACGCGCTGCGGCGCACAGATGATCCGCCGGCGCGTTTTCAGGCTTCCTGGAATATCGAAGGGACCGTGCCGTTCTCACATCCTGATTCGCTCGAATTTTTTCTCACGGAGCGTTATTGCCTGTACGTAGAAGACGGTGACGATATCCACCGCGCGCGAATCTCGCACGCGCCGTGGCCGTTGCACAAAGCCACGATGAACTCTTACGAGTCAACGATGATTGAAGCTTTGGGTTTGCGGGCGCGCAGGGGCGAGCCGGTGCTGAATTACGCCGAAGAGATCGATGTGGACATTTGGCCGCTGGAGAAGGTGTCCGAAGGCCGAGACGACAGTTAGCCGCGAATTCACACGGATAAACGCGGATCAGAACACATTTTGGGCCGGTTCCTATCTGCGCAAATCCGCGTTAATCCGCGGCTGATTTTTATGGATGTTGCCCTTCCTCAGGATCGGACTTCTGATATAACAAACAATTCCCGCGAACCCAACTTGAACGGTTCCTGTTTCAGCGATCCGTAGCACTCGACGATCTGGAATCCCGCGCGCTCGAGCATCCGGCGAATTTCGGCTGCGGTGTAAATCCAGTGCTTGGCGAAGCGTGATTCCTTTTTACCGTCCCATTCGAAAACATATTCGCTATCGACACAACTTTCAGCCGCGTTGTAACGCTCTTTAATGGTCGTGGTGATGTCGCCGACTTCGTGGCAGCTCTGCTCTTCGAAGTCCGGCAGAACCGACTCTGCCGCCATGCCGGTGTTGACAACGAATCTCGCGCCGGGCTTGAGCGCTCGGGCAACACCTCGCAGAAATGCTTCCATATCCGCATATTCCATAAACCCGAAGCTGTTTCCGAAACAGAACGCCGCGTCGTAGATCGCGTGACCTGCGATGCTGCGCATGTCGCCAAGAATGAATTCAGTTCGCGCTGCGGAGTCAGAACCGCCGGCGGTAGCGGGCGGTTGATCCGCAGCTTTCATGCGCGCCTCGTCAATAAACTCTTCCGAAATATCAACACCCGTCACCCGATATCCGTGCTTCGCCAGTTCAAACGATAGCCGTCCGTTCCCACACGGCGCATCAAGCACGGCCGCGCTTGGTTTACAGTTTAGAACCTTGAGCAGAAATTCAGTTTCAGCCTTAGTATGTTCAGGCGGGATCGCCTTGCGCCAGAGATCGAGCGTAATGCCGTGAAAGAAATCTTCGAACCAGTTGGACGGAATCCTTTTCATGCTCAATTAGCCGCGGATAAGCGCGGATGTTCGCGGATATGAACCAATTCTGATCTGCGCATATCCGCGTTCATCTGCGGCTGATCTCTCACTCCGGCCGTTCCAGCGGTGGCAGCACCGCGATGAAGTCGTTTTCAAATCGACGCGCGTAATCGTTCAGCAATTCAGTGACGCGTTCGGGCCGCTGCGAGCGCACAATCAAGCCCGCGTGATGCTTCTTCTTCACGCGGTAAGCAATTTCCGTTTCGTCGTAACCAGACGTGTCGGGGAACTCTTGCTTCGCCAATGACAAGATGATGCCGGCATGTTCTTTGCGCGGCTTGAGTTTCGGTTTCGCGCCGGCCGACATTTCCATCCTGGCCCACTCGCGCCACAAGTTGACTCCCGACGCTGCTTCCAAAACATCGGCGATGTAGGCGCCACCGACGCGCGCAGCGATCTCCAGAAAATAAAAGTCACCGTCGGCTTCACTTTTGATGAATTCGGCGTGTGTCGCTCCGGTTTCCATTTTCATCGCTTTGATCAGCCGGCGATTTATTTCCAGCAGCTTCTTCTTCTCAGGTGAGTCGTGCGGAACGGTTTGCGAAACGTAAGCGCCGCCGCCGTGCGCAACTTGCAATGGTGGCCGGCCGTATTTGTTCACACCGGCGAAGATGACCCGCCCGTCATATACCAACGAATCAACGTGAAAGACCTCACCGGGAATGAAGCGCGCCAGCACGTGATACGAAGCGCGTTCGCGCAAGGCTTCGCGCTTATTCAACTCTTCGATGGCCGCCCATGCTTCATCTGGACTGTCGAGTTTCCGGATGCCGATCGCAGAAACATCTGAGCGTGGTTTCAAAACCCACGGCGGCGGAACGCGTTTCATGTAATCCGCCACCTCTTCGTTGTTTATTGCCGGCACGAATTCGGGAACCGTGACGCCGCCATCGCGCGCCTTGACCGCCATCGCGTATTTATCGCGAAAAGTTTTGGCGGTTGAGCTGCTCATGCCCGGCATGCACAGGTGTTCGCGGGCGAGGGCCGCTACGACCACGTCGAATTCTTCCAGGGCGATAATGCGATCGGGTTTGTGCGTTTTCGCAATGTGGGCAACCAGATCCAGAAACAACTCAACTGAAGCGTCATTAGGTAAGGCGAACACTTCATCCAGCACGTCGCGCGGCCAGTCTTCATCGAGCATCTTTTCTTTAGTGACCAACGTGACCTTGCCTCCCTGAGCTTTGCATTCACGCAGGAAATCACCGCCCTTGAAGAAGGTGGCGAAGCAGATGATGTGGAGCGGTCTCTGGATATCGGTCATGATTGAGGTTGCGTCAATATACATCTTTGCTGCCGTTCGGTCAGCCGAATCATGTATAGTGACGGCTCTTTGGAGTGGGACTGGAGCGCAAGCGTCTCGCTTGCGACGACGATTTTCGGGCTTCAACCGTGCAAGCGGGACGCTTGCGCTCCAGTCCGCGCTCGTCACTCTTTATGATATTTCGCGGGCCATACCCTGATGTCAGCATTCCTGAAGTTTCGCTCACCGACTTCATCTTCAACGCCGCGGGGCCAATCAAAGATAAGCCGGCACTCGTTGACGGGCCGACCGGCCGAACTCTGACCTACGGTGAATTTGAAAACGCTGTGCGGCGAGTCGCGGCCAGTCTCGACCGGCGCGGCTTCAAGAAAGGCGACGTGTTCGCCATCTTCAGCACGAATTGTCCCGAATACGCGCTCATCTTTCATGCTGTCGCCATGCTCGGCGGCGTCAACACCACGCTGAACCCGCTGTACACGGCTGAGGAAGCAGCCTTCCAGCTAAAAGATGCGCGCGCGAAATTTTTGGTGACTGCGCCGCCGTTCATCGACAAGGCACGCGCAGCCGCCGGCGCCGCTAAGATTGAAGAACAGTTCGTGTTTGGTGAAGCGGAAGGCACGACTCCGTTCGCCGCGTTGCTTGCAGGTGACGGTAACGTTCCTCACGTCGAAATCAATCCGAAAGAAGATCTAGTGGCGCTGCCGTACTCGAGCGGCACAACCGGCTTGCCGAAGGGCGTGATGCTCACGCACTACAACCTGGTCGCCAACGTGCGGCAGATGGATGGGCTTGATTATTTTCATCGCGACGACACACTGCTGTGCGTGTTGCCCCTGTTTCACATCTACGGATTAGTGGTGGTGCTGAATATGGGGCTGCACATGGGTGCGACGATTATCACGATGCCGCGATTCGACCTGGAACAATTTCTGGCGGCCATTCAAGAGTATCGGGTGACGCTGTCGCACGTCGTGCCGCCAATTGTTTTGAAGCTGGCGAAAGAACCGCTGGTCGAGAAGTACGATCTTTCAAGTCTGAAGGTAATTTTTTCCGGCGCTGCGCCGCTCGGACCTGAATTGACGCGCGCTTGCACCCAGCGCATCGGTTGCAGCATTCGCCAGGGTTACGGCATGACTGAAACGAGTCCGGTCACGCACAGCAGCCCCGCTGATCCTGCGAAAGCAAAACTCGGATCGGTTGGTCCACCCGCGCCCAACACTGAATGCAAGTTGGTTGATCCCGCGACCGGCGCAGAACTCGGACCAAATGAAGAAGGTGAAGTTTGCGTGCGCGGTCCGCAGAACATGAAAGGCTATCTAAACAACCCTGAAGCGACCGCCCGCACCATCGACAAGGATGGCTGGTTGCACACTGGCGATATCGGTTACGCCGACGCAGACGGCCACTTCTTCATCGTCGATCGGGTTAAGGAACTGATCAAGTACAAAGGATTTCAAGTTGCGCCCGCGGAATTGGAAGCGGTGCTCTTGACGCATCCGGCAGTTGCGGATGCGGCGGTGATTCCGTGCCGGGATGACGAGGCCGGCGAGATTCCGAAAGCGTTCGTAGTTTTGAAAGCCGAGGCGTCGGAAGACGAACTTATCAGATTCGTAGCCGACCGCGTCGCGCGTTACAAAAAAATTCGCGTGGTCGAATTCATCGAACAGATTCCCAAATCTCTTTCAGGTAAAATCCTGCGGCGGGTTCTGGTTGAGAAAGAGCGGGAAAGGGCGAATGCTCAGAGTTGAAGAATAAGAAAAAGACTTTGCGTCTTTGCGTGAGATTGGTTCAAGCACTTCCATTTACGCCAGGATGCAAAGCCGCAAAGGACCGCAAAGAAAACCACTATGAGCGAACAGATTTCACCTGAAAAGATCTCGCGTGCGGTGCGCGCCTATTTTTTAGCGATTCGCGCCATGGACGCTGAGGCGTTTGCCAACACATTTGCCGAAGACGGCACGACGTATGACCCCGTCGGCTCGCCCGCTATCAGCGGACGCGACGCAATTCGCGAATTCCTGACTTCGATCTGCAAGAACTTCAAGAGCGTGGGACTGACGGAAGAGTCTGTGTTCGTTGCGGGTAATGGAGCGGCAGTGAAATGGATCGGAAACGGAACCAGCACGACCGGAAAAGAAGTGAAGTTCGAAGGCATCGACGTGTTCGAAGTCAACGACGACGGAAAAATTCAGACCGTGCGAGCCTACTGGAACCCAGCGGAAATGATCGCGCAACTGTGAACGACTATGTGAACAACTGAAGTCGACTGGCGACCAACGAGCCGTGACCTCGGATTCATTTATGCAACTGAGTACCGCTCACGATTCGGACCGTCATAACCTTAGCGTTCCTAAGTGAACATCGTGGGTTAGAGTTTTTCTCTATCTGGCAAGCCTGCCAGCCATTATTCTTGACCCGTCGTGCGTGCCAGTTTAATCTCGCCTGACCCGTGCGTGCGGGTCGTTGCTACAAATGTCAAACATTCTTACTGCGCCTGCCTGGACGATTCCAGGTTTTCTGGAAGCGCGCGAAAACAGTCATCTGTTCATCAGCGGTGCGGATGCGACCGCGCTTTCCTATCAATACGGCACGCCGCTGTTTGTGTTTTCGGAGTCGCGCATTAGGTCGAACATCGCGCGCCTGCAAGCCGCCGCCAGGCAAGTCGATCGCCCCATCAAATTCTGCTACGCGTCGAAAGCCAACTCGAACATGGCCGTGCTGCGCGTGGTGCGCGAGGCGGGCATCGACATCGAAGTCAACAGTGGCGGTGAATTGTTCAAGGCGCTGCGGGTTGGCTTTCGCCCCGACCAAATCATTTTCAACGGCACCAGTAAGACCAACGAAGAGTTAGACGAGGCGGTGCGCGCCGGGATCTATGCGATCAACGTCGATTCGGTTTACGAAATCAGCTTGGTCGAAGACGCCGTGCGGCGGGCGCGCGCGCAACTGAATTCAGGAATGCCGCCGGCGCGGATCGCTTTGCGTTTGGTCCCGGAGATTGGCACGCGTTCACACCTCGGATTGCAGACCGCGCTGCTGACTTCAAAGTTCGGCATCTCGTCCTCGGAAGTTCTGGATGCGTTTCGCCGCAGTCTTGAATATCCGGATCTCGTTCATGTGTGCGGCATTCACATTCACGTCGGCTCGCAAACTCCGGACGTCGAGCCTTTCGCGGAAGCGTTCAAGAGCATGTGGAATCACCTGGTGACGATTCATCGCGAGACCGGTTTGACTCTTGAGCACATCAATCTGGGTGGGGGCATTCCGGTCAACTATTTACGCGATCGTTCGCAAGCGGACGAGCTGCCTGAACACGAACGCGACATGCTGGGCGCGGAACTGGAACCTTCAGAGGTGCTCGCGGAAGCGTTGCGCGTCGCGCGCGAATCCGCGAAAGATGCGGAAGCGGAGCATCTGCTCGACAAGGTTACGATTTTGCTTGAACCGGGTCGCAGCATCATCTCTGATGCTGGAGTTGTCCTCACCAGAGTGCAAAACATCAAGCAGCGACCTGAGACGGGCGATGTGTGGTTGTTGACGGACGCGGGCTATAGCCTTTTGCTATCGATGAATAATTACAAGTGGTACTACCACCTGATTTCGGCGTCGCGCGCCTGTGATCTTCCGGACGCGCAATACAAAGTGGCGGGCCCGCTGTGTGATTCGGGCGACGTGTATTTTGACATTGAGCGAGAAGGGCGCTTGCCGGACTATCGTTTGCTGCCGCGCGACGTTACGCCTGGTGAAGTGCTGGCGTTATTGAACTCGGGCGCGTACTCGTTCTCGCAAATGTTTGCGTATAACGGGCGCCCGCTGCCGGCGGCGGTGCTGGTGAGGGCAGGCGGAAGAGCGGAAGTGATTCGCAAGCGGGATAGTTACGAGGATCTGTTGTTCAATGAGGTGTGGTAAGAACACAGTTTCAAGTTTCAAGTTTCAAGTTTCAGGATTGCAGATCCCAGTTCCAGAATAACTCATCGTTGAGGCGGGACTCTGATTCTCGAAGCTTTATTTCTTAAATGAGAGTCAGGATTTGAATCTGGAATTTCGAATCTCGAATTTCGAATCTGGAATCGTTTGTATCGAAGGCTTTATCAACTTCCACTCAAGGAGATCAACCATGCCTTACACAAGATTCGAAGAGCTGCCAGTTTGGAATCGAGCAATCGAATTAGCAATTCAAGTCTACGACTTCACCTCACGTTTAGAATTCAGGAACAGATATAGCCTGAGGGACCAAATTGAACGAGCCGCGGTTTCCGTATCGAACAACATTGCCGAAGGATTTGAGCGCGGTGCCACGCAAGAGTTGCTCACCTTTATCTATATTGCGAGAGGTTCTGCCGGCGAAGTCCGCTCAATGCTTTGTTTATTTGAACGCCTGAAACCGTTTAAGAATTTCAAATCTGAAATTTCAAATTTGAAATCGCAAGCAGAGAACATTTCTCGCCAACTTCGCGGCTGGGCTGACTCGCTGCAGAATTCGCCGATAAGAGGTCAGAGGTATTTAACGAACAAGTCGAAACGCGCCGCTGAAGCCGCGAAAGAGCGGCAGGACTTTCTTAATGAACTCGCCGAGATTCGAGCCAAAGCTGCAACGAAAAAAAAGTAAGACGTTAAGACGCGCTAACCAAACAATAGAGTCGCCAGAAACTGACATCAAAGTCGCGAGAAACTGACATCGAATGAACTCCAACCCCCGAATCCCAAACTCCAAACTGACTAACGGGCAACTAATTCGCGGCCTCGGCCTGGTGGCCGCCATTTCCGTCAACGTCGCCAACGTCATCGGCACCGGCGTGTTTCTGAAAGCGCGCGTGATGACCTGCAACGTGGGTACACCGGGCAAAGCTTTGACTGTGTGGTTGGTCGCCGGTTTGTTGTCGCTCGCGGGCGCCCTGACTTACGCGGAACTGCTCGCCATGTTTCCGCGCGCGGCCGGCGAATACGGAATCATGCGCGACGCGTACGGCCGGCCGTGGGGATTCATTTACGGCTGGACCCAGTTCGCGATTGCGCGCAGCGCGTCCGCCGCGGCCCTCGCAGTTGGCTTTGCGATCTTTCTGAATGAGTTGTTGAAGGGCGCGTTGAATCAAACCTTCTTTACGGTTCCGCTCGTCAATGTCCCGTTCGGCGGACTTCAGGTTGTGGCGCTCACCGCCATCACACTCACGGTCATGATCAATTGTGCGGCGGTGACGTTTAGCGGCGGCGTCGCCACGTTTCTTACTTCAATCAAAGTGCTGCTGTTGATTGCCGTGGGACTGGGCGCGTTCTTCTTTAGCGGCGGCGATTGGTCGCACTTATCGCAAGCGAATGTAGGCGGCGCCTGTGAAAGCGTCGCCATCACCACGGGCGGACTCGGAGGTTTCGCCGCGGCGATGCTGGGCGCGCTGTGGGCGTACGACGGATGGAACAACATCACGTTTCTAGCCGGGGAAGTTAAGAATCCTCAGCGCAATCTGCCGCTCGGTTTGATTATCAGCATGTTTCTGGTGATGGGCCTGTATCTGTTCGTGAACCTGGGCTACTACCACGTGCTTACGCCCACGGAAGTCGCCAGCGTTTCGGCGAAATTGTCGGTCGCTGCCGAGGTCGTGCGTCGCCTGTTGGGCGCGATGGCCCTGACGCTGATGGCTGCGGCCATGATGACGTCGTCGTTCGGCGCATTGCACGCATCGATTCTCGCGACTTCGCGCGTGCCCTACGCAATGGCGCGCGATCGGATGTTCTTCAGCGGCTTGGCGAAACTGTCGCCGCGTACTCACGTGCCAATTCGTTCGCTGATTGTGCTGGGTATTTGGTCGGGCGTGCTGGCGCTCTCGGGTTCATACGATCAGTTGACCGACGCCGCAGTCTTTTCGCTGACGCTCTTCTATGCATTCGTGGCCGGATCGGTGTTCATCTTTCGCCGCCGGATGCCTAATGCGGAGCGGCCTTATCGCACGTTCGGATATCCGGTTGTGCCCATCATCTATTTGGTGGTCACTACATTCCTGCTGGCAAGAATTGTTTGGGACGCGCGAGCGGCAATGGTTCAAACCATCAAGTTGATCGGCGGCGGTCATCTTTATGCGGCGCTGCACGAGTCGCTGCTGGCTCCGCCGCTTGCGAGTCTGCTTTTCATCGCGCTGGGTTTGCCGGTCTATTTCTTCCTGGTGCGACAGAGTAGGAGAACGACGAATGAAGATTAAGTTCAGCCTGGCGTTGCTGATGTTGGTTCTTGCATGCGTTTCGGTCTGCGCCCAAACGCGAAGTTCGTTCGCACAGTCGACGCCACCGGCTTCGCTTCAGGAATTGGTTAACAATGCCGCGCACGCCGCGCTGGCGAAATTTGCGGACAAGAAACTTGCCGAGAATCAACTTTCAATTACACTCATCGACCTGCGCGATCCCCAACATCCAGCCACAGCCAGTTTTCGCGGCAACGAGAGAATCTATCCGGCGAGTGTTGTGAAACTCTTTTATCTCGGCGCTGTTCACCGCTGGCTCGAAGACAAGAAAATCCAGGAGACGGCCGAGCTGAAACGCGCCGTCCGCGACATGATCGTCGATTCTTCGAATGAAGCCACACAGTACGTGGTGGACGTGTTGACGCAGACGACCGGCGGTTTTGAGTTATCGCCGAAAGAGATGGAAGAGTGGCAGTACAAACGGAACGCGGTCAATCGGTATTACACGTCGCTGGGCTACACGAACATTAACGTCAACCAAAAAACGTTTTGCGAAGACGCCTACGGTCGCGAAAAAGTTTCGCGCGGCCCGAACGGTGAGAACCGCAACAAACTGACTACGGATGCAACCGCGCGCCTGCTCGCCGAAATCGTTACCGGCCGCGCAGTCAATCAAGCGCGCAGCGCCCAGATGATGGAGTTGCTCAAGCGCGATTACACAGGCACTTCGACGGACAACGACGATCAAGGCCACGGCTTTTCCGGCATCGCTCTCCAGGGAATGACCGGAGTAAAACTCTGGTCAAAGGCAGGATGGACAAGCACGACGCGCCACGACGCCGCCTACATCGAGCTGGCGAATGGCGCGAAATTCGTGCTGGTGACCTTCACGACCGATCATGCGAACGAGCGCGAAATCATTCCCACGGTGGCGAGAGTGGTGATTGATGGGATGAGTTCGGTGAAGTAAGCGTGTCAGAAGCCCGACCGTAAGGGAGGGCAACCTTAGTCAGAAATTGGATCCTGCGTTAACCAGAGTAGCCCTCCCTTACGGTCGGGCTTCTGACACAAACGCCCAATGAATGATCTGTCTGTCTATTCCGCTCCGATTGGTAATCTCTTTGATACTCCATCGCACCCGGGATTGTGGGATCAATACCGTCTCACGAATGATCAAATCGAGTTCTTCCAGGCAAATGGTTACCTCGCAGGCATCCACGTCCTGAGCGATGAACAGATCGAAAAACTTCGCCGCGAACTCTCAGGCCTGATCACAGCCAACCATCCGGGCCACGAACTCTTCTACGAATTCCATTCAAACGAGTCGACCAATCCAAACACCGTGCTGTTTCACGCGCTGGGTGCGTGGCGCATCTCGCCCGCGTTTCATGATCTGCTTTGGAATCCCGCTGTGCTGATGCCTTCATCGCAACTGTTGCAAGGCGCGGTGCGATTCTGGCATGACCAACTGTTCGTGAAGCCGCCACATCACGGGGGTGTGGTTGCGTGGCATCAGGACTATTCGTACTGGAGACGCACCGAGCCGATGGCCCATCTGTCTTGTTGGATTGGCCTGGACGATTCGACAATTGAAAACGGTTGCGTCCATTACGTGCCCGGCAGCCATCGTTGGAATCTTCTGCCCATCACCGGGCTCGCCAACGACATGAACGCGATCAGGTCTGTCCTGAGTGAGAAACAGAACGAAGAGTTCAAGCCTGTACCGATTGAGTTGAAAGCCGGCCAGTGTTCATTTCATCATCCGCTCATGGTGCACGGCTCGTTTGAAAATCGCAGCGATCGCCCCCGCCGAGGCGCGGTGATCAATGTCTTTCGCGATGGCGTGTCTTCAGCGTCTGATGAGCCGTTACTTGCAGGTGTTCCCCCAATTCCATCCGGTCATAAGATCGAGGGACAATTCTTTCCGAAGCTGTTTGATCCTGAAGCGAGCCGCCTACATAGCAATTCCAAAGTGTTCGCGAAGTAACCGCTCGTACTGCTCCGGAGTGGAAATGGGCTGTTCACTTCGTTCGCCCCCTGCGGTGACGATCAACCGCGTGCCGCTGAGAGAGATGCGGCCGCTCGGGGTCAACATCGAGCAGATGCGGTTTTGCGTGAAGTGCGATTCGGGCGATGTCTGATGAAAACGGCAGACCGCTTCAAAGTCCGGGTAGTCATAAGGTGTTAGCGTAAAGCGATAGAAAGGCTTCCAGGCGTTTTCCCGATCGTCGAACTGCAAACCGACCAGATAGTGGTCCGCGGCTTCGAGGCGATAAGCCCGGCCAGCCTGAAGCTGCGGTCCGCGTTCATCCACTCTCAACGGTTCGACGAACGACTCGCCAAATCCGACATCAACCAGCCATGGCTCGTCGAGCGTGACCAGCAATGTCATGTGATCAAAATCGCAGCTGAATTCTCCAGCCGCATTAGCGACTTGTGCCGAAAGCCTCT
>Ga0134126_10001491_pt1 | contig 29860 bp, 17 predicted proteins | sample KB31752_FD_96881 | JGI IMG/M metagenome (GOLD analysis project Ga0134126, IMG submission 96881) | Terrestrial soil microbial communities with excess Nitrogen fertilizer from Kellogg Biological Station, Michigan, USA - KB3-175-2 | ecosystem: Environmental > Terrestrial > Soil > Unclassified ... | reverse complement strand
TATCTTTAGGTAATTGTGGGGTTCCTCTTACTTTAAATTTTGTAGGGGAATTTATGTCACTTTATGGTGTATTTGAAAGATTACCTTTATTAGGTGTTTTTGCTAGCTCTTCTATAGTATTTTCTGCTGCATATACTATATATATGTTTAATAGAATAGCTTTTGGAGGGTCTTTTAGTAAATTTTTTGAAGCTAATATAAGTGATGTTAATAAACGGGAATTTTTCATATTACTTACACTAGTTATATTTACTGTATTACTAGGTATATACCCTGCTCCAATCTTAGATGGTTTACATTACTCTGTATCATCTTTAATATTTAATAACTAAAATCTATCTACATATATAGTATATTATATACATGGTATATTAATTACATAGTACATTATATTAATAGTATATTAATTATATAGCACCTTATATTTATAGAAAATGATAAGTATATTAAATAATTTTATTCTTGTTCCGAAAAAAAAAAAAAGATATTTATATATTTTACCTGATAGAACCTTTAAAATTTTTATCTTTAATTAGATGACAATGTAAGAAAAACATATAAAACCTTATAAAAATATAAATAATAAAAACTTTAACAATAAAAATAATAATTAATAACAATATTATTATCTTTAGATAAAAAAAATTTTTTTTTATATAATGATCTTTAAACACCCTTGACTACATTGAAAACAAAAAAAAGTATATATGCCACAATTAGTTCCATTCTATTTTATAAATCAAGTAACATTTGCTTTTATCTTACTTGTAATTATGATATACGTATTTTCAAAATACATATTACCTAGATTTGTTCGTTTATTTACTACTCGTATATTTATAAGTAAATTATAATATACTTATCTTAAGGGTATGCATTTTCATTCGCAATGTTTATTGTTCTCCTTTAGGTTAGCTTCTTTATATAAAATAAGAAAGTCCCTCTATTAAACAAAAACAAAAATAAGAATAAGAAGATAAACTTATATTCTTACCCAATGTTCTTATTTGAGAGCAATATAAAAGATAATCTCTTTTTTTGTAGATATTTCAATATAAATTATTAATAAATTAGAATATGTCTAATTTTTCTTACATAACAAGTCCATTAGATCAATTTGAAATAAGAAATCTATTGAGTTTAGACGCTCCAATATTAGGTAATTTACATATTTCCTTAACTAACATAGGATTATATTTAACTATTGGTGCATTTTCAATAATAACATTAAACCTTTTAGCAACTAACTATAACAAAGTTGTAAGTAATAGTTGATCTATAAGTCAAGAATCTATATATGCCACTATACATAGTATAGTGACAAATCAAATAAACCCTACGAAAGGACAAATATATTTCCCTTTTATCTATACTTTATTTATATTTATCTTGGTTAATAATTTAATCGGTATGGTACCTTACAGTTTTGCGTCAACAAGTCATTTTATATTTACATTTTCTCTTAGTTTTACTGTAGTATTAGGTGCAACTATATTAGGTTTCCAAAAACACGGTTTAGAATTCTTTTCTTTATTAGTGCCTGCTGGTTGTCCTTTAGCTCTATTACCTTTATTAGTATTAATAGAATTTATATCTTATTTATCTAGAAATGTTTCTTTAGGTCTTAGATTAGGTGCTAATATTCTAAGTGGTCACATGTTATTAAATATATTAGCAGGTTTTACTTATAATATAATGACAAGTGGATTTATATTTTTCTTTTTAGGTTTAATACCTTTAGCATTCATTATAGCGTTCAGTGGTTTAGAATTAGGTATTGCTTTTATACAAGCTCAAGTTTTTGTAGTTTTAACAAGTAGTTATATAAAAGATGCTTTAGATTTACATTAGTGTTATTTATGGTTTAAGCTATATAAAAAACAGCAGAATAACAAACATTAGCAATATAATATATTTCTGTGCGAAGTAGATGAAGCGTGCGAATAAAAAAGGTAAATACAAGATAAAAAGTTCTCTATTTATCTGTGTAATATTTATGATTTACATGATTATAAACAACATTTATTTTGTGATACTAAGAGTATAAGTATTATATTGCGATATAATATAGGAAAGTCCAGTGCTTATCAAATGTAAACATATAAAAGATGTATGTTAAGTAAAAACTTGAGTATTTAAGAGAAAATAAGTGTTATATTTCTATAATTAAGTTTATAGCTAAATGTATGATAAATAAATTACATTATACAGTTAAATATAAACAATGAAATTGCAAGCTCTTTGTTAGGCTTTGTTTTAGATTAATAACTATTCACAGGAACCGGCTTAAAGGTATCCAAAAAAAACATCTTTAAAAACATTTTTAATAAAAATGTTTTTAAGAATTTAATTTATATTAGTAATGGTGTATGTATAAAAATTAGGATACACCTATAGGTTGAGTTTGATGATGGCTCTGAATGAACGCTGTCCAAGTGCTTGACACATGCTAATCGAACGTCTAATTTAATTTATAGTTTATTCTCTTTATGTCCTCTTTTTTACATATTTTATGTAAAAGAGAAGGGATAAATATAGAAACAATTTATTTCATTAGAAGTGGTGTACAGGTGAGTATATAGTATTTTGGCTGCCTTAAAGTAAGGTTAAATGCCTTATGTCTGCTATGTCAGAGAGAGAAAGGAGAGAAGTTTCCGCTTTAAGAGGACAATAAATATTTCGGATAGGTAGTAGTTAAAGTAATGGTTTAACTAGCCTTAAATTCCGTAGTCGAGGCTGAGAGGTCGATCGATCACATTGGGTCTGAAAAAAGCCCAATACGTATAGTACAGCAGTGGGGAATATTGGTCAATAGCCTAACGGCTGAACCAGCAACTTGGGGGAATGTATAGCTTCGGCTAGTTATATTGGCTGTTTAAGATCTACAACTAATTCTTCTGAGATTATTAGTATATCTTATTCATTTTGATTCTTTTTTTTTTGATAGTGCTTTAGATCAATTAATTTATCACTGAGCCGTACTTCATCACACTTTGTACTTTTTTTAAGATTATAAATAGATGGTAGAACAATAAGTTCAGTGGACAATATAACATCGATTTTATCGAATAAAGTTCTAGATATAAGACTGATTATGACAATTTTATATCTATATGTCTTGACCAAATTACGTGCCAGCAGTCGCGGTAATACGTAGAAGACTAGTGTTATTCATCTTTAGTAGGTTTAAAGGGTACCTAGACTGTATAATTAGTCTTAAACAGGATACGGTTATACTAGAGTTATATATGAGGAGGGGAGTATTTATGGAGTAGAGTTGAAATTCTTTGATACCATGAGGACTGATAACGGCGAAAGCAACCTTTTATCTAATAACTGACGTTGAGGGACGAAGGCTCGGGTAACGAACAGGATTAGATACCCTAGTAGTCCAAGCAGAGAATGATGAATGCCATAGATTAGATTTTAATTTAGTCTATAAATGAAAGTGTAAGCATTTCACCTCAAGAGTAATGTGGCAACGCAGGAACTGAAATCATTAGACCGTTTCTGAAACCAGTAGTGAAGTATGTTATTTAATTCGTAAGTACGCGAAAAACCTTACCACAACTTGAATATTATCTTTTTATGCTTACGTCTGTAAAAAGCGAAGCAATAAGAATATTAACTTTGCTATGGCTTTTGCTAAGGACAATACTTATACTTCGCAAAACACAAACCATTGTTTTAAGTTTTATTTTTAAAGATATTACAAGCGTTGCACGGCTGTCTTCAGTTAATGTCGTGAGATATTGGTTAATTCCATTAAATTAACGGAAACCCTTGCTTTATTTGTGATTTTTATTTTTTTTCTATGCTTCAACATAGAGAAAATAAATGGAAATAAAGCAGTTCACCTTTACATGGGAAAGATAATAGGGACCAAGACAAGTCATCATGGCCTAAATGTTGTGGGCGATAGACGTGCCACATATTCCTATACAAAATGATGCAATAATGTGAATTGGAGCTAATCTAATAAAATAGGATATAACAAGGATTGTAGTCTGAAATTCGACTGCATGAATAAGGAATTACTAGTAATCGTGAATCACCACGTCACGGTGAATTTAATCTCAGATAGGTACTAACCACTCGTCAGGCGCCGAAAGAGGTGTGTGCAATAAGTTTGGTCTTTCTTATATTTTTATTCTAGATAATCTTTTCTAGTTACTTATAAGGAATATCTTCGTATGCGTGACCTTGATTGGTGTTAAGTCGAAATACGGTTCGTGTAGGGGAACTTGCACGGGATTAATTAATGTTAACAATATATAATTATATAATTTTTTGGTCTAATACTTGTCCTATTAACCATATAATTATATGCCTGTTTTAGGTATATTGTCTATATCTTGTGCTTTTGCTAATATAAATTAGTATATAATAAATATATAGATAAATTTTGGTTCGAATCCAAATATGGGCTTTTGCTGTTGTTTTCTTTTGCTTTCTTTTCCTTTAGGTTTACTCTAGCTAATAGGGGTTCTTTATCTTATCACATTATTTTGCTTTAGCATAATACTTCTGTGCGAAGAGAAAAATAAAATAAAAAATCATAACATGGAATATAAAACTTTATAAAACAATAATAAGAAACTCTTGCCAAGATGCACAGCATAAACTAAATCATACAAATAAATCATTTTTTGTTCTTTTAATATTGTTGTTGTATTTAATAATCTTGTTATATTTAAGAGAGTAAGGAAACTTCCATTATTGGTAAAATGGGTTGAGCTGTAAACTCAATAGTATTAGACTTTTAAGAGTTCAAATCTCTTGTTTCCTAAAAATATTTTTATTCTTAATAATATTTTTTTTTAGCTAACAATATTTTTATTATTAATAATACTTTTATAACTAATAATATTATTATAAATGATAAATTTATTTTGTAAGACTTGAACTCTGCAAATACGAAATAACTCGCCTTTATAGCTCAATGGTAGAGCGGAATACTGTTAATATTTTTATAGATGTTCAATTCATCTTAAGGGCTAAAAAAGGCTTTAGGCATGTTAGCTTAATGGTAGAGCTTTGTGTTACGGCCACAATGATATGAGTTCAAGTCTTGTACATGTCTTACCTTAGTTTTATATCTATTATCCTCGAATGGTTTATACTTATTAACCAAGATAGTTATTTATTGTTTTAATTTAATTATTATCTTGGTTAATAAGTATAAACTTATATAGATATTATTTAAAGATATATTTATTTACTTATATTAAACATCTAATTTAAGAAATAAATAGTCCAGATTACTGTTTTAATATTTTTTTTAAGGATTAAATTAAATATCTTTTTTTTTTATTAAATTAAATATTTTTTTTATTGTTAAATTAAATAATTATCATACGGTGTTATATTATAATCAAATTATTATTATAATAAATTTAATAATTTTATAAGATTTATTACATTTATTACATTTATTATAGTTTTATTTTGACAAATATATAATGAGGTTTCTTCCTTTTCTTTCCTTTTATGTATAATTTAATTCTCTTAAGTGAAACCTACACTAATGGTTACAAACCTGAGACTTTATACATTCTTTCATTAGCCGCTATTTTATGCGGTATACTAGTTATTATTAGCAAAAACCCTATTGTCTCTGTTTTATTTTTAATCGGTCTGTTTTCAAGTATAGCCAGTTATCTTATAGTATTAGGTTTAAATTTTATTGGTCTTTCTTATTTATTAGTTTATGTTGGTGCTGTGTCTATTTTATTTTTATTTATTTTGATGTTAATTAATGTAAGGGTAAGTGAATTATGAAGTAACACAAGTAAAAGTATACCTTTAGCTATATTTATTGGTATTTCCTTTAATTATCCTGTATATCCAATATTACCCTATAATGCTGCTTTTTTTAATAGTGAGTCTATTAGTTTAGAATATAGCATTATATCAGATGATGTATATCCAATATTATCTAATAATACTGCTTTTAGTAATAACAGTATTAATTCTGGTTATGAGATAGTGTCAGGTGATATATGATCTGATAATTATAGCGATTATTTTTATAAGATATTTAATTTAAATAGTAATATAATAAACAATGGCGAAATTTCTTTGGTTACCAGTAAAACATGAGATAGTAATTTGGCAGAAACTAGCCATATTACAAGTATAGGTAATATAATGTATACTAGTTACAGTATATGATTAATATTAACTTCTATTATTTTATTGTTAGCCATGGTTGGTGCTATTGTTATAACAATAAAACAAAGAAATTAAAAATATATTTTAATTTAAAGCCATATTTTAAATTAAAATCATATAATTAATTAGGGTCAGTATCCTAATAGGTAAGGAACTTTTTTGTCAAGAAAGAATATGCCGGATCGAAGCCGGTCTGACTCGTAAACTAAATAAAAAAGAAAAGAACAAAGGGATTAGCTTAATGGTAGAGCAACCGTTTTACACACGGTAGGTTAGGTGTTCAAGTCACCTATTCCTTAACGATGGTTATTCCTGGTATTTGTCCTTTCTTAAGGATACAAATAAATAACTAGTTTTAATTATATACTTTTGATATGCAAAAATAAGAATCTATATTAGGTATTTTAATTTAATATATTAGAATAATAAAATAGCAAAGCGTAGAAAATGTTAAAAATGTTTATAGTATCCAATATTTTATTACTTCATTTTTATTAACAAATTAGGATATTTTAGTCTACCGTATTATGGAAAAAGAAAATAACATTATACTTATATCTTATACCTTAATAAAAAGTATGTAAACTTTTTCATCTAATATAGGTTCTTATACTGAAATTAGATGTATTAAAAAAATACTGATGTCATATATGACTAATTTGACTAGAAGTAATTTTCAGGCTCATCCTTTTCATTTAGTATCGCCATCACCATGACCTTTATATACATGTATTGCTTTATTAACATTAACAACAAGTGGTGTTTCTACTATGCATGGGTTTAGCAATGCTGATACTTTTTTAATATTAGCTTTTTTATCTCTTATTTCTTCAATGACATTATGATGACGTGACGTTATAAGTGAAGGAACCTATCTGGGAAATCATACCTTGGCCGTGCAGAGAGGTCTAAACATGGGTGTTGCCTTATTCATAGTAAGTGAGGCATTATTTTTCTTGGCTATTTTTTGAGCTTTCTTTCACAGTGCCTTATCGCCAACTGTAGAACTGGGTGCTCAATGACCACCAATGGGAATTGAAGCTATAAATCCTTTCGAATTACCATTACTTAATACAGTAATTTTATTATCTTCGGGGGTGACAGTTACTTATGCTCATCACTCTTTAATACAAGGTAATAGAAGGGGAGCTCTTTATGGTTTAGTAGCTACAGTTGTTTTAGCTATAGTGTTTACAGCTTTCCAAGGTGTAGAATATACTGTTTCTTCTTTCACTATAAGTGACGGGGCTTTTGGATCATGTTTCTACTTTGGTACCGGTTTTCATGGGTTACATGTAATGATAGGTACTGCTTTTATCGCTGTTGGTTTATGACGTGTATTAGCATATCACTCAACAGAAAATCATCACCTGGGCCTTGAGTCAAGTATACTATACTGACACTTCGTAGACGTCGTATGATTATTTTTATTTGTATCAATCTATTATTGAGGTTCTTAATGATTTTTATAAAAAAAGTATTAAAAAACATATACTTTATATGTGTTTATGCTAAATCGTACAAAACTACATTAAAAACTAATTTTAAAGAAACAGGACACAATAAAGGACAAGGTATTAGTGTTATAGTTTTGGACTTAAAAACAAATAAATTTACTAAGTATGTATCTATTGCAGAAGCTGCAAGAGCGCTAAACACTTATCCTAAAGCAATTTGAAGAAAAGTTCAAAATAATAATCTTTATCTTGATCGCTATCATATAATAAAAGATAGTGGAGATTTTTATTATAAACCTAAAGAAACTAAACGATATCTTTTACACGATAAATATTTCTATATAATACCTAAAGATTATAAATATTTATTTAAAGTAATAAAAGAAAGTTTTATTGTGTCTCGTTTATTCTTAGTGATCTTAATGTGTATTATATTATATTTAGTGGTATTCATATATATAGATACTTATAATATTTATATACATAGTTTACAGGAATCTAGGGCTGATCATTTAAAGTATATATTAGAACACAGGTTTACATCTAATAATACATCAAGTAATTACGAATTATCGATTATAACAGAGAAAATGTCTAAATTTAATATGAACAATACCTTGGCTAGTGTAGAATGAAAATTTAAATATACTCATTTTTATAATAACTTAACTGATATATTAAAAATAAATCCATCTATCTTAAGTAATGTTAATTTAGATTTTTCTTCTATGGTTAGTAATTCTGTATGTGAAGCAAGAAATATTGTAGATAATACTTTTATTACTTCTTCTCCTATTATTAGTCAAGCTAATTTCAATGGTGTAAATCCAGTTCTTAATATAAACCCTATTTTAAATTTTGAGCCAATTTATCGTGATTACACTAATTCTATAGGTATACATGGTAATAGAGATTCTCTTGCGTTAGTTACAAACGACTTGGTTTTAGGAAAAAGTAAAGAGTTATTAAACTACCAATCTAATATACTTTATTGTTTGATAAATGGATTATCACCTAGTTTATATTAACTATACAGTGTCCTATTTAAACCTTTTTATGCCCTACTGTATATAATGTTTTCCTTATTATGTTAGTTATTTTTATATTATTAACATAGTATCCTATTTTATTGCCCTAGCTTTATTTAGTTAGTATTAGATATAATATATCTAATAGAGACCTTGGTTTAATGGCAAAACATGAGACTTTTAATCTTTATAATGCAGGTTCAAATCCTGCAGGTCTTAACTTACTACTATTAAATTTAAATAGTAATGTGTATTTTACACACACTATTGTTAATATAGTATTTTATTAGGTTTATAGCAGTAGCACATATAAACCAATTTTCCTACGCCTAATTTTTATAATAACAGAGGAATATGCCTCTTTTTAATATAATAAAAAGTTAAAAATAAAATGTTAAACAACAAATGTATGAATTTTTCTGTGTTAAATAAGCCAAACTTAAAAATAGACCCCTATTTTATTACAGGACTAATAGAAGCTGAAGGATCTTTTTCTATAAGTAAGCATAAGTATAACAGAGCTAAACATAAAGTTAATATTGGATTGAGCTTCAGAATAACCATGTTAAGTAATGAAATAGAATTATTAAGTATGGTTAAAGATTTTTTTTGTTGTGGCCATCTTAGTGTTGAGGATAAAAGAGGTGCTATTACTTTTGCTGTGCAGGATATTAATTCTATTAATAATATTATTATACCTCACTTTTTTAATTATCCCTTAAGAGGTACAAAACATTTAGATTTTTTAAGTTTTAAAAAAGCTATTGATTTAATAAATTCTAAGGAACATCTTAGAAAAGAGGGGATTGATAAAATAATTAGAATAAGTAATAGCATGAATTCATATAGAGAATTTATGGTAGAATATTCTCCTGATCATGCAATAGAGGATAGTGCTGAATATATACCTATAGATGGTAATTATATAAATGGGTTTATAGCAGGAGATGGTTGTTTAGCTTTAAACACAAAAAATGTAAATTTTGCTAGAATGTCTTTACAAATTAGTCAACATAAATGTAATAAGCTTTTACTACTTTCTATAGCTAAATACTTTAAGTCTGCATCTAAAATTTATTACCATGACACAAACTCACTACAAATTACCTTAAGCGGAGTTAAAGTATGAGAAAGTGTTATTTTTAATCATTTTAATAAGTATATTTTGCATGGAACTAAAACTATTAAGTTAAGTAAACTTTATTTAATTAGAGAGCTAATATTAAATAAAAACCATTTAATGAAAGTAGGTAGATCCAAACAATGAAAACCAGATGTTAAGTTAGAGGTAATAAGAATATGAATAGGTTAAATTTTACGATTAGTACTTAAACCCCGCAGGTCTTAAGTTATAGACTTTTAAGATTATAGTAGTAATGGTATGTTATTAAAAATATCATATACTCTTAATAATTTATATTAGCATCAGAGGATTATGCCTCTTTTTAATTTAAGTATATAAATAATATGATGTGTAATATTACATATAAAAACATATTAGATAATAAGTCTATTATCTTAAAAGAAAATAAAAATAAAAGCGGAGTATATAAAATAACTAACAAAGTAACTAATGAATATTATATAGGAAGTTCAAAAAATATTGGTAAGAGATTGTCTAGATATTTTTCTATTAATTATTTAATAGATAAAACAAAGAGATATAATAGTCGTATTTATACAGCTATACTGGATAATGGTTATAATAAGTTTACAATAGAAATATTAGAATATTGCGATATAAAGGCTATACTTGAGAAGGAACAATATTATATTGACTTATTAAAACCTAGATATAACATAGCTTTAGTAGCTGGTTCTTTACTTGGTTTTAAGCACTCGCTTGAAACTAAATTAAAATTTAAAAATCGTAAGAACAATACAGGACATACTACTATTTTAATAAACACAGAAAATAATAATATAAATGAGTATTCTTCAATTAGAGCTGCTGCTAAATATCTTAATGTTAGTCATACAACACTATTACGATATGTTAAAGAAAAAAAACTATTAAACAATTACCTTGTAAAGAAAAAAGTATAATTAAATAGATATCGTTTTTATATTCTTTTTTTTTTTATCTTTGAGTATAAAGATATATTCAATAATATATTTTTAGCTTATTATAAATCTAAGATAAGTATTATTTTCTGCTGTTATTCCTAATTTCTTGTAGTATTAGTACCTATGATTTCAATCATTCGAGTGGTGGCAATCTCATTAATATAATATAATAGTTATACCAAAAAGAGTAGTATGGCTCTTTTCTAAAAATAAATTATTATTAGGATATAATAGTAAATATAAATCACTAAAATAAAATCTTATACTTTTATTTTTTAATAACAACAGTAATATGTTAACTGGCAAACTCGTCGTCTTCCACACGATAATTCTCTGTTCGAATCAGGGTTACTGTAACGATGTATGTTTATTACATCTTCTTTTCCTTTGTAATGAAAGTATAATAAGCATATAGTTAGTATAATTATAGCCTTTGTGCTGCAAAAAAATAGGAATACTTAGTTAGGTTTTATTTTACAATTAATATATATATGTAACTATATATGCAATACAAAAACCTAAAGTAATAGTGCATATAGGTTTACTAGCTAAATATTCCTATTTATCTAGAGGAATATGCCTCTTTTTAATTAGTGTAAACAAAATAAATTAAATTATGAAATATAATTTTGATAAATTAAATGGTAGTATGGGTAATATTTCGAGGAGATTTAGGATCTTCTAGTATAAAAAAGGATCAATTTAGTGGCAGTATGGGTAATGTTTCGAGGAGATTTAAATTCGAATACTAATCTTAATCACACATCAGCTGATTTAGAAACAAATACACGCCTGGTGGAAGATAGTAACAATGATTTTAATAATGAAAAGGTTGTTATTAACAAATCTATGTCAGATAATTTTGAGTTCTCTATAGATGTGACTGATCTTATATTTGTCTTAACTCGGAATAATAGTATTTATCCTAACAGTATTAATAATATGATAAGTAAATCAATAATGATTAAAGCCTTAACTAATATTAATTTAGACGCATTAAGTCTAGGGTTAACACTTATTAGAATCGAAAACTTAAATATTATAGATATTAATGACAATTGTCCTGTTAATATAGTTAATGTGGTTAAAGAAAATAGTAATTGTCTTGTTAATTACATAGAAATTAACCCTAAAGCCTTTACAGATATGATGTTACTTGATCCTGACTTTTTAGAAAAGAACAAGCATACTCTGTATATTTTAAGAAAAGGTAGTTTTTTTAATATGAAAGCTTTATTTTCTAAAATACAAGGCTGTGATGTTAATGTATGTAGAGGTGCGTCACAGAAAAGCCATCTTTTAAGTCCTTTGACTTTTAGATTGTCTAGTTATTTAATGGCTATATTTGATTTTAACTATAAAAATATATCTTACTTGAACGCATTTAGCGATATCGGTAAGGATAAATATCTACCTTTATCTGATAGTTTCAAATGTCGTGCTAGTAATAAAACAAAAGCTCGTGCTAGTAATAAAACAAAAGTTCGTGTTATAAATAAAGGTTTATTCCAGGGTATAAGAAAAATTGTAAGTAAATAAGCTTTTAAAAATAGCTTAAAAAACTTAAACTATAATTTTTCTTATGCTTTGTTTACTATTGATTAATTGTTCTTTAACGCTCATCTATAACGAAAAAATAAAGTACCAAATAACTGTGAGCTACGCTTTTACCTTTTATAAAGACACATCATGAGAGGAATATGCCTCTTTTTAATAAACAAAAGAATATATATGAAAAACAATAACGAAAACCTAAATGATTCCTTAAATTTAAAAATTACATTTAATAACAGTGTTACTATAAGTATAGCAAATTTTAATTTACCTACTCTTTATAAGGGATTACATGATTTTCACGAAAGTCAGAGCTTGGGTAATCAGTTGTTTTTTGCTTACCCTTTCAATATAAAAGGCCCATTAGGTAAAAAATGTTCTATAAGCGGATATACTGATTCTCATCGTCCTTCACTTACATCTGGTTTATTGACTAGTGTAGATATAGAGTTTTTTTTTTACTTAGAGCACAAACTAGATAATGAATATGCATATTTATATAAATATAACGTATCAAATTTATATATTCAAATAAAAAGAGCTATTGCTTTGGATTTAAATGAAGCAAGAGCAAGAGAAGAAGATTTGACGGAGTTTTGAGCTCTATTCTGTACTCCATTTACTATATTTATAAGCAAATATGATATTTCTGATCATGATATTAACCTTATGATAGATGATTTTTATAAAAACATATAATAAAATTGTTCTTAAAAAAATGATAAGGAAATATAAAACAAAAGTAGAGGATTTTGCCTCATTTGAAAAATCATAAAAAAGAAGTATATATATAAATGAATTTTTTAAAATGTTTAATTATAAATATGTATATAAATGTCCATAACTTTATAAATTTGCTATGTTTTTTATTTAATTGGTAATTTACTGGGAATTAACTGTTGCAAACAATAACTATACCTTACCATAGTTTATTAAATAATAAATATAGAGAGGAATATGCCTCATTTTTATAAAAAAACTAAAAAAAAAATGAATTATAATAACGAAAAGTATAGTGACTTGTTTAATTTAAATATTACATCTAATAATAGTATTACCATAAATTTAATAGATTTTAAATTATCTACTCTTTATAATGAATTACACGATTTTCATACAAGCTATGGATTAGGAAATCAGTTGTTTTTTGCTTATCCTTTTAATATAAAAGGTTTGTTGTATAAAAAGCATCCTATTAGCGGATACAGAGATTATTATCGTCCTTTGTCTATAATTACTTCTGGTATTTTATCTAATGAAGATATAGAGTTTTTTTTTAACTTAGAGTACAAAATAGATAACGAATATGTATATTTATATAAATATAATGTATTAAATCTGTATATCCAATTAAAAAAAGCTCTTGCTTTAGAATTAGATGAAGCAATAAAAGAGAATTCGTATGAATTTTGTGTATTTGAAGATAAGACTAATTTTAGCTTATTTATAAGTAAATATGATATTTCTAATACTAACCTTAAACATATGGTAGAAGATTACTATAAAAACTTGTAATTCCTCTTTTTTACTGTGCCTTGTTTACTTAAATGGCCTATTGTATTTCTTTATTCTTTTTATTTTGAGCTTACGACATACAAAAAGCTAAAGTAGTATAAACACACTATGTGTAGCATAAGTAGAGGGGTTTGCCTCTTTTAATTTTTTTTTTATCATAAAAATAAATATGAATATCTTAAAATGTTTAATTATAAATATGTATATACATATAAATGTCCATAGTTTTATTAATTTACTATATTTTTTATTTAACTGGTGCTTAGCATGAAATTAACTATTGTAAATAATAACTATAAATATTCACTTTGACGTAGCTTATGATATTTATTGTTTTACAATAAGAGGATTATGCCTCTTTTTAAACAAAAAAAGTATATACAAGAAATATGAATAAAATTTTTGCTTATTGAAAAAAATTCTATATCTTATCTTTATTAGACCTTAGCACATACTACGGAAAATCTTATTTTTTTAAGACGTGACTAATGTACTTACGTTTATTGGCCTCCTTTAGTTATGTAACAGCAAGATCTTATTTTTTACCTATACTGCTTAGTATATTATATATTATATATAATATATATTACGGTACAGTTTATTTATGTGATGATGGGGATTCCTTAAGTCAATTAAAACTAGATTTAACTTTAGAAGTAGGTAGGTATAGAATATCTGTTGTTAATTATGAGATGTATATGGATATTAAAAACCAAATAATAAATTCAACATCAAGTAATAGTGATTTAAGCTATCTTACAACTAAATTAAATAATGCCTTAGGAGAAATGAGAGATTCCTTAAATAACGCCCGTTTAATAGAAACTAATATTAGAAGATTAGAACCAGATTTTCGCTCACCTATTACAAGTATTAATTACTTACGTGTTTATAGATAGAATATGTTTGTAAATACTAGGGATAACTTTTTCCTTTACACTAAATCAAAGAAAAGCATAAGAAAAATTAAAAACTTTTTTATATGCCTTTCTTTTGCCTAAATCTTCTTTAAGTTTACATGAAAAAACTATCTAGAGGAATATGCCTCTTTTTTAATTAAATACACTAAAAAACATGAAGAATATATTAAACATAATAACATTACTTTTATTTTTTTTATTTAGCTTTTTACTGTTGTTTTTATATTTATTATTTTATTGCGAAGCAAATACTGATCTATTCTTTTTAGGATGTAATTATGAAAAGCCTATTAGCTATATACTAGAAGAAAAATTATTATATTATTTTAGCGCTAATTCTGATAATAGTTCTGAAAATACACCTAGTTATAGTTGTATAAATATTAATAGCGCTTGCTCCGTATCAAATATTAAAAATAATATATCTATTCTTTTTAATGAATTAAAAAATGACACTAAATTTGCTATGCATAAAATAAAAGTATTTGATCGTACACTTTCTTGAATATTCAAGAGAAATAGACCAAATAGCGGTAGAGGCGTATAGTCTTTAAGTTATAAATTTTTACACAAAAATAACCCTATACTTTTTTTTTCTATACTGCGTATGTACTGTAAATACCTTATAAATACTGCCTAAATTGTTATTCAGGTAGTATAAAGGAAATATTAAAGTCAATTTAAATCAGAGGAGTATGCCTCTTTTATGTTTAAATACAAATACATAAATGCTTAAAACAATATTAACTTTGTTAAATAAAACAAAAACCCAAATTTTGTCTACAATAACCCCTAAGTTAAATATTTTTTTTATATTTATAAAAAAAATATTTAATAGATATAATCTTACTAAAGTTTTAATAGTATTTATTTTTGGTTTCTCTATTAGATTATGCATTAATATTTTCTACGATATTAATGTTTTTACCGATTTTCTTACTGCTATTTCTTTAACTTATTATTTCTTTATTTCTTGTTTTGCTATCGTAGTTCACGAGTGTGTGACTCATTTTAGTTTTTCTATTTTCCCTTCATCTTTCTGTTCTAGTATTAGCTTTTTATTTTCTTCTAATATTTTTAGTTCATTAAATCCCTTTACTCTATTTAAGGACTATTCCTCTGTTTTTTCTCAGACCAATAATAATATTAAATCTTTATACAGTGATATTAATTTATCTTATTTTAAGATTTCATCTATTAAAAGGTTTATTAAGTACTACTTGGAGCAAGGCAAAAACATATTACTTACTTTATGTTCAAGTCATGCTTACATAGGGGGAGAAAAGTATACAAATATTAATAATCCTGATTCTTCTCTCCCAAAAGAAAAGAAAGGATTAGAATCTTATCTTTTATTAAAAAACAATAAAGGTAAAGAGACTTCTCTTACAGACTCTCCTTCAAAGAAGGAAGATTCTATACAAGATTTTTCTTTTAGAAAGTCTAATGATTCTTATGGAGAAGAACAGCAAACAGCTCCTTATCCAAATAAATCTCCAGACACAATTAAAGATACTTCTATTAAGAGTGCAGACGATAGTTCTAAGTACCCTTCTCGGATTTTTTTTGGCGATGATCATATGTATGATGGTCATAGTGCTATATTTAATATTTCAAGTGAAAGCTCAAGTAACAGTAATCCTAGTAATGGTAATCCAAGTAATTATAAATATGAGACACTTCCTTCTACAGTCTATAGAGCTGAGTATAATGGAGAATCATCTAGATATAATGGAGAATCATCTAGATATAATGGAGAATCATCTAGATATAATGGAGAATCATCTAGATATAATCAAGAATCATATAAATATGGTGATTTCCAGTTATATGGAAATGATGACTCTGGAAGAAACACCCCTTCTACTATGTCTCCTTTGTTTCAATCTAGAGAACCCTCTATTTATTATAATAATGATAATAATAATAATAATAATACATTAGTCAATACCTCAGAAAGTCTAACTAAAACTAGTCTTAAATTTGAGGATTTAACTATTAATCATCCTATTTATAGAACCCCTAGTCATAGAACCCCTAGTGCTGAGTATTGACAAGGTAAAAGGTCTCAAGTTGTGAAAAACTATAAAGAGGCCCTAGTCGGATTTTCTGATAAAGTTGTTGTTCATGAAACTAAAATAGAAAAAAGAGGTTTATTAGGTAAAGCTAAATTAGGGATTAAATCTATTTTTTCAGGAAGAGATCCTGAAAAAACATCCATATATATACAATACCATGATATAGCTAAACGTAAATTTATGTGATATATCTGAGAAGGTACTAGGGGTGACTATGAATCTTATGATGATTTTAAAAAATCTTTTGATCCTAAGACTAAGATATTTAGTAAGATATGAACTACTATTAAATCAGATCTATCTTCTGAAATAAAAAGTTTAATTAAAGCTAAAGATCCTTTTAGATTAGATAGTGCATCTCCTCTATATAGAAACATGAGATTAGATCCAGTTAAAAAAGCAGAATATTTTGCACACCTTAGTGAAGGTAATTCAGCTACAAATAATACAGCCCCATTGAATACTAAAAATGCTTCATATAAAAAAGAAGGTTTGTTAGAAGAAAGTGAAAGAAGGCATAAAAGTAGTGTGCGTAAAAGTTCTAAACATATTAACGATGATTTAGTTCAAGAAAATAATAGTGGTAGAAGGCATAGAAGTAAGTATAAATCTTCTAAAAATGAAACTAGACAAACCGTGACAGAGTCAAAACATGAAAATGAAGGTGAAGTAATACAAGATAGTAACCATAAACATCGTCATCGTCACCGTAGCCATAGTCATGGTCATCATAGTCATCGTCACCATAGTCATCATAGTCATAGCCATCATAGTCATAATAGTCATAGTCGTCGTCATAAGCGTATCCATAGTAGAGATGAGATATAGCTTTCTTACTTATGTATTTCACAGTAGCAAAAGCAGAGGAATATTCCTCTTTTTTAACCTTTATCTTCTAAAACATATGAAAACATTAGTTTATAAAAAACTTAAGTTCAACAAAAAGACGTGTTTACAATAAGGTAAAGTATGGTATTAAAAATCATATTGCTAAAAGCAGTGATGAGGCTACACGTCAACGTCTTATGGATAACAAAAAATATGCTGAAGATCTTCAGCGTATTAGAAGAATGAATAGAGCTAGAAAAACTCAGGAAATTAACTGTATGATTAATACACGTGCAGACAATTCTGTTTTTAGCAAAGGAGTTTCTATATGTTCTAAAGCAAAAAAAGTAAGAAGATTTGATTAATTGTATTTATTTAACATAACATCTCTTACTTTGCACTAGAGGAATTTGCCTCATTTTTAATTTTATAACGACTAAAATAAAACATGAAAAATTTATATATTAAAATATATTTACATTTTAATCCTTTTTACGCACTTATATTAATGAGAATTATAATAATATTTTATAGTTTATTCTTTGGAGGTGAAGTTTATCATTGCGATGACATACCATCCAATGAAAATGCAACCGGTGGTGAATCTTCCCACAACGCAAACAACCAAGAAAGCACTTGATATAGTAAATATAAAGCTAGAGACCAACACCCTCAATATCCTATAACACATAGTGATGGAACACGTCTCTATGGACCCTATGAACTACCTAATAATAAAAGTGTTGAAAGATTTGAATTACCAGCAAATGAAACAGACGATAGGTTTATAGAACTTGCAAGGAACACAGATCTATTTAAAACAGAATTAGACGGAGTTCCTATTTATGCTAAATATAGTTATACAGATATGCAAGGTAAGGAATATTATACTTTTTCTTATTCTAATGATGAATCCACTGAGAATGGTTTAATCGAAGCAACAAGATTCGAAGTTATTGGTAATGGGTATTATCAAGGTGCAGGTTGAACTATTATTGATATAAATTCTTCTTATTCAAGAGGAAGACGTCTTTATAATAAGCTAAGGTTTGGGAAAAATTATATAGCTAAAAGCTATGAGGAGGCTATACGTAAAAGAAATTTGGAACACAAAAAGTTATATGAAGATGTAGAACGCGCTAAAAGTGTAATTAGAGCTAGAAAAAATCAGCGAATTAACGATATGATGAATTCTCGTGCAGACAATTCTGTTTTTAGCAAAGGAGTTTCTAGAGGATCCAAATAAAAAAGTAAGAATATATGATTAGTTGTATTTATTTAACATAACACCTATTGCTTTTCACCTGAGGAATTTGCCTCATTTTTAACTCTTACTAGAAAATATATGAAAACCTCGGTTTATAAAAAAATTAATTCAAATTTTACTTTTGAAAATCTTTCTTTAAATTTAACTACATTTTGGTTAAATGAAGTAAATTCTGCTAGAAAATTGGGCTACTCCAAAATTTGATTAACCATGATTGTTGATACTAAAAACAATAGATCTTTTAGAATAATAAAAAACTTACCTTTTAATACACAAGATTATACAGACGTAGCTATTGTATTACAACAAAGTTTTACCTTTTCCTTACGTAAAACGTGTAGTAGGAAGAATAATGCTATAAAGAATATTGTTTTTAAATATCGTTTTTGTACGATAGGTCTTGAAAATAAGACACGGGTTAAACCAAATATTGTAGGTATTCCAAGCAATAGTAGGAGTCTTTACGTTAATAATTTCTTCTGTACCTGAATTTTCCCTTTGCGTTGTTGATGTCAGAGTATGGTTAGGTACTGGAATCAAAAAGGAATAAAAGAAAAACTGTTTACTATTATGATTATCTCTGGTTTATTGTTTGTCTTAGTTGCTATGATTGTATTATACATAGAAATAAATCTATTTAAATCAGAATTACTTAACGCAGATGTATTTAAACCTTCGGATACTTCTATCTTTACAAACTTTGGGACAGAAGATTTAATTAAATCTTCGATACCTAATAGCAATAAAGGATGTATTTTTGATCCCTTTATAAAATTGTTTCACCAGGGTGAAACAGGAAAATTTAATAACTATTATTACGTACCCAGTAGTTTTACTACTTTTAAACCTTTTTATTATGACACTAATTCTTTTTATTTAGGTGAGTACATAATATATCATGATTTCCAGAAAGTATTTGTTCTTCAAGAAAACATAAGACTTCTTGACGAGTTTTCTAAAATAATGGATAATATTAGTATTTGTGTGTAATGATATATTTTACTAGACTTTCCTTATAAACAGTAGAGGGATATGCCTCTTTTAATAAAACACAAGAAAAAAAAAATGAATTTAAATAATATTAAAATTGTTGATTTGCCTGTTCGTTTGGTTTCGTTTACTGTGGATATTCCTAAAGATTTTATCAAAAAATTGGATTTAGAATATGGATCAACATATTCTTTTATAGTATCATATGGTATACCTTTAACTTTTAAAGGTGTTCCATATAATCCATTAGAGTTAAAGATTGAGAATAAAAAAGAAGGACCTATAACTATAAAAAGTCATATTTTTTATTGTAGTGAGATACCTTTATCATGGGGTAAGAATAGTCAAACTTCATTAGGTTTTAAGGGGAAAGAAGTTAAGTATGAAGATATTTTACATACTTGTATATGAGGGTTAGTTTCTAGATCTGATTTACTTAAAGGTATAATGATAAATAGACGTTATAGAGTTTCAGATAATAATAATGATAATGTATCTTATTTTCCTGGAGATAAAAAATCTCCTCTTTATATAACACCAGGTGTTCCAGGTTACGATACTATGAAGATGTCTTTAGCTTGTTATAAAATAAATAAGGATGGCTTAAGTATTGAGAATAAAAAATCTAATGTAATATCCATTATTAATTAGTATGATATTAATTAGTTTATCTAGAGCTATAAGGATATATTAGTAATAGAATTCCACATCTACTTTTTTTTCCCTTAAAAAATAGCAGAGAAATATGTCTCTTTTTAAATTTAAATCAATAAAGGTTAGATAATATAATAATTTAGGTCTAACTTATGTTAATTTATAGTAATTAATATCGACTAATATTGTTGATTAACATTAATTATTAGGAAAATTTGGCATTGGTAAGCCAGGCTTTTTGCTAAAAAGTGTTTATTTTAAACCTTAGAGTTCAATTCTCTAATTTTCCGACTTTAAGTATAATTTATGACTATATCTTTTGCCTTTCTTTCGCAAGGAACAGGTAAAGTATAAAACTATTATAAAGAGTATAGGTTAATGGCAAACTCTGAAACTTCAAATTTCATTTCCTCAGTTCGATCCTGAGTACTCTTGGCTTAATAAACTATTTTATTAGCATATTTAGCATTATAATACCTTAGTAATGTAATAAGGTATGTCTTAGAGGAATATACCTCTTTTATAAAACAATAAAATATAAAACAAAAATGCAAAGAATGATATTTTCAAATATTAATTGTAAGTTTACCTTTAAAAATTTGTCGCCATGCTTAGCTAGTTTTTGATCAGAGGAATTTTTAAACTCGAATGAAACTAAGATTTTAGTAGTTTTAGCAATTAAAACTAAACATGAATCTTATAATATAATAGAACCTCAATGGTTTAGCACAAAAGACTACAGGTTCATATATAATCTCTTAAGGAAAAATATTTATTATTCCTCCATATCTCCACAATATAATATAAAAGATTTAGTTTTTTATTATAAGTATGGATCAGATATTTAGTTATAATAAACTAAACCTTAATAAAATATTTTATTAGGTTCTTTAGCTTAATTGGTGAAGCGTACTCTTGATAAGAGTATGATTTGTGGTTCAAATCCACAAAGAATCATAAGGGAAGTTGGTCGAGCGGTAAAGCTATAATATCGAAACATATTGGTTTAATAGATCACATCCATTCGATCCCTATATTATCTGGTTATATTTTACTATAGTTTTAAAGGTAAAGCCCGTATTACTACATAAACCTAAGGGAAATTTGTCCTTTTTAAGCTAAATATACATTTAATATCTAAAGAATAAAGACTGAAATAAATTATAAAATAAAGAAGATTGGCTGAGTGGTAAAGCGATAGGCTTGAATCTTATTAAGTAAGTATTTACTTTCAAGGGTTCGATCCCCTTATCTTCTGGATAATTATCTTTTTTAACTATAATAAATTTTTACAATTTTTATTAAAGGGATGGTGACTGAGCGGATGATAGTGGTTAGCTAGAAACTAACTTTTGGTTTTTACCAAACATGGGTTCGAATCCCATCCTTCCCGGTGTATATTTAAATATGTTTAAATGTATTAATACGATAACGATTAGCCCTATGATATTACAAACCTTTAGAGGAATATACCTCTTTTTTTTTAATGTATTTATATAAGTATGCAAGATATCACTAAAATAAAATTAATCCCTAAGGTTATATATTCTAATATGGATGTAGATAAATCAATTATTCTCTCAGAAAATAAAAAAAAGTCCGGTATTTATCGTTTAAATAGTTTAGTTACAGGTAAAAGTTATGTGGGATCTTCTAAAGATTTAAACAATAGACTTAGAAGTTATTATTCTACAAGTAATATGGAAAGAATAGTAAATAAAGAAAAAAGTATTATATATAAAGCAGTACTTAAGCATGGACACTCCAATTTTAGTTTGGATATTATTGAATATTGTGAACCAGATAAATTAATAAAAAGAGAACAATACTACTTTGATCTTTTAAAGCCGGAGTATAACATATTACAAATAGCTGGTTCAAGATTAGGTCATAAATTATCTGAAAAAACAAAAAAAAGCTTAAGTATTAGTAATAGAGGTAAAAAGTATGCCAATAAAACGATAAAAAATATAAAAGTTAGTCTTAAATCTACAGCAAATATCTTACCAGAAACAAGATCAAAAATATCTTTAAGATGTCCTGGTGTAAGAGTTAAAGTTTTTGATAATTCAAGTAATTTATTATTTGAGTTTCCTACATTAAATAGTGCTGCTAAGCATTTTGGTGTTAGTCCTAGTACTATACGTAGCATAGAAAAACGAGGTGTTTCATACGATAATTATATCTATAAATTCGAAAATAATGATTCTAGAATACAAGTGTACGATTCTAATAAAAAATTGATTAACATATTTAATAGTACTAGTAAAGTAATAGAATTATTTAATATACCTCGTACTACTCTATCTAGATATATTAAATTAGGCAAGTTGTATGAAAATACCTTTTATTTTTCCAAAACTAATTTAAATTTAAAACAGGAGTGTAATATAAAAACTTTAGATAGAAAATTGTCTGAAGAAACTAACCAATTAATTAGTAATGCTTTAAAGAATCGCTTATTAAAACTTTTACCTATAAAAATCATGGATATAGAAACAAATATTATAAAATATTTTCCTAACAATAAAGAAGCTGCTAAATACTTAGGAACAAGTGAGACAACATTGATTAGGTATAAAAATAAAGGAAAAATATTATTAAAAAAGTATATTATAACTAACAATATATCTAATAATAAAAGCTACAAATAGCAATGTTTCATCTGTTCAAATCTGATACTTCTCGTACTATTAAACAATAGTAATCCCTATTATATTAGTGTAATCCCTATAATATTAGTATAAACCTAGCAATAAATACAGCTACATGAGAGGAAAATGCCTCTTTTTTAATTTAAAGTAATGTAAATTAATGAAAAAAAATATGTACAATTTAATTGAATAAATTACGAGGGTTCGAATCCCTCAGTCTCTGTATATTTTTGTGAAAGTATTTTTATATTTATGAAAGTATTTTTAAAGTAATAATAAAAATAACATAATACAGATCGGGGTAGGGTGGTTATACGCTCCTTTTGGGTAGGAGACTTTCCGTGTTCGAATCACGGCGATCTGATAACTAACCTGATATATAATAGAGATGTTAAATAATAGTAGGCATAATAAATTAACATTGGGCCTATAATAAACCTATTATTAATACTCTTGCTTTGTTTTTTACTATGCTAAAAAAGAGTTACTATTTTTAGGATATATTAGTAATGTGTATGATATCTAATTCTTCCTTTTTATACTTTAATGTATAGGGAAGTATATAAAGAGACTATTAGGGATACCTTGCCGTATATTAAAGAGAGTGTATATTTAATTTGTGTTTTCAATAGGATGAAAGTCCAGTAAAATTTAACACATGAACTCTGAGAGAAATTCAGTAATAAACGAAGTGAATTGAAATATCTTAGTAACTTCAGGAAAAGAAATCAAACGAGATTCTATGATTAGTGTGAATGAAAGTAGAGCAGCCTATATAAATATCAGTACACATGTTAATAATTTTCTTTTTTATTATAATTAAGAAAATAACATGTGTAGTAATAGACTATAAAAACACAACGTTATTTATGTATTTAAATAACAGGTGTAGCTATAGTCTATAAAAACATGCCGTTATTTTATGTATTTTTATATAAAAATACATCTTAAATATTTGTTTCACATAAAAACAACATTCAAAAATTTGAATGTAAGGGCGTGGCTCTTAGAAGCAATAGGATAAAATCCTGTTAGGGACAAGTGTAAAGAATATTATAATTACTTGGGTCATAAATACTTACCCACTGATTTATTAAAAAAGTAAAACGGGCAAACCCTGTTTGAATATAAAGGGGAACCTTCCTCTAAGGCTAAATATGATATATGAGCGACAGCGTATAGTACTGTGAGAGAACGGTTTGAATTAGTAGTCTTATAAGCAGCTCGAGTGAAATTTTTCAAATAATAAGAGCGTACCTTTTGCATAATGGGTCAGCAAGTTAATGTTAGATGCGAGCATGTCTGAAAAGCATGCCCAGATAAACCAATTATGAAATAATGAATTAGTATCTAAAATTAGACCCGAAGCCTGGTGATCTTACTACAGTCAGGGTTATAAAAGCCCGAACGGGTTATCGTTGTAAAGATATCCGAAGAACTGTGGTAAGTTAGTGAAAGACAAAACTGACTAGGATAGCTGGTTTTCTGCGAAACCTATATAAGTAGGTAATTCAAGTTACATCATAGCAGGTACAGAACTGTGATCTCAGGCAACTTCTATTTTCTTTTTCTTTTTGTTTTCTTTTATCTATAAAAGAAGCACTATAGACTAATGGATAATTTTGCATATATCGGGCAATCGTGAAGATTTTATCGGTGAGTATTCGCACTCGGAAGGGCAATGATGAATCTTGAATAATCGGACATAGTACGATAAGGTTGTATGTCTAAAGGGAAACAGCCCAGAACAAGAGTTAAGGTTCCAAAATTATTGTTAAGTGAAATTAAGGAAGTTTCTATCATATACGACTAGGAAATAGGCTTAGAAGCGGTCCATTTTTTGAAGATCTCGTAACAGAGCACTGGTTTAGTTTTTCTTTTCCTAAGGAAAAGAATATTACATTGATAGTTGCACCGAAAATTTAACGGATCTAAACAATATACCGACACCTTGTCCATATTTATTAATAATTAATAGTTATTATATTTTATGGGGTAGCAGAACGTCGGGTAAATCTAAGACTTATTCTTTTTAAGAATAAATATATGATAACCCGAGTGAGAATGCTGACATGAGTAACGAAAAAGGGTGCATGGTAAATGGATGACTAAATTAGTTAATCCACATGGATGCCCAGGTAGTATATTAGATACTTAATTTTATATTTTTTATTTGATATATTTAGAGTAGCGGTGTGGCCGACTTCTACCTGGCTTAAGCCCTCGCCTAAAGCTTATGGTTTTTTTTTAAAGTAACGGCCTCTAAGTTTACCAACCTAAAGGATTAAACGATGAGCAAATCTTTGTTATAAAGTAACAACCTTCTTTTATTATGTATATCGTTAATATTTTATTAAATGATAGTAATAAAGTGAAGAAGGTTCTGGAAAAACAATAACAGTCGAATACTAATTATTTCAATAAACTAAAGAGATGAGTAATAATTATTTCTATTGATGATGATAAAAAAACACACAAATCTGATGATAAAGATATAATGATAAAATAACACTAAAAAGAATAGATAGACAATGAACCGTACCTAAACACTACCCCTAGTAAGCTAGTAGAGAATACGAAGGCGTTTGAGCTAACAATCATTAAGGAACTCGGCAAACTAACTACCGTAACTTAGGGATAAGGAGAGCCATTCCTCCTGATTAATATCAGGTAAAGAATAGGAAGCATGGAATAGTGTTGTACGACTGTTTAATTAAAACAAAGCACTCTGCAGTAAGATAATAAATCAAAGTATTGAGTGTGATTTCTGCCCGATGTCGGCTGGTTAACGGATTTGCTAAGTTGACTAATATAAGCTTGGCTTTGAAGGAAACCCCGATCAATGGCGGCCTTACCGATGAGGGTCCTAAGGTAGCGGAATACCCTGGCCGTTAAATGCGGTCTTGCATGAATGATTTAACGATACAACAGCTGTCTCAATGATTGGCTCAGTGAAATTGGAATAACTGTGCAGATACAGTTTACCTCTAGTTAGACGAGAAGACCCTATGCAGCTTTACTGTTGCTAGTTATTGAATATGATATTGCAAGTTTTAGAGTATAAGGTAGCGAAAGCACAATTGAAACACCTTTACTTAGTATATCATGTTGGTAGACAAAATCTACGTGAAAGTATAAACAATTTATTTACTTTAAATAAATCGTTGGATATAATCATTAACCTTCTTTTTAAGGAGGGACAATTGCTAGGAGGCAGTTTATGCGGGGCACAGATCCCATAAAAAGTACCTGGGTGTATCCAAAGTTAATTTTGTAAAATTGTGATAATGAAATTATCACAATTAAATATATTTTAAATAAAATAAATATATTTTTTTATTTTTAGTATGTAATTTCCTATAGCTATTGCTTTTATCTTTAGATTTAACCTCTAAATATAAAACACAATAAGCTACAGCTAATCCAGCTATATATCTATTGAGTTAGAACTAATATTTTTTATCCAAGTAAGATTTTAACTATATGGAAAATAGATGTAATTTAAACATTAATAACAATATTATAATGTTTATAGTTATATTATTAGTACTTTAATTATAAAATTAAGGTCTGAAAATTCACTAATAATATGATTATGTTTATTACTTGTCAAGTTTAATGGCTTAATCTTGCTTTACTGTCTGACTTACACGTCTATCAGTCGCGTAAGCGGGGCATATGATCACAAGATGCAGAAAGGAAAGGTCTTGGATTTTTGAAAAAGCTACGCTAGGGATAACAGGCTAATTGCGCCAGAGAGTACAAATTGAGTGCGCAGTTTGGCACCTCGATGTCGGCTTAACTTATCCACATGAATGCAGGAATCATGAAGGGTTCGACTGTTCGTCGATTAATAAGTTACACGAGCTGGGTTAAATACGTCGTGAGACAGTATGGTTTCTATCTTCTAGAGGAAATTAGAATAAAATAAGGATATCCCCCTCGTACGAAAGGAGCTGGGTATATTAACCTCTGGTTTACCTGTTGTTTATGTGCCCAATATTAATAGAATTAAATTATAAATGTTTCTATTGTTTTCTCTTCCTACGGAACTGAATAACAATAGAAAACAGGGATGTTACTTTCACTTAAGTAAATTTATAGCATAGGCACGGCAGGAACGCTATGTTAGTTAAAAATAAGTGCTGAATGCATCTAGGCACGAAATTTACTTTAAGATATTCTTAAATATACGTAGTAGAACACTACGATTTTATAATAATATTTACTTCAGTGTAATTCTGATTAAAGAGTGATAGATATATTTAAATATATCTATTATGTCACACTGTAGTTTTTATTTATTACAATCAATAGGCTTTAGCTGAAAGAATTTAAATGTTTTTAGGTATAAAGTACTAATTTAATATTTAACTAAATCCACGAGATATCACCATCAGAGAATCTATAGTTTTGCTTATTTTAATAAAATATGTATTGTTTATTATAATAAAATATGTATTGTTAATCTTATTAAGATATAGCAATACAGAATATATTTATTGTCATTATAATTATCTTGCTTTTATTCTTTTTTCATCTTTTTATGAAAAATAAGCTACAAAACAGCCTACAAAAGTATTAGAATAGGAGACTATATATTGAATATTATAGATAAACATCTGCGTTATTTAACTAACTTTAGTCCGGTTAGCATAAAAGTAATGTAGCTGTTTTGTAACCAGCTGAAGCAAGTGCGATACTTGCACTGGACTTTGTATTTCCTTTTATCTATAATATCATTTATATATATATTTTATATCATATATATTAAATACCATATATATATTATTAACCCTGTACGTATTAAAAGCATATATTCTAAGTTTAATACTTATAATAATATACATATACATGTATAATATATATATATTATAGCAGGCTTTTTTCTACTACACTTTGTATGCTTTTGCAATTTTTTAATAAAAAAAAATTTTATTTTTAGGCCTTATAGTCAAGTGGTTAAGACATAATGTTTTCATCATTACATACGAGGGTTCGATCCCCTCTGAGGCTATTATATATCATCTTCTTTCTTTGTATAATATTCTTTTTAGATAAATTTATATTTTATACTTTTTTATAGTATTATATATATTGCGGATTGATGTAATAGTAACATAACTGGCTCATGTCCAGTCTATATTGGTGCAAATCCTTTGTCCGCATTTTTTTTTTCAAAAAACCAATATATTTAAGGTTATAGCTTAATTGGTAAAGCAAGCTGCTCATGACAGCTGAGATGAGTGTTCAAATCACTCTGGCCTTATATTATTTATTTATTCTTTTGTATCTTTTCATATTATTATTATTTTATTTTATTTTATTTTTTTTATTTTTATATGTTTTCTTTTATATATATTTCTTTTATATATTATCTTATATAATATAAATATGTTTATACTTATTATGTCCGAGTGCTGGAATTGGTAGACAGGACGAACTTAAGCTTCGTTGATATAATATCGTAGAGGTTCAAGTCCTCTTTCGGATAACTTATTAATATAAAACATAAAAGGGGACATAGTTTAATTGGTAAAACTGCGATTTTGCATATCGTTATTTCAGGATCGAGTCCTGATGTCTCCACATATATTATTTTTTTTCAATAAATACTGTACATTTTTTATTAAGCTCGAGAAGCTCAACCTGGTAGAGCGGAACTCTGAAGATGTTTAGGCTGTAAGTTCAAATCTTATCTCGAGCAATTGTAAAGGTAGTGCTGAAATTGGTAGACAGGAATAGCTTAGGCCTATTTGATTTTTTAATTTTACCCGTTCAAGTCGGGTCTACCTTATACGTTATAATAATAAATACTATTTAGAATACTGTAAAAAAAAGTATATTATTAGCATAATTATTATTTATAGGTATACTATTAGCATAATGATTTTACTTATTAGCTTAATTACTTATTAGCTTAATGGCTATAATTATTTTATTAGCTTAATTATCTATGTTTATATTATTAGCTTAATGTTTAATAACCATGTTTATATAAGCGTGTATAATTTTTATGCATGTTTATATCAACGTGTATGACTTGTATACATATAAATTAAGTCACCTATAATTATTGTGTATGCATATAGAATATGTTGTAGACTAATCGGTAAGTCATAAATTTTTGGTATTTACCATTGAGTGTTCGAATCACTCCAACATAATAATTATTTTTATGTTTTTATTTTTAGATTTATATAGCTAGATTTATACAATTATATTTAGATAGTTATATTTATTTTTATATTCAGATTTAGATGATTAGATTTTTTATATTTATTTATGGTGGGTATAGTTCAATCGGTAGAGCGCCTGTATGTGGCACAGTTTGTTCCCTGTTCAAGTCAGGGTATTCACCCATAATATTTTATCTTAATTATATTATTAATATTAAATGCCAGGGTAGTTTAATTGGTTAAAACATTAATTTCATGCATTAATAATGAGAATTCAAATTTCTCCTCCGGCTCTACTTTAACCTAAAGTATACTATTCTGTTTTTTTTTTATGTAAACAAATATTAGATATAATAGTTTTTAGAGTTATTTTTTTTTTTTTTTTTTAAAATTTTTAAGCTTTAATTAATTTTTTAAGTTTTTTTTTCATTTATTTATTGCTTTTTTTTTTTTAACTTTTTTTTTTTATTTTTAAATTTTTTTATTTTTTTTTTT
>Ga0134126_10001489_pt1 | contig 29879 bp, 25 predicted proteins | sample KB31752_FD_96881 | JGI IMG/M metagenome (GOLD analysis project Ga0134126, IMG submission 96881) | Terrestrial soil microbial communities with excess Nitrogen fertilizer from Kellogg Biological Station, Michigan, USA - KB3-175-2 | ecosystem: Environmental > Terrestrial > Soil > Unclassified ... | reverse complement strand
CCCTCTTCCTCCCCGGCTCGCCTCGGAGCCAGGGTTCACGGATCCACGTCAACAGCGGTGGACCCGCCAAGAGGGTCAAGATTCGAGCGTCGATAAAGGGTCAGTATTCAGGCGTCGCCGACATTTGGCGGGAAGAAAGTTCTGGGGGACCGGATTCACCACGGTGGCCGGCTCCACCACGGTGGCCGACCCCACGCAGTGGCAAAAACTCCGTTGTTCTGTCATCCAGCGTTGCAGTCGGCTCCGTATCAAAGACCACGTGGGTCGGTGGCAACCGGCCCTCAGCGCGACGGAGCCCCAATACCGCCCTCAATCGAGGGGGGCTTCGTCGCGTCAGGGGCCGGTAGACAGTGGACGTCGGGCGGAAGGCCGGGACCGGGAGGCTGGACGGCAGCCCGGTGGGCCTCTTCCCCCGTACTCGTCCCTGTAGGCGGCCGACGACGCCCCACCTCGCCGGCCACGCCGGACGATCCCGGGCCACCGCTGACCATCCGGGCGGGCCTTGGCCAAATGGCCTATCGTGACCGCGCGAGAGGGGGAACCAATGGCCGACGAGATCTCTTCGACATCAGGTGCCGGGCAGGATCCGTCCGCGGGCGGGCCGCCTCCGGTGGCTCCCGAGTTCCCGAGCGCCCCACCCCCCAGCCTGGCGGTCAGCGGATCGTCCGACGTCGCCAACTTCGTCGTTCCCCCGGCGGTCACCCTGGCGCCGGTGGGCCGGCGCATCGGTGCCTACTTCCTGTCGATCCTGCTGTTCATCGTCACCCTCGGCATCGGCTGGATCATCTGGGGTCTCATCCTGTGGCCGAGGGGCCAGAGCCCGGCGTTCAAGGTCTTGAAGCTGCACGTCGTCCCGAAGGAGGGGGGCACCCCGGTCGGGTTCTGGCGGATGGCCCTGCGCAACATCGTCGGGGGCTTCGTCCAGGGGATCCTCACCTGGATCACCATGTTGATCTCGTTCGTCCTCTTCGTGGTGCGCCCCCTCCATCAGCCCATCACCGACTTGATCGCCGGGACCACGGTGGCCTACGACCCGACGGGCGTCTACGACCGGATGCGCAACGCCGAAGCCGCCTGAGGACTGCTGCTCTACGCCGGCACCAGGTGGAAGGCCACCCGGTAGACGAGGGTGTCGTCGGCGATGGGCCCGGCATGGGCGGCCCGCCGTCGCATGGTCTCCCGGTCGGGCTCCCCGGCGGCCTGCACGTCGGCGTCGGTGATGGCGGCGAACGGGACCAGGTCGACGGCGTCGACCTCGATCTGACCGGGGCCCACCGGATAGCGACCGCCGGCCTTCACTTTGGGGCGCTGCCACAACCGGACCGACACGGTGAGGTCCCCGGCCAACACCGCCGCCCGGAGATCCCGGCTGAACTGCACCGATTCAGGCTACGCCGGGGGTCCGGTGCGACGCGTCGGGGATCACCTCACCCGACGCGGCGATGTCGGAGGTTGCGGGGCCGGAGGCGAGGGTGCCGGAGGCTGCGGTGTCCTGCAATCCCGGCAGCACCCAGGTGACGACGGCGGCCAACGCGCTGAAGCCGGCGGCGATCCAGAGGACCATGTTGAACCCCGCCTCGGTGGGCCGGGGGCTGCCGGCGGGGGTGTGCCCCGCCAGGATGGCGGCGGTGAGGGCGCTGCCGAAGGAGAAGCCGACGTAGCGGATGACCTGGTAGAACCCCATGGCGCTGCCGGTCTCGTTAGCCGGGATCGCTCCGACGATGAGGCCGGGGATGGCGGCGAAGGTGAGGCCGACGCCGGCCCCCATGACGCCCATCGCCACGAACGCCGTCCACAGCTCACCGTGGAAGAGGGCGAAGAACACACTGCTGGCCGCCACCACCAGGGAACCGAGCGGCAGGACGGCGCGCTCGCCGACGGTCCGGGTGAGCCACGGCAGGGCCCGGCTGGCCAGCAGGCTGAGGACGGACAGCGGCACCAGGGTCAGGCCGGCGACGACGACGCTGGCCGAGAAGCCGAAGCCGGCGGACCGGGGGACCTGGACGAACTCGGTGACCTCCGACAGGTACAGGTACATGGCCACCCCGATCACCAGGGCACCGGTGTCTCCGCTGAGCACCGCCGGGTGGCGGAGGAGGCGAAGCTCCACCAGGGGCGAACGAGCGCGGAGCTGTTGGACGATCCAGCCGGCGACGAAGGCGACGGCGATGGCCAACAGGGCCAGCACCTTCGGCGACGTCCACCCCCAGCCCCCGCCCTCGGCCACGGCGATCAGGAGGGCCACCAGGCCGATGGCCAACAGGACCGCCCCGGTCACGTCCAGCCGGGCGCCGGCCCGCCCGCTGCTCTTGGGGAAGACGACCAGCACGGCAACGAGGGCCACGGCGGTGAAGGCGGAGCCGAACCAGAACGCCGCAGCCACCCCGAAGGCGTCGGCGATCAGCCCGCTGATCGGGTAGCCGGCGCCGACTCCGGTGGCCGCACCGACCGACAGGACGGCGATGGCCTGGGGCACCCGGACCGGGGGCAGGTGGTCGCGGGCGGCCGCCATGGTCACCGGCACCAGACCGACACCCACCCCTTGCAGCGCCCGCCCGACCACCAGCACCGCCAGGTTCGGCGCCAGCGCCGACACCGCCCCGCCGATCGCCACGGCGGCCAGTCCGGCGATCAGCACCGCCCGGCGCCGCGAGCCGTCGGCGATGCGGCCGATCACCGTGGCGCTCACCGCGCCGGTCAGCAGGGTCACCGTCAGCGACCACTGGGCGGTGGCCAACGACACGTGGAGGTGGTCGGCGATGCTCGGGATGAGCGGCGCCCCGAGGGAGCTGACCACGCTCATCACCAGGACGGTCAGCAGGAGGACCGGGAACAGCGCGGCCTCTCGACGGGTGTCGTCCATGGACGGCGGCAGTTTCCCACAGCCCGTACCGGCGACACCACCTATGGCGGCCACCGACAGGGGTCCCCGACCGCCGGAACGGGTAGGAGCAGATGGTGGTGATCCCATCGCCTGGTGAGCCGACCCCGATCGAACCGGAACCCGGGCCATTGGACCCCGACGTGCCCGGGAGGCCACCCGACCCCGTCGACTGAACAAACCCGGGTTGTTCTCGCCAACCGGGGTAGGGCGTTGGTAGGACCGGACGGCGGCCGGGTGAGCGGCAGACACCGGCTGCAGGCCGGGGGGAGGTGGTGCGTCATGGCAACCACGTTCGGGACCGATCGGCCGGCGGTGCAGCCGGTGGAGGTTACGGCCGCACCGGGGATTGCCGACCCGGCGCCGTTGGGGCTGGCGGCGTTCGCCCTCACCACGTTCCTGCTGTCGGTGGCCAACGCCGGTTGGATCCGGGGGACCGGGATGCAGTGGGTGGGGTACGCCCTCGCCTACGGCGGGGTGATCCAGCTGCTGGCCGGGATGTGGGAGTACAAGAACCGCAACGTGTTCGGGGCGACCGCCTTCGGGACGTACGGCGGGTTCTGGATCGGCCTCGCCCTCTACGTCGAGCTGATCGTCCCCCACGCCAAGGACGCCGCCCAAGTGGCCAACGACCAGGCTTGGATCGTCTTGGCGTTCCTCATCTTCAACAGCTACATGCTGCTGTGGAGCATGTTCGTGACCTGGGCGGTGTTCGCGGTGTTCCTCACCCTGGAGGTCACCGAGATCCTGCTGGTGATCGGCAACTTCTCCCACTCTGGGGCCACAGTGATCAAGGCCGCCGGCATCGTCGGGGTCGTCACCGCCGCCGTCGCCTGGTACACGTCGGCCGCCGGCGTCATCAACGGCATCGCCGGCCGTCACGTACTGTTTGTCGGAAAGCCCTTGACCTTCACCTCACGACCGGCGGAGTGACCCATGCCTGACGACACCCTCTCGGCCCTCCTGCACGAGGAGCGGCGGTTCGAGCCGCCGGCGGAACTGGCGAAGGCGGCCAACGCCCAGCCGGGCATCTACGCGGAGGCGGCCGCCGACCCGGTGGCGTTCTGGGAGGAACAGGCCCGGCAGCTGCAGTGGGAGACGCCGTGGGAGCAGCCCCTCGACTGGTCGGAGGCGCCGTTCGCCAAGTGGTTCGTGGGCGGCCGGCTGAACGTGTCGGTGAATTGCGTCGACCGCCACGTTGCCGCCGGCCTCGGGGACCGGGTGGCGTTCCACTGGGAGGGCGAGCCGGGGGATACCCGGACGATCACCTACGCCGACCTCCTCGACCTGGTCTGCCGGGCAGCCAACGCCCTGGCGACACTCGGAGTGCGGGCCGGGGACAAGGTGGCGATCTACATGCCGATGATCCCCGAGACGGTGGTGGCCATGCTGGCCTGCGCCCGGCTGGGGGCTCCGCATACGGTGGTGTTCGGCGGGTTCTCCGCCGAGGCCCTCCGGGACCGGATCCTCGACTGCGACGCCCGGGTGGTGATCACCGCCGACGGCGGCTACCGCCGGGGTACCGCCTCCGCCCTGAAGCCGGCGGTGGACGAAGCGCTGACGTCGTGCCCCGACGTCGACCGGGTCCTGGTGGTCCGACGGACCGGCCAGGAGGTCGCCTGGGTGGAGGGCCGGGACCGGTGGTGGCACGACGTCGTCGACGGCCAGCCGGCCACCCACGAGCCCGAGGCCTTCGACGCCGAGCACCCGCTGTACATCATGTACACCAGCGGCACCACGGCGAAGCCGAAGGGGATCCTCCACACCTCCGGCGGCTACCTCGCGCACGTCACGGCCACCCACCGGCTGATCTTCGACATCAAGCCGGAGACCGACGTGTTCTGGACCGCCGCCGACATCGGCTGGGTCACCGGGCACAGCTACATCGTCTACGGCCCGTTGGCCAACGCCACCACCTCGGTGATGTACGAGGGGACCCCCACAACCCCGGGCCGAGACCGGTGGTGGCAGATCGTGGAGAAGTACCGGGTCAACATCCTCTACACCGCCCCCACCACGATCCGGACGTTCATGAAGTGGGGGGAGGACCTCCCGGCCGGCCACGACCTGTCCAGCCTGCGCCTGTTGGGATCGGTGGGGGAGCCCATCAACCCCGAGGCGTGGATGTGGTACCGGACCAACATCGGCGGCGACCGCTGTCCCATCGTCGACACCTGGTGGCAGACCGAGACCGGGGGGATCATGATCACCCCGCTCCCCGGCATCACCACCACCAAACCGGGCGCGGCGATGACGCCGTTCCCCGGGGTGTCGGCCGAGGTGGTCGACAAGGACGGCCACGCGGTCGGCAACGGGGAGGGCGGCTACCTGGTGCTCACCCAGCCCTGGCCGGGGATGCTGCGGGGGATCTGGGGCGACCCGGAACGGTTCCGCGAGACCTACTGGTCCCGGTTCCCCGGCCGGTACTTCGCCGGTGACGGCGCCAAGTTGGACACAGACGGCGACCTGTGGCTGCTCGGCCGGGTGGACGACGTCATGAACATCTCCGGCCACCGCATCTCGACCACCGAGGTCGAGCACGCCCTGGTCGGGTCCCCGGCCGTGGCCGAGGCGGCGGTGGTGGGGGCCTCCGACCCGACCACCGGCCAGGCCATCGTGGCGTTCGTCACCCTGAAGGGCGAGGCGGCGCAGACCGAGGAGTCGACGGCCGCGGTGGTGGACGACCTGCGGAACCTGGTGGCCAGCACCATCGGCCCGATCGCCAAGCCCCGGCAGATCCTCCTGACCCCGGAGCTGCCGAAGACCCGCAGCGGCAAGATCATGCGGCGGTTGCTCCGCGACGTCGCCGAGAACCGGTCCCTGGGCGACGTCACCACCCTGATGGACCCGTCAGTGGTCAACGCCATCAAGGATCGGATGGGGACCACCGAGGAGGACTGACCGCCGCCGGCGGCCGGCCCCACGGATCGGCGCCGACGGGTCCGGCCGACGGACCTAACATGCTGCCGGTGAGCGCCACCCTCACCAGGGACGGGCAGGTGTCGCCGACCACCGCCGACGACATCACGGCCGCCCTCGACGCCGGCGGGTTCTTCTGGGTGGACATCGACCCCGCCGACCCGGCCGAGCTGGAGGCCCTCCTGGCCCCCTTCCACGTCCACCCACTGGCCGTCGAGGACGCCCGGGAGTTCGGGCAGCGGCCGAAGGTGGACCTGTACGACGACTTCGCCTACATGGTGGCCCACGGGGCCCTGGGAGCCGCGGCGACGGACACGGCGGAGGTGCACCTGCTGCTGTGCGAGCGGTTCCTCGTCACGGTGCACCGCGGGGACTGCACCGCCCTGCAGGAAGTGCACACTCGGATGCGGCGGATGAAGGACGCCATCGACCGGGGAGCCGAGCCCCAGGTGCTGCTGACCTACCTGATCGTCGACTCGCTGACCGACAGCTTCTTCCCGGTGCTCTCCGCCTTCGACGACCGGGTGGACGAGCTCGAGGACGCCATCCTCCGGCAGCCGACCGAGGACCAGCTGGGCCAGCTGTTCGCCATGAAGCGGTCCCTATTGGTCATCCGCAAGGTGGTGACCCCGCAACGGGACATGTTCGCCGGGCTGGCGTCGGGGGTGATCGACCTCCCCGGGATGACCGCCGAGAGCTCCCGGTACTTCCGCGACCTCTACGACCACCTCATCCGGATCAGCGACTTGGTCGACAGCTACCGGGACCTCCTCAGCGGGGTGATGGACACCCACATCTCCACCGTGTCCAACCGCCTGAACGTGGTGATGAAGCAGCTGACCATCATCGCCACCGTGTTCCTGCCGCTGACCTTCCTCACCGGGTTCTTCGGCCAGAACTTCTCCTGGCTCGTCGACCGCATCGGGGGAGCCGCCGTCTTCTGGGGGGTGGGCGTCGGCACCGAGGTGGCCGCCGTGATCACCCTGTTCTGGCTGGCCCGGCGCCGCGGCTGGCTCAGCGGCCCGTCGGCTTGATCAGCGTCAGCCAGCCAACGGATCGGGAGGCAGGCCACCCGGCGCCGGACCGGTGTGGGCCTCGTAGCCCGACCACCACTGCTCGGCCCCGGTCGGCGTGGGGAGCCCCAGGCCCTTCCGGTCGTTCACCGCGTCGCGCACCCGGGCCTTGAGGTCCCGCAGCGCCCGCCGGTCGCCCGGCGACGCCGACCCGGCCAGCCAGACGGCCTCCTCGTGGTGCCAGGCCCGGGTACGGGCGACGACCACCTCGTCGGTGGCGGCGACGGCCTGCCGGCGGGTGTCGTCGTCGACGTCGGCCAGGACGTCGGCCGCCCGCATCCACCCGTAATCCATGTCGAGGAGCATCAACCCCTGGGAGACCTCGAAGGGACCGACGACGTCCACCACGGGGTCGATGACCGTCACGGTGGTCCCGGCCGGCAGTGGGGGATTGAGGTTGGCCAGCTGCCGCTCGGCGAAGGCGACGCCGGCGGTGGCCCGGAGGAACACGGTGGCCCCGGACGCCTTGGTGTAGTCCCGGGTGTCCCGGGGTTGGGCCAGGGGAACGGCCAGGACGGCGAAGATCCGGGTGGCCCCCAACCGGACGGCGGCGTCCACCGGGATGTTGTTGGCGACGCCGCCGTCGGCGTAGACGTCGCCGGCGAGGGGCCTCGGAGGGAACAGCATGGGGACGCTGGCCGACGCCAGCACGCCCTCCAACACGTCGACCGGCCCGGCGACGTGGGTGACGGCGTCGGACGCCACGATGTTCCCGTCCTGGGTCACGTACCGCAGCACCCCGTCACCGAGGGCGGCCACCGCCATCCGCAGCTCCAACCCCGGCCGGCCGATCAGCGCCGGGTCCACCGGCCGGATGCCGCTCGACCCGCCGCCCCGGAGGGCCTCAGCCAGTGGCTCGAGGGTGAACAGCGACCCGAACTGCCCCTTCGGGCCCCTTCGGGCGCGGAGGACATGAGGGAACGACCGACCGAGCCGGGCCGCCGCTTCCAACCGCCGGCGCCATCCGGTGACGGCGGCCGGCGGGGCCGGCGGTGGCTCCCCGGGCAGCGGCGGCCTGGTCCGGTCGATGACGAACCCGTCGACCGCCCGGCCGATCGGCGTCCCCTCCAGGGCCCGCAGCCACGGCTGCTTCCCGAACAGCAGGTCGGTGTGGGTCATCGCCAGCAGGTCGTCGTGGAGCTCCCGGGCCCGCTCGACCAGTTCCCGGTGCGTCCGCGCCTGGGCGAGGACGGCGGCGCAGATCGACCCGGCCGACGTCGCCGTGATCACCCCGGGGATGACCGCCTCTTCGTCGACCAGGTACCGGATGGCCCCGGCTTCGAACGCCCCCTTGGTGCCGCCGCCGGCGAGCACGAACGCCGTCGTCGCGCCGTCGCTCCCTGCGGCGTCGTTCTCCCCGTCCTCGGCCATCCGGTGGCCAGTCTCGCGCCCGACCCACCCCCCGTCGCAACCCCTCTCAGCCGATCCTCAGCCGCCGGGCGGCGAGCCCGTCACTCAGCCGCCGGCGGCGGCGGTCACCACCTCCACCCGGGCGCCGTCGGGCAGGGTGGCGGCGGCCCAGCAGGATCGGGGGACCACCTCTCGGTCAACCGCCACGGCGACCCCGCGGTCGGAGTCGCAGAGCCTGGCGACGACGTCGGCCACGGTGGTCCCCGGGGCGACGACGACGGGATCGCCGTTGACGGTGACGTTCACCGTCCCACCCCTGCCCGGTCGGCCACCGCCCCTCCGACCCTCACCCGGTCGGGGCCGAACCCGACCATCGCCGGCGGGACGTTCCGGCCGGCCAGCAGGGCGGCGACGGCGTCGGCGGTGAGGGGGGCCAGGAGGATGCCGTTGCGGTAATGGCCGACGGCGACGGCGAGGCCGGGGACCGACGTCCAGCCGACGAACGGGGCGTTGTCGGGGGAGGCCGGCCGGAGGCCGGCGAGGACCTCGACGAGCTCGAGCTCGTCGACCCCGGGGACCAGGGTCCGGGCGTCGTCGAGGAGGGAGTGGACGGCGCCGGCCTGGACGGTGCGGTCGAACCCGCGCTCCTCGGAGGTGGCGCCGACGACGACGGTGCCGTCGTGGCGGGGGACGAGGTAGCAGGGCCGGCCGCGGACGAGGCCGCGCACCGTCCGGTCCAGGAGGGGCCGGTCGGCCGGACCCCGGAGGCGGACCACGTGGCCCTTCACGGGGTGCACCGGCGGGAGCACCCCGCCGGGCACCCCGCCGAGGTGGACGAGGTCGGCGCCGGGGCACACCAGGACCACCCCGGAGCCGAGCCGGGTGCCGTCGGCCAGGTCGATCCCTACCGCACCACCGTCGGCACCGATCACCACCGCGGCCGCCGACTGGTCGACGAAGGTGACGCCGACCGACCGGCACGCCGCCAGCAGGGCGGGGAGGAGGCGGCGGTTGTCGACCTGGTGGTCACCGGGGACCTGCACCCCGCCGCGGATGCCGGGGGAGAGGGCGGGGACCAGTCGGCGGCAGTCGCTGGCGGCCAGCCGCTCGGCCTGGAGCCCGAGGGACCGCTGGAAGGCCAGCATCTGGTCGAGGACGGCGCGGTCGTCGGCGTCGACGGCCACGGCGACGGTGCCGCACGGGCGGTAGCCGATGTCGGTGCCGGTGGCGTCGGCGAGGGCGGCGGCAAAGGACGACCACCGTTCGGCGCCGGCCACCAGCAGGTGGACCAGGGCCTCTTCGCCGAAGGTGGCCTCGGTGACCGGGGCCAGCATGCCGGCGGCCACCCACGACGCCCCGCGTCCCGGGGCCGGGTCGACCACCACGACCGACGCCCCACCTTGGGCGGCCGACCAGGCCGACGACAGGCCGACGACGCCGCCACCCACCACGATCACGTCGGCGTTCACCCTGTGATCCTATGGTCCGAAGGGCGGGTCCCCACCGGTGATCGACCTATCCGGATGCCGTGTAAAGTGGACGGACTGCTCCAGGGCCAACGTCGTCCCGGGCGGCAGGATCTCCACTACGTGAGACGGCGTCGTCGCCGCCGACGACCAGCCATCAGCCCGGAACTCGAGAAGGGACGACTGTGAACGCCTTGACGGCTCCCGCCGCCAGCGGGCTCTACGACCCGGCCAACGAACACGACGCCTGTGGCGTCGGCATGGTCGCGGACCTAGAAGGCCGCCGGTCGCACCGGATCGTGCAGCAGGGGTTGACCGTGCTGGAGCGGCTCGACCACCGGGGCGCGTCGGGTGCCGAGGTGGCCACGGGGGACGGCGCCGGCATTCTCATCCAGGTGCCCCACCGGCTGCTGGTCGACGTGGCCGGTTTCCCGCTGCCCGACCCCGGGGGGTACGCCACGGGGCTGGCGTTCCTGCCCCAGGACGCCGACGACGCGGCGAAGGCCCGGGCCCAGGTCGAGGCCATCGCCGGGGAGGAAGGACTGTCGGTCCTCGGCTGGCGGATCCCGCCGGTCGACGCCACCACGGTCGGGGCCACCGCCAAGCGGGCGCAACCTCGGATCGAGCAGCTGTTCCTGGCCCCGGCGCCCGGGACCACCCCGGCTGGCCACGACGACGGGTTGGCCCTGGAGCGGCTGGCCTTCGTGGTGCGCAAGCGGGTGGAGCACGCCGTCGACGGGGTGTACTTCCCGTCGCTGTCCACCCGGACCATCGTCTACAAGGGGATGCTGACGTCGTTCCAGCTGCGCGAGTTCTTCCCCGAGCTGTCCGACGAGCGGGTGGAGAGCGGTGTGGCGCTGGTCCACTCGCGGTTCTCCACCAACACCTTCCCGAGCTGGCCGCTGGCCCACCCGTACCGGTACCTGGCCCACAACGGGGAGATCAACACGTTGGCCGGCAACCGGAACTGGATGCGCGCCCGTGAGGCCCTGCTGGCCACGGCGCTGATCCCCGGCGACCTGTCCCGGATCTACCCGATCTGCACCCCCGGGGCCAGCGACTCGGCGTCGTTCGACGAGGTGCTCGAGCTGCTGCACCTCGGCGGTCGGTCGCTGCCGCACGCCGTCCTCATGATGATCCCCGAAGCGTGGGAGAACCACGAGTCGATGGACCCGGCCCGCCGGGCGTTCTACCGCTACCACGCCTCCCTGATGGAGCCCTGGGACGGGCCGGCGGCGGTGGCGTTCACCGACGGCACCGTCATCGGTGCCGTCCTCGACCGCAACGGCCTCCGGCCGGCCCGGTACTGGGTCACCGACGGCGGCCTGGTGGTGCTGGCCAGTGAGGTCGGCGTGCTCGACCTCGACCCGGCCACCGTGGTCCGCAAGGGCCGGCTGCAGCCGGGGCGGATGTTCCTGGTGGACACCGCCGAGGGGCGGATCGTCGACGACGACGAGATCAAGGCCCATCTGGCCGCCCAGCACCCCTACGGGGAGTGGCTGGAGCAGGACCAGGTCCGGCTGGGCGACCTGCCCCCCCGGCAGATGCTGACCCCGCAGCACGCCAGCGTGGTCACCCACCAGCGGCTGTTCGGGTACACCACCGAGGAGCTCCGGGTGATCCTGGGCCCGATGGCCAAGACCGGCGCCGAGCCGATCGGGTCGATGGGGTCGGACACGTCGATCGCCGTGCTGTCCGACCGGTCGCGGCTGCTCTACGACTACTTCACCCAGCTGTTCGCCCAGGTGACCAACCCCCCGCTGGACGCCATCCGCGAGGAGCTGGTGACGTCGCTGGCGGCCACCGTCGGCCCGGAGGGGAACCTGCTGGAGGCCACGCAGGGGTCGTGCCGGCAGATCGTCCTACCCCGGCCGGTGATCGACCGGGACGACCTGGCCAAGCTGATGTACGTCAACGAGTTCGGGGAGACCCCCGGGTTCAAGGCGTTCGTCATCGACGGGCTGTTCCCGGTGGCCACCGCCGGGGAGACCGGTCGGCCGACCGCCGAGGGCGGCCGGGCGCTGGCCGCGGCCATCGACAACGTCCGCACCCGCATCTCGGCGGCCATCGCCGAGGGGGCCAACCTCATCGTGCTGTCGGACCGGAACTCGACCACCGAGCTCGCCCCGATCCCCTCGCTGCTGTTGACGGCGGCCGTCCACCACCACCTGGTGCGGGAGAAGACCCGGACCAAGGTGGGGCTGGTGGTGGAGACCGGCGACGCCCGGGAGACCCACCACATGGCCCTGTTGATCGGGTTCGGGGCGGCGGCGGTGAACCCGTACCTCGCCCTGGAGTCGATCGAGGACATGATCGCCCACGGCCAGCTGGAGGGCGTGTCGCCGCGGCAGGCCCACCGGAACTACATCAAGGCCGCCTGCAAGGGGGTGCTGAAGGTGATGTCCAAGATGGGCATCTCCACGGTGGCCTCGTACACCGGTGCCCAGGTGTTCGAGGCGGTCGGCCTCGACCACCAGCTGGTCGACGAGTACTTCACCGGCACCGCCAGCCGCATCGGGGGGGTCGGCCTCGACGTGCTGGCCGCCGAGGTGGCCACCCGGCATCGCCTCGCCCACCTCGACCGGCCGACCGAGCGGGCCCACCGCGAGTTGGAGGTCGGCGGCGAGTACCAGTGGCGCCGGGAGGGTGAGCACCACCTGTTCAACCCGAAGACGGTGTTCAAGCTGCAGCACGCCACCCGGGCGAAGCGGTACGAGATCTTCAAGGAGTACACCCGGGCCGTCGACGACCAGAGCGACAAGCTCGGCACCCTGCGGGGGCTGCTGCGGCTGCGCTCGACCGCCGGCGGGCCGATCCCGCTCGACCAGGTGGAGCCGGTCAGCGAGATCATGAAGCGGTTCTCCACCGGGGCGATGTCGTACGGGTCGATCTCGGCGGAAGCCCACGAGAACCTGGCCATCGCCATGAACCGGATCGGCGGCCGGTCGAACACGGGGGAGGGCGGGGAGAACCCCGACCGGTTCACCCCCGACGCCAACGGGGACCTCCGTCGCAGCGCCATCAAGCAGGTGGCGTCCGGCCGGTTCGGGGTGACCGGGGAGTACCTGGTGAACGCCGACGACATCCAGATCAAGATCTCCCAGGGGGCGAAGCCGGGGGAGGGCGGGCAGCTGCCCGGCCACAAGGTGTACCCGTGGATCGCCCGCACCCGGTTCTCCACCCCCGGGGTGGGGCTGATCTCGCCGCCGCCGCACCACGACATCTACTCCATCGAGGACATCGCCCAGCTCATCCACGACCTGAAGTCGGCGAACCCCCGGGCGCGGATCCACGTGAAGCTGGTCGCCGAGGTGGGGGTGGGGACGGTGGCCGCCGGGGTGGCCAAGGCCCACTCCGACGTGGTCCTCATCTCCGGCCACGACGGCGGCACCGGGGCGGCGCCGCTGACGTCGCTGAAGCACGCCGGCATCCCCTGGGAGCTGGGGCTGGCGGAGACCCAGCAGACCCTGATGGCCAACGGCCTCCGGGACCGCATCGTGGTGCAGGTCGACGGCCAGATGAAGACCGGCCGGGACGTCGTGGTCGGTGCCCTCCTCGGCGCCGAGGAGTACGGGTTCGCCACCGCACCGCTGGTGGTGTCGGGGTGCATCATGATGCGGGTCTGCCACCTCGACACCTGTCCGGTGGGCATCGCCACCCAGAACCCGGAGCTCCGCCAGCGGTTCAGCGGGAAGCCGGAGTTCGTGACCACCTTCTTCGAGTACGTCGCCGAGGAGGTCCGCGAGTACCTGGCCTCCCTCGGGCTGCGGTCCCTCGAAGAAGCCATCGGCCGGGTCGACCTGCTGGACACCACCGGGGCCATCGACCACTGGAAGGCCGCCGGTCTCGACCTGACCCCGATCCTGACGGTGCCGGACTCGCCGTACGACACCGCCACCTACTGCACCCGGGAGCAGGACCACGGCCTGGAGAAGGCGCTGGACCACCAGTTCCTCGACGCCTGCCAGCCGGCCATCGAGGACGGCACGCCGGTGGCCGTGGAGGTGGCCATCCACAACGTCGACCGCACCGTCGGCACCCTCCTCGGCTCGGAGATCAGCCGCCGCTACGGCGGGGCCGGGCTGCCGGACGGCACCGTCGACCTGACCTTCCACGGGTCGGCCGGGCAGAGCTTCGGCGCCTTCGTCCCCCGTGGGGTGACCATGCGGCTGTACGGGGACGCCAACGACTACTTCGGGAAGGGGCTGTCCGGTGGCCGGCTGGTCCTCCGACCGCCGGAGACGTCGCCGTTCGTGGCCGAGGACCAGATCATCGCCGGCAACGTCATCCTCTACGGGGCCACCGCCGGCGACGTGTTCATCCGCGGCCAGGTCGGCGAGCGGTTCTGCGTCCGCAACTCCGGGGCGGTGGCCGTGGTGGAGGGCGTCGGCGACCACGGCTGCGAGTACATGACCGGCGGCACCGTGGTGGTGCTGGGGCCGACCGGCCGGAACTTCGGCGCCGGGATGTCCGGCGGGGTGGCCTACGTCTACGACCCCGACCGGGCCTTCGACCAGCGGTTCAACCCCGAGATGGTCGACGTCGAACCGCTCGGCCCCGACGACCGGTCCCGCCTGGGAGAGCTGGTGGAGGCTCACGAGGCCCAGACCGGGTCGGCCCTGGCCGGCCGGCTGCTCGTCAACTGGCAGCGGTCGGTGCACGAGTTCGTGAAGGTGATGCCCCGCGACTACCGCCGGGTGCTGGAGGCCACGCTCAAGGCCAAGGAGGAGGGTCGGTCGGTGGACGAGGCAGTGATGGCGGCGGCACATGGGTAAGCCGACCGGCTTCATGGAGCACGGCCGCGAGCTGCCGCGCCGGCGGCCCATCCCGGTGCGGCTGCGGGACTGGCGGGAGGTCTACGAGGACTTCCCGGCCGACCACACCCGGACCCAGGGGGCCCGGTGCATGGACTGCGGCATCCCGTTCTGTCACGACGGCTGCCCCCTCGGGAACCTCATCCCGGAGTGGAACGACCTGGTGTACCGGGACGACTGGTCGGCGGCCATCGAGCGGCTGCACGCCACCAACAACTTCCCCGAGTTCACCGGCCGGCTGTGCCCGGCGCCGTGCGAGGCGTCGTGCGTCCTCGGGATCAACGCCGACCCGGTCACCATCGAGCGGATCGAGTACGAGATCATCGAACGGGCTTGGGACGAGGGCTGGGTCCGTCCGCAGGTGGCCCGGGAGCGGACCGGCAAGGCGGTGGCCGTCGTCGGGTCCGGCCCGGCCGGGCTGGCGGCCGCCCAGCAGCTGGCCCGGGCCGGCCACGCCGTGACGGTGTACGAGCGGGCCGAGAAGCCCGGCGGGCTCCTCCGGTACGGCATCCCCGAGTTCAAGATGGAGAAGCGGTTCCTCGATCGGCGGCTGGCCCAGCTCCGGGCCGAAGGGGTCCAGTTCCGGTGCGCCACCTCGGTCGGTGCCCCCGAGGTGGACGGGGCCAGCGCCCCGGGCGTCACGGTGGTGCCGGCGCAGTCGCTGGTCGACGACCACGACGCCGTGGTGCTGGCCGGTGGAGCCACCCTCCCCAGGGACCTGGCCGTGCCCGGCCGGGAGCTCGACGGCGTGCACTTCGCCCTCGAGTACCTGAAGCCGTCCAACCTGGTGCAGGAGGGAGCCCTGGCGACCTCGCCGATCTCCGCCGAGGGCCGCCACGTCGTGATCATCGGCGGCGGCGACACCGGGGCCGACTGCCTGGGCACCGCCCACCGGCAGGGGGCGGCGTCGGTGCACCAGTTGGAGATCATGCCGGAGCCGCCGAGCGACCGGGCCGCCGAGCACCCGTGGCCGATGTGGCCGATCATCCTGCGGACGTCGTCGGCCCACGAGGAGGGCGGCAACCGGCTGTTCTCGGTCACCACCACCGACCTGGTCGGCGACGACGGCGGGCGGGTCCGCGCCCTACGGGGCCACCAGGTGGAGATGATCGTCGACGGTGGTCGGCCCTCGTTCGTGCCGGTGGAGGGCAGTGCGTTCGAGCTGGCCTGCGACCTGGTGCTGCTGGCCATGGGGTTCACCGGCGCCGAGCGTCAGGGCGTGGTGGCCGACCTCGGCCTCGACCTCGACCAACGCGGTTCGGTCGCCGCCGACGACCGGTGGTCCACCAACGTCGACGGCGTGTTCGTCTGTGGCGACATGACCCGGGGGCAGTCCCTCATCGTGTGGGCCATCGCCGAAGGCCGGTCCGCCGCCGCCGCCGCCGACCGGTGGCTGATGGGGGACACCGCCCTCCCGGCGCCGATCGCCCCCGGCCAGCTCGCCCTGCGTTAGCCCGGGCGGCCGGCGCTGACCGACGGTCGGCGCTGACCCGGGCGGCCGGAATGACCCGGGCGGCCGGAATGGTCGCGACCGGTGACGACGTTGGACGGGTAGTGCGGGTTCTCCTGGTCTCCGGCAGTCTGCGATCCGGCTCCACCAACACGGCGGCCCTACTGACGGCCCGGGCCGTGGCCCCGCCGGGCATCGACAGCGAGCTGTGGGCGGGGATGGGGCAGCTGCCGCACTTCAACCCCGACGACGACGTCGCCGGAGCGGCCGCCGGAGGGCGGCTGGACCCGGCCGTGGTGGCGCTGCGGGAGGCGGTCGGCCGGGCCGACGCCGTGCTGTTCTCCACCCCGGAGTATGCCGGTGAGCTGCCGGGGTCGTTCAAGAACCTGCTCGACTGGACCGTCGGCGGCGGGGAGATCTACCAGAAGCCGGTCGGCTGGGTGAACGTGTCGGGGTCGCCCACCGGGGCGGCCGGCGCCTACCGGGCGCTGCGGACCGTCCTCGGCTACGTGGGCGCCCACGTCGTCGAGGCGGCCTGCGTCCACCTGCCGGTGGCCCGGGCCGACGTCGGGCCCGACGGGCTGGTCGACCGCCCGGTCGTCCGGCAGGGACTGGCCGCGGTGCTGTCGACGTTGGCGGCCCCGGGAGCCGCCGGGACACCGGCCTAGGATCGAGCGGGCCGAGGAGGGACCCATGTCGATCGAGCTCGCGGAACGGTACGTCCAGATCAGCCCGAAGGCCTACGAGCACCCGGCCGACCGGGCGGCGACGTCGGCCCTCCACGCCGTGCCGCTGCTCGACCGGGTGATCAAGCGGCTCACCGACATCGGCCACGAGCGACGGCTGCGGCAGATCGTGATGGGCAACGCCATCCGGCTGGGGGCGGACCAGGTGCCGGAGGTGTGGGAGCGGTACGTGCAGTGCACCAGCGTGCTGGACCTGCCGTCGATCCCGGCCCTGTACGTCACCAACGAGCCGGAGGTCAACGCCATGACCATCGGGGCGAAGACGCCGATCGTGGTGGTCAACTCCTCCCTGGTGGCCGCCTACCGGCCGAACGAGGTCCAGACGGTGCTGGCGCACGAAGCCGGGCACGTCCTGTCGGAGCACGCCCTCTACACCACCGCCCTGCTGTTGCTGAAGCAGTTCCTCGAGGGCGCCCTGCCGAGGTCGCTGCTCCTCGGGCTGCCGGTCCGGGCCATGTACCTGGCCCTCCTCGAGTGGGCCCGGGCGGCCGAGCTGTCGTCGGACCGGGCGGCGGCCCTGGTGATGGCCGACCCCCTCGAACCCTGCCGGGTGCTCATGCGGCTGGCCGGCGGCGCCCTGCCGGGGATGAGCTTCGAGGCGTTCTTGAAGCAGGCCACCGACTACCACGACGAGGACGACCTGTTCTCCCGGCACTCCCGGTTCTGGGTGGAGTTGAAGCTGACCCACCCCTTCGCCGTCCGGCGGGTCCACGAGCTGGTGGAGTGGGTGCAGGCCGGCGACTACGACCGCATCCGGGGCGGCCAGTACCCGCGCCGCGGCCAGGAGCCGGCACCGTCGGCCGAGTTCAACGCCGCCGTCGCCCACTACTCCCAGCGGTTCTCCCGGTTCTTCGAGCGGACCGCCGGTGACGTCGAGCGGGTCGGCCGACAGTTCAGCGACTGGCTGAAGAAGACGGCCGGTCGCACCGACGACGACGACTGATCCCGTTACCGGTGCTGTCACCGGGGCTGTCACCGACCGGCCACGGCGCCGTCGCGGAGCGGTGTGCCATGCTCGGGACATGACCACCGCCGCCCCCGTCGACATCACCGGCACCGAGGAATGGCAGGCCCTGGCCGCCCACTTCGACCAGGTCAAGGACGTCCACCTCCGGGAGCTGTTCGCCGGCGATCCCGGCCGGGCCGAACGGATGACGGCGTCGGCGGCCGACCTCACCCTCGACTACTCCAAGCACCGGGCCACCGACGAGACGCTGCGACTGCTGCTGGCGGTGGCCCGCCGGGCGGGGGTGGAGGAGCGCCGCGACGCCATGTTCGCCGGCACCCACATCAACACCACCGAGGACCGCGCGGTCCTCCACGTCGCCCTGCGACTGCCCGCCGACGCCCGGCTGGAGGTGGACGGCCAGGACGTGGTCGGCGACGTCCACCGGGTGCTGGACAAGATGGGGGACCTGTCGGACCGCATCCGCAGCGGGGCGTGGACCGGCCACACCGGGCGGCGGATCCGGGCGGTCGTCAACATCGGCATCGGCGGCTCCGACCTCGGGCCGGCGATGGCCTACGAAGCCCTCCGCGACTACGCCGACCCGGCCATCACCTGCCGGTTCGTCTCCAACATCGACCCGGTGGACATCTGGAACAAGACCGCCGACCTCGATCCGGCGGAGACCCTCTTCGTGGTGAGCTCCAAGACGTTCACCACCCTGGAGACCCTCACCAACGCCTCCGTGGCCCGGGACTGGGTGCTGAACGGCCTCGGGGCCGGCCAGGAGGCGGTGGCCAAGCACTTCGTGGCGGTGTCCACCAACGAGAAGGCGGTGGGGGAGTTCGGGATCGACACCCACAACATGCTCGGGTTCTGGGACTGGGTCGGTGGCCGGTACTCCTACGACTCCGCCATCGGGTTCTCCCTCATGGTCGCCATCGGCCGGGAGGGGTTCGCCGACATGTTGTCGGGCTTCCACGCCATGGACGAGCACTTCCGGACCGCCCCGTTGGAGGCCAACCTCCCGGTCATCAGCGGGATGCTGAACGTCTGGTACGACAACCTGTTCGGGGCGCAGACCCACGCCGTCCTCCCGTACAGCCAACGGCTCGCCCGGTTCCCGGCGTACCTGCAGCAGCTGACCATGGAGTCCAACGGCAAGTCGGTCCGGCGGGACGGGTCGCCGGTGTGGGGGCAGACCGGTGAGATCTACTGGGGGGAGCCGGGGACCAACGGCCAGCACGCCTTCTACCAACTCATCCACCAGGGCACCAAGCTGATCCCGGCCGACTTCATCGCCTTCGCCGACTCCACCCACGAGCACGGCGACCAGCACGACCTGTTCATGGCCAACTGCTTCGCCCAGAGCGCCGTGCTGGCGTTCGGCCGGACCGCCGAGGAGGTGGCCGCCGAGGGCAGCCCGGCGGCGGTGGTGCCGCACAAGGTGATGCCCGGCAACCGGCCGTCGTCCACCATCCTGGCCGCCAAGCTGACCCCGTCGGTCCTCGGCCAGCTGGTCGCCCTCTACGAGCACACCGTGTTCACCGAAGGCACCGTCTGGGGCATCGACTCCTTCGACCAGTGGGGGGTGGAGCTCGGGAAGGCGATGGCCAAGCAGCTCGCCCCGACCCTCGTCGACCAGGACCCGCCCGACCTGTCCGGCCAGGACGCCTCGACGGCGTCGTTGGTCCGGGCGTACCGGCGGCTGAGGGGCCGCCCAGCATAGAGCCCGAGCCCGGCGGTCCTGCCGACCGCCTGCGGGCCGCCCAGGTGAGAGGGTGGTGATTGCAGGTATGGCAGGTTCTGATAGCTTGATGGGGGAGGGACCATGCCACGGTCCACTGTCGCCGAAGTCCGAGCAGATGCCACCGAGCAGACGGGGGTGCGTGCTGTCCAGGAACTGGTTGGCCGGGGCGACGCCGAGGTTCGGGTCCAGGTTGGCACGGTGGTCGTATCGCTCCCGCGCCCCCTGGTCCAAGTGCTGGCGGTGGCGGCCGAATCGCTGGGTTCGGGCGACATGGTGGCCGTGCTTCGGGAGGACGCCGAGGTAAGCCCTGCAGAAGCCGCCAGATTGCTCGGGGTCTCTCGGCAGTACGTTGATCGGTTGATCGGAGCCGGTGTCCTTCCAGCTCGGCGCCTTCCTGGTAGCACCTATCGGAAGATTCCCGCCCGAGCGGTACTGGCCCACAAGGAGACCAGCACCCGCAAACGGGCTGGAATCGAGACCCTTGTAGACGAGGCGCTCGACGCTGGTCTGACCTACTGAGGTCGGTGACCCTCCGCTGGCGTTCAGTCGACGAAGAAGTCGAGGAGGGCTCGGTTGACCTCCTCGGGGTGGGTCCAGGCGATGTTGTGGGGACCGCCTTCCACGGTGACGAAGGTGAGGTTGTCGACCAACTGGGGAAGTCGAGCCGCCGTCACTTCGTAGGGGAGGATCCGATCGGCATTCCCATGAACCAGGAGGACCGGTACGTCGATCTTGGGCAGGTCGGCTCGGAAATCGGTGAGCCACGTGTCGACGCAGGCCCAGGCGGCATGGGGCGAAGCGGCGACGGCAGTGGCAAAACTGGCCTGGAGGGCCTGCTCGCTTACGCGCGAACCCAGGTAGGCGTCGGTGTTGTAGAAGTTGTCGAAGAAGTTCTTGAACCACAGCGGCCGGTCGGCGAGGACCTGTTGCTTGATGCCCTCGAACACCGACCCGTCGACCCCTTCGGGATTGTCGTCGGTCTTGAGGAGGAACGGCGGGATGGCGCCGAGCAAGCCCGCCTTGCGGACCCGGCCGGAGCCGTAGTGACCCAGGTACCGGGTGACCTCCCCGGTTCCCATCGAGAAGCCCACCAGATCGACGTCGGTGAACGCCAGGTGGTCCAGTAACCGGTCGAGGTCGGCGGCGAAGGTGTCGTAGTCGTACCCGGTTACCGGCTGGTCGGACTTCCCGAACCCTCGGCGGTCGTAGGCCACGACCCGTCGGCCGGCGTCCAGGAGCACCCGCTGCTGCTTCTCCCATGACCGACCGTCCAGGGGGTAGCCGTGGATCAGCACGATCGGCAAGCCGGCTCCGTGGTCCTCGTAGTAGAGGTCGATGTCGTGCCCGTTCTCCTGTCCCACGGTCACATACGGCATGGCAGCCTCCTCAGTCGATCACTCCGGTATTCGATACCTCGCCGGCCGTATTCCGGCCACAGCCTCATCGGTGGTGACCGGGGCATCGGATCGTGGTGGGAGCGCCATGCCGGACGGCGTCACGTCGCCGGGTTCACGTCCGGGCGCGGGCCAACGGCACCTCGACCGGGTACAGGTCGTCCCCCTCGGTGCGCTTGGGGTCGGTCATGGAGAAGGCCGGCTGGGCCATGACCCGCGGGCGGGTTCCGTGGTTCGGGTTCGAGGAGTGGAACAACAGCGGGTGACCCAGCACCACGTCGCCTTCCTCGGCGACCACTTCGACCACTCCCGACCAGCCCGTCTGATCCAAGATGGCGTTCAACGGCTTGTCGAAATCGTCGGTGTCCATCCCCTCTGGCCCTGACTGCCAGAGGATGCGGGCGGCCAGGTGGTGCGAGCCCTCGGCCAGGAGGGTGCCGCCCCCTCCCGGTTCCACGGTCGAGAAGCAGAACAGGTTGAGCAGCGCCTGCTCGGGCGAGGCGACGTGGTAGCGGAACCATCCACCATCGACGTGCCAGTCGTCCCCGTAGCCGGGATCGTCGAAGCCGGGGAAGGTGGTCGGCCACCAGCCCATGCCCTTGGTCACCGCCCAGCGGCCCGTTCCGACAAGCTGATCCACGGCGGCACAGAACCGCTCGGTCAGCGCGTCGGTATAGGGCGGCTCGGTCATCTTCTCCTTCAGCCAGACCCGAGGTTGCGTCCACTGCTCCGGGCGCTCCAGATCGACACCGATACGCCGGCCGAGGTCCTGGCGGACCGCCTGGGCCACTGACGGCGCAAAGGCGTGCCGCAGGAGCGTCCAGCCCCGCTCGACGAAGTCCTCGATCTGGCTGCTCGACAACGGCTCGACGGACATGGAAGCGACATTATGCGACGGCGGTACAGCCACCGGGCAGGGGGAGAGCGTTTCCGGATGGGGCACTAGTTCAAAGTTCAACGTTCCACGGGATTGCTAACTTGGATGCACCTATTACCGGGTCAGAGGCTAGACCGACGATTCGATAACCCCTGGTTCCTGATCGGTAGCGTCTGATCCCAGCTTGGCCGATTTGTCCGGCGCTATGGCCAGCTCGAGAGAGCAGGGGTCGGAACCTCGGTTCGTCGTGATCCACTTGGGAAGTTTCATCGGTTGGTCACCCCTCGACCTGGCTGAGCGAGTGCCACTCCTCAACGAGTCGAGGCTCGACGTGGCCAAGACCAAGGCGTTGGACAAATACGGCTAGAACATCTCCGACACCGGTGGCCGATGGCGAGTTGACGGCCTGGGCGCCGAGAGCGTGCAGCGTGGAACCCAGCTCCTGGCAGGTAGTCCAGTCAGGGCCGGTCAGGACGTCCAGGTCAAGACCGACCTGACGACGTACGCCGTCGTTGGTGAGGTCGAGAACTCGGTCGAGAACGATGTCGTAGTGACGCCCTGTTCGGGGTGCGGGTGCCACTCCTACTGGACAGGCGGACCGCCGGCCATCACCGTGCCCAGGGCCTTGTCGATGCTGCCCGAGACCGGATGGCTTGCTGCGGTCCCCAGAAGCTCCAGTCTTCGCCAGGGGATGCCGGCCTTGCCGGCGCCCTGACCCCCGTCAGGCCGGAACCTCCAACCGGGGTGCCCACAGCTCGGCCCAGATCACCTTGCCCTCCGGCTCCGGCCGGATGCCCCACGATCGGGACAGCTCGGCCACGATGGTGAGGCCCCGGCCGCTGAGCGACCGGGCCGGCACCGTGGTCGCCGCCGGCAGCCGGGCGTTGTGGTCGGCCACCTCGACGACCACCCGATCCGACTCCCGTCGGAGGCAGACCTCGTAGGGGCTGCGGGCGTGCAGGACGGCGTTGGCCGCCAGCTCGCCGACCACCAGCTCCAGATCCCCGACGTTCACCCCCCAGTCCGCGGCGACCTGCCGGACGAACCGACGCACCGCCGATACCTCGCCCGGATGAGGTTCGAACTCCCTGGTCACCAGGCGCTCCACGACCCGTTCATACCCGGGCACTCCGGTGAGGTACGCCCCTATTTTCCCTTTCCGCCGTTCCCGCCGACGGCCGGACCCAGATCTCACGGCGGCAACTCCCGTGCCGGCTGGTGGCGCGTCGTCGTTGGCGGGGGACGTCCTCGCCCGGTTACCGTCGGCAGTGAGCTGGTTCAAGAGCGCGGTCGCCGCGCCCGGTCGAAGGAGGTGATCCCGATTCTTTTCGTTCAACGCCGGGTGCCCACCCCGTCACGCTGGAGCCGCTAGAGCTTCTTGGTGATCGGTCCCTGGGTGCCCGTTTCTCGGATGCCCTGAAGGGACCGAAACATGTCGCAGTCTCACGAATCGCTCCCGTCGACCGGGGGCAAGGCACCATCTGTCACGTCCGGCGTCGCCCTCGTCCTCGGGGGTGGTGGTGCCGCCGGGAACGCCTGGGAGATCGGCGTCATCGCCGGCCTGGCCGACGCCGGTCTCGACCTGACGGAGGTCGCCGACCTGGTGATCGGCACCTCGGCCGGCGCCACCGCGGCCGCGCAGGTTCGGAGCGGCAAGTCGCCGGCTGAACTGCTGGCCTCGATTCTGTCCCGGCCGGTTCAGCCGATGGGAACGAACCGAGAACCGGCGCCGTCACTGCCGATGGCGACGGTCTTCGAGCGGATGCGGGCCATCTCCGCCGCCACCACCTCCGCCGTCGATCTCCAACGGGCGATGGGCGAGTTCGGATTGGAGAGCGACGCCGTACTCGACGCGGGGGCGGCACCGCGGCGGGCGACGGTCGCCGCCCGGTTGCCTCACGGCGAGTGGTCGGACAGGCCGGTGATCATCGTGGCCCTCGACGCCCACACCGGCGAGTTGGTGCTGTTCGACCGCCACTCCGGCGTCAAACTGGTGGACGCGGTCACCGCGAGCACCGCCTTGCCCGGGCTGGTTCCCACGGTCAGCATCAACGGCGGGCGCTACATCGACGGCGGCGTCCGTTCCCCCGACAATGCCGACCTAGCCTCGGGCCATAGGAACGTGGTGGTGCTCTCGCCGTTGGGCGGCCGGAGGCAGACACCACCCGAACCTGGTCGGTTCGAGGGCCTGCGCCGACCACCGGAATGGGGCACCGACCTGGCCAGCCAGGTCGACGCCCTGCGCCGGCAGGGTAGCCACGTCGAGGTGATGACGCCGGACGCCGGTTCCCGAGCCGCCATGGGCACCAACCAGATGGATCCGGCGACCCGCATCCCCGCGGCCCGTGCCGGTTTCGCGCAAGGCCAGCAGGACGCGGCCCGCGTCACCTGGGGCATCTCGGGTCACTCGGCACGGCCGACCGGACTGAGCTGACCGCCGTTGTTGTAGATGACCTGCCCGGTGATGAAGCCGGCTTCGTCGGAGGCCAAGAAGGCCACCAGCGCGGCGGTGTCGGCCGGTTCGCCGATCCGGCCGAGGGCGAAGGCGGCGCCCATCTGGGCGCGTTGCTCGGCGGTCGGTTCGGCCAGGCGGCCCGTGGCGGTCGTCCCGGGCGCCACGGCGTTGACGGTGACCCGTCGCGGGGCGAGCTCGACGGCGGCCACCCTGGTGATCTGGTCCACGAAGGCCTTGACCGCTGAGTACAGGGAGAGGCCGGCCAGGGCGGCGCTGGTCACCGCGGACGACACGTTCACGACGCGGCCTCCTTCCGGCAGGATGCCGGCCACGGCCTGCATCATCAGGAAGGGCGCCCTGGCGTCGATGGCGAAGAGGCGGTCGATCTCCTCCACGGCGACCCTGGTGAGTGGTCCCCAGGAGGTGACCCCGGCGTTGTTGACGAGTATGTCGACGTGGCCGAGCTCGGCCAGCGCCGCCGCCACGACGACCTCGGCGGCCTCTGGGTGAGCCAGGTCCGCCTGGATGACGACGGCCCGGCGGCCCAGGTCTCGGACGTCCTGGGCCACCGTTGCGGCTTCGTCCTCCCCGGTGCGGTAGGTGAACGCCACGTCGGCGCCTTCGGCCGCCAGGCGTCGGACGATCGCCGCGCCGATGCCACGACTGCCTCCGGTCACCAGCGCCGTCCGGCTGGCGAGACGGTTCTCGATGCTCATCTCGACCTCCTCCATCCACAGATTGACATGTCTCATGTATATCATGGTCCATGTCATTCGGCGGTGGGTCCGTGACATGGCCGTGGATCGACGGCAAGGTGGGGGTGATGCCGACGCCATCGGGCACGACGTTTCAGGACGGGACCGGCTACCTGCTCGCCATGGCCGGCGCGGCGGCGCGGCGGCAGTGGGTCGAGATGCTCGCCCGCTTCGACGTGACCCCGAGCCAGTTCAAGGTCGTCATGTCCCTCGGCGAGGTCGACTCCCTGGGCCAACGCCAACTGGCAGACCTCATCGACATCGATCCCCGCAATTGCGTCCCCATCGTCGACGCCCTGGTCCAAAGAGGGCTGGTGTCCCGCGAGACCGACGGCACCGACCGACGACGACGAGTCCTGCGTCTCAGTAGAACGGGGCGGCGGCTCGCCGAGGACCTGGCGGCGGTGAACGTCCAGCTCGAGGCCAGGCTCATGAGCCCCCTCGGGCCGACCGAACAGTCGGCTCTGCACCGGATGCTCGTCGCCCTCCTCGACGCCACCGAAGCCGAGGCGGTTTGAACCCGCGCGAAGACCGGCTGCCCTATGCCCCCGGGGCCGTGGCGCCGATGTACCGGTCGGACCCGAACGCCGCCCCTGGGGTCGTCGGCACCGGATCGACCCGGACCACCGTCCCGGTGTAGGGGGCGTCGATCATCTCCCCGGCCCCGAGGTACAGCCCGACGTGGGTGACCGCCGTCGCCGACCCTCCGAAGAACACCAGGTCGCCCGCCACCGGTGGTGTGGCCGCCGGCCCGGCGTCGAACTGTGTCTGGGCCACCCTCGGCAGGGCCACCCCGGCCGACCGCCAGGCCGCCTGCACCAGGCCCGAGCAGTCGTAACCACCGGGCCCGGTGCCGCCCCAGAGGTAGGGGACCCCCAGTTGGCCGGCGGCGAAGGCGATGGCCGTGGCCGCCGGCGACCCCAGGTCCGGGGCCGCCCCGAGGGCGTCGGCCAGCACCAGGACCACGTTCACGTACGCCGTCGAGTGGTTGTAGTCCCACACCGCCCCGAACAGCCCGGCCGACGTCCCCGCCCCGTTGGCGCAGAGGAGGGCGGCGGCGGTGTAGACGGCGTCGACCGGGTCGTACGGCGACGGCGGCTCGACCCCGCCGGGGCCCGTGGTGGCGTAGGCAGCGAAGGTGGCCGGCTCGAACTGCATCGGCCCTTCCGCCCCGGCGGCGTTCGCCCCGCTGGCCACCCCGGGGGCCGTCGACCGGCCGCTGTCGCTCTCCACCCGGCCGACCGCCGCCAGCACCGCCCAGGGCAGCCCGTCGCAGGTGGCCGCCGCCCCCTGGTCGAGCTGTTCCCACCAGGCCGGCACGGCCGCCTGGTCGCCCACCGCCTGGCCGCCCCCGCCAGCGCCCCCGGCCCCCGACCCCGAGGCAGCACCGGCCCCACCGGACGATGTCCCGCCGGCCGTCCCGCCGACTGTGGCCCCGGCCCCGCCGCCGGCTGTGGCCCCGGCCAGGACGGCCACGCAGCCGCCGAGGGCCACGGCGACCACCATGAACCCCGCCACCCCGATCGCCGCCCACCCCGTCCTCCGCAGCCCCATGACCAGAACGGTCGCCCGGGCGGCCAGGAGGGTCCGGTCGGCCCGACGGGGGGCACAGCGCGCCGGTACGCTGACGACCATGCGCAGCACGATGCAGGACGGCCCACTGCTGATCAGCGGCATCCTCCGTCACGGCGCCGCCGTCTACGGCGACAGCACGGTGACCACCGTGGAGCCCAACGGGTACAAGGTGGCCACCTTCGCCGAGGTGGCCACGCGGGCCGAGCGGCTGGCGTCGGCTCTCCGGCGGTTGGGGGTCGGTCCGGGGGACCGGGTGGGGACGTTCTGCTGGAACAACCAGACCCACCTCGAGGCGTACCTGGCGGTGCCGTCGATGGGGGCGGTGCTGCACACCCTCAACATCCGGCTGCACCCCGAGCAGCTGGCCTACGTCGTCGACCATGCCGAAGACAAGGTGATCATCGTCGACGGGTCCCTGATCCCGCTGCTGGCCCGGGTGTTCGAAGGCCTGAAGTCGGTCGAGGCGGTCATCGTGGCCGGCGACGGCACCGGTGTCCCCGATGGCACCCCGCTCGGTGACACCCTGGCCTACGACGCCCTGCTCGACGCCGAGGTGCCCGGCTACGACTGGCCGGAGCTCGACGAACGGGACGCCGCCGCCATGTGTTACACCAGCGGCACCACCGGGGACCCGAAGGGCGTGGTGTACAGCCACCGGTCCACCGTGCTGCACTCCATGGCGGTCACCTCGGCGGCGTCCATCGGGATGACCGAGGCCGACCGCCTGCTGGCCATCGTGCCGATGTTCCACGCCAACGCCTGGGGGACGCCGTACGCCGGGTTCATGGTGGGCACCCAACTGGTGATGCCGCAAATGTTCCTCCAGGGGGAGCACCTGGCCCGGATCATCGCCGACCAGAAGGTCACCCTGGCCTGCGGGGTGCCGACCATCTGGAACGACCTGCTCCGGGTGGCCGGCGAAGCCGACCTGTCGTCGCTGCGGCACGTCACCGTCGGTGGCTCGGCGGTGCCACGGTCGCTCATCGAGGCCTTCCGGGACCGGGTGGGGGTGCCGTTGACGCAGGGTTGGGGGATGACCGAGACGAGCCCGCTGGCCGCCCTGGCCATCCCGCCGGCCGGGGTGACCGGCGAGGAGGAGATGGACTACCGGGTGAAGGCCGGCCGGGTGGTCCCCGGGGTGGAGGTCCGGGTGGTGGGGGAGGACGGGACCGTCCTGCCCAACGACGGGGAGGCCGTCGGGGAGTTCGAGATCCGGGGCCCGTGGGTGACCGGTTCGTACTACAAGGAGCCGTCCGCCGAACGGTTCCACGACGGCTGGCTCCGCACCGGCGACGTCGGCAGCCTGGACCCCAAGGGGTACATGCAGATCTCCGACCGCACCAAGGACGTCATCAAGACCGGCGAGGAATGGATCTCGTCGGTGGACCTCGAGAACGAGGTCATGGCCCACCCCGACGTCTTCGAGGCCGCCGTGGTGGCGGTGCCGGACCCGAAGTGGCAAGAACGGCCGCTGGCCGTGGTGGTGCCCGCCGAGGGGAGGCACCCGAGCGCCCAGGAGCTGGTGGAATTCCTGCAGGGTCGGGTGGTCCGGTGGTGGCTTCCCGAACGGTGGGCGTTCGTGGACGAGATCCCCAAGACGTCAGTGGGGAAGTTCGACAAAAAGGTCCTCCGGGCCCGGTACGCCGCCGGCGACCTCGACGTCGTCACCGTTGAGCTGCCCCCGGGCGACTGAGCCCGGTGAGCAGTGGGATGCAGCTGAGCAATGGGAAGCGATAGGGCCGAGGAGCTGGCCGATCGGCTGGCGGCGCTGGCCGACGACCTGACCGACCTGGCCCTCGACCGGCTCCGGCTGGCGGCCGACGACCCCGACCAACCCGACGGCGTGGCGGCGGCCAACGAGGAACGGCGGATCACCCGGGCCCGGCGGTCGGTGGAGAAAGCGGTGGCCCTCCTGCGGGACTGACCGTTCCGGCCAGTTCAGCTCAGCCGGTGCACTCGTTGAGGGCGTCGATGAGCATCCGGAGACGGGCGTAGTGGAACTTGTCGAACCGGAAGGCCACCCGGGGGAGCTCGACGTGGTCGTGCCCCGACCGCTCCGGCGGGAACGGGGCCACCGACCGGATGGTGCCCGAACGGACGATGTCGGCGAACCGGCGGTTGAGGTCGGCCAGCTCGGCCTTGGTCGGGGCCACCTGCAGCCGGAGGACCAGCATGTCGCCGACCCACCGGCAGGAGTGGTAGTTCCGGTAGAACCCGGTGACCTCCGCCGCGGCCTCGTCGACGGTGTTGGCGATCCGGAACAGGGCGACGTCCTCGGGGGATACCCATCCGGGTTGGATGGCCTGCTCGTCGACGAACCGGCGCCACCCGTGCCAGTAGCCGCCGCCGGGGGTCTCCACCAGAACGACCGGGGCCGGCTCGGCCTTACCGGTCTGCAGCAGGGTGAGCAGCTCGTAGCACTCGTCCTGGGTGCCGAACCCGCCGGGCAGGACGGCGTAGGCGTGGGACTCCTTGATGAGCATCAGCTTCCGGGTGAAGAAGTACCGCATCTCCACCAGCTTCGGGTCCTGGGCGATGAACGGGTTGGCCCCCTCCTCGTGGGGGAGGCGGATGTTGACCCCGAAGGCCCGGTCGCGGCCGGCCCCCTCGGTGCCGGCGGCCATGATGCCGGGGCCGGCCCCGGTCACCACCATCCAACCCGCCCCGGCCAGGTGGGCGGCCAGGTCCCGGGCGAGGAGGTACACCGGATCGTCCGGCCGGGTGCGGGCCGACCCGAACATGGTGAGCTTCCGCACCGACCGGTACGGCCGGAACACCCGGAAGGCCTCCGTCATCTCGGCCAGGGCGGCGTCGGCGATCTTCAGGTCGCCCCCCTCGGTGCCCTCCCGGCCGAGCTCCCACACCACCGCCAGGAGCGACCGCAGCGACTCCTGCTGGGACCGCGACAGCGATCGGCCGCCGAACAGGGCGTCGTAGGCGGCGTCGACGACGGCGGGGTCCGGCGGCTCGACCCCGGACAGCAAGCCGGGTCCCGGCGGTACGTGGCCGTCCGGTCCGGTCACCGGTTCAGCCTGCTCACCGGTCCGGCCTGCTCATCGGTCCGGCCGGCCGTAGAGGGTGGTCCGCTCCACCAGCGGCCGGTCCAGTGGGGCCACCAGGGCCGTCAACTCGTCGACCCCCATCCGCTGGCCGTGGCTCGCCCCGGCCGCCCGGGAGATGTTCTCGTCCATCAGCGTCCCCCCGAGGTCGTTGGCCCCGGCCACCAGCAGCTGCCGGGCCCCGGCCACCCCCATCTTCACCCAGCTGACCTGGATGTTGTCGATGGCCCCCCGGTAGGCGATGCGACCGACGGCGTGCATCAGCAGGGCCTCGCGGAACGTCGGCCCCCGACGGGCCCGGCGCTGCAGGTACAGCGGGGTAGCCATGTGCACGAACGGCAGCGGCACGAACTCGGTGAACCCACCGGT
>Ga0134126_10001488_pt1 | contig 29899 bp, 23 predicted proteins | sample KB31752_FD_96881 | JGI IMG/M metagenome (GOLD analysis project Ga0134126, IMG submission 96881) | Terrestrial soil microbial communities with excess Nitrogen fertilizer from Kellogg Biological Station, Michigan, USA - KB3-175-2 | ecosystem: Environmental > Terrestrial > Soil > Unclassified ... | reverse complement strand
TTGAGCCGCACAAAAACGGTAAAGAGACTGAAGTAAAGATGGTCTTTCATGAACTGAAGCAGGCTCCCCAGGGACAGGCTTACATCCTCTGGGCAGTTTCGCCTGACAACCAGTTTTTCAAGCTGGGTCAGATTGCCAACATCAACGGCAAGAACGAGGCCGAGATCAAAGCGACTACCTCGTTGGATGATTTCGGTTTGCTCGTGACGATGGAAGACCTCGCCGCGGTCAAGACCGTTGTCATACCGGCAGGTCCGCGACTTGGCGTAATCCAGATAGTGCCGTAGCAATCAACTAAACAATAAACATAAAAGGGCCCTTAGATGGGCCCTTCTCATTTCTGGCTGGTGTTGGGCCAGACACAAAGTTGGCACCACCAGTGTATCGTTGTGCATAACTCCTGCACTCTTTTCCTCACGAAATCGCCGACCAGAATCAACTTAGATCCGCTTATGCAGGTGTTTGTCTCTCTTCGAGCCCGGCATAGTGCTTGCGCTTAGTTCACCGCTACAACTCGTCATTCCCCCCAGACACGTTAATCACGATTAAAGTCAAAGAAGGAGCAATATCAATACATGGGTAAACGCATTTCAATTCTGGCAGCAGCCTTGCTGATTATTTCTTCAGCCCTGGTCACTGCTGCACAAACAACAGTAACGACAGTCACACAAACTCCAACCACAGTTACCAAAACAGTTCAAAACGCTGACGGCAGCTACACCATAATCGAATATCCGGTAGGCAAAGAAGTACCTCTCACCTTTACTCCAGTCTCCCTAACCGCTTCGAAAGCAGTCGGAACCATTTTGCGCGACGACAACGGCACCAGGGTAGTGCTCGATGTGACGAATGTCCCCGCTGACGTCGCCGCGATTAACGTTTATGCAGTTGACGACACGGGAGTGGTTACGTTGCTGGGACCAGTAGTCATTACTAATGGAACCGGAAAATTCACCGGCACCACGCCGCTTAGTAAGTTCATGCTGATCGCAGCTCCGGAAGCGAGTCTGACGGCCTACGATCCGAATGCCAGGATTTATTTTCGTAGCGCTGTGCCTGAAGGCTTCGCAGTGATTCCGTTCACGACGTCGCCAGTCGGGGAAACGGTAAGCGCGACGACAACGCCAGGCACTATTCCAGCAACTGTTAGCGTCGTGACTCCGGCAACTGTTAGCGTCGCGACTCCGGCAACTGTTAGCGTCGTGACTCCGGCAACTGTTAGCGTCGTGACTCCGGCAACTGTTAGCGCGGTGCCGATGCTGAACATTCCGGCTTACAAAAAGGGTGATGACACAAAACTGAAAATTGACTTCACCGGCGTCATGTCTGGTGCGCGCGCTAATGTTTTCATAGAGCCGCACAAGAATGGCAAGGAAACGGAAATCAAGATGCGCTTCCACGAACTGAAGGAAGCACCCACCGGACAGACATACATCCTTTGGGCGCTCTCTCCTGATAATCAGTTTTTCAAGCTGGGACAGATAGCCAATTTCAAGGGAAGAAACGAGGCTGAAATCAAAGCCAATACCAATCTGCCCGACTTTGGATTGCTTGTAACCATGGAAGACTTTGGGGAGTTAAAGACCATTGTGGTTCCCGCAGGCCCGCGTTTGGGCATAATTCAATTAACTCCGTAGCCCGCTTAACCGCGAGTTTCGTTATGAGAGGCCGCCATATTGGCGGCCTTTTTTAATGCCGGTTAGGGGCGTAGCGCCGGCCGGCCTTCTGCAAGAATTTTCTATCCCTCCTGACCTTTCCTGGGTTAATATGCCGCCTTGCCGGGTTCGCCCGGCTCCGGTTCCCCAAGTCGATCGCCCGACGCTCGGCTCACAGTTCAACCCAGAACGAAACGTTTCGTTTCCCCATCTGTCAGATAGCTAGTTGCGGTTACAAATTAATATGTACAAACGCATCTTCCCCCAGCTGCTGCTTTTAACCGTAAGTCTACTCGCTTCCAAACAAGTATTCCCGCAAGAGAGTCTGCCCGATCTTGTCAGGCGCGTTAAGCCATCCGTGGTTGCAATTGCAACTTACGATGCGCAGGGCGAGCCGCTCATGACCGGCAGCGGTTTCTTCGTGCGCCCGGGGCAGGTTGTTACCAACCTGCATGTCATTCGCGGCGCCCAGCGAGGCGAGGTCAAAACGCTCGACGGAAAAGGTAAAGTCTTTCCGGTAGCCGGCTTGCTGGCCACTGACGAAGAGGGAGACCTCGCGCTGCTCAGCGTGGACATGCCGCCTGACCGGCCGCGCGCCAGCGAGCTATCCAACGTGCTGCCGGACGAAGGCGAACAGATCGTCGTGATCGGCAACCCTCTAAAACTGGAAGGCTCGGTAACTGACGGTATCGTGTCCGCCGTGCGCGAAGTTCCAAACGTCGGCAAGATTCTCCAAATCACGGCGCCGATTTCACACGGCAACAGTGGCAGCCCGGTTTTTAATATGAAGGGCGAGGTCGTCGGTGTCGTTACCGTTAAGGTAACGAATGGACAAAATATCAACCTCGCCATCAGCGCGGCGCGCGTCTCACAGTTGCAGCCGGGCGAGTTGCGACCCATCGCGCGCCTTCCGACCCGAGAAAGACCGAGCGACGTTGCGGATTCGTCCTATCGAACTGGACTGGATTCTCTTTGGCTGGGCAACTACGACAACGCCATCGGTTATTTCGAAACTGCGGCCAACAGAAATCCCAGACGCGCAGATGCCTGGGTGCAGGTTGGTTATTGCAAAGTTAAGCAGGGAAAAAGCCTGGAAGCAATCCGTGCTTACCAGCACGCGCTCGAACTAAGACCCAACTCGGAAGAGATTCACAACAAGCTCGGGGATGCCTATTACTACGCCGGCAAAATGAGCGAAGCCATCGCTTCTTACAAACGCGCGGCTGCGCTACAGCCCAACAATGCGGATGCGCACTACAATCTAGCGGTCGCTTACTCTGAGAGCGGGGACGAAGAAACGGCGTCCATTGAAGCAAAGATTCTGCGCCAGCTTGATCTGAAACTGTATGAGAAGTTTGTGAGCGAAAGACGGTAGAAGGCAGTAAGCAGTAGGCAAGTAGGCAAGTAGGCAAGTAGGCAAGTAGGCAAGTAGGCAAGTAGGCAAGTAGGCAAGTAGGCAAGTAGCTAAACGAATAGGGCACTACGAAGTTCATTACTCGTAGTGCCCTTTTTCTGCTTTGTGCCTACTGCTGCCTTCTGCCTTCTGCTACTGCCCCGTTCCCGTCCCTGTCGCTGCCGCACCGGTAAAGATTTTCGTGTCGATGCTCTTTGGATTACCCAACACCACAAAGCGAAGATTGCGCATATATTTCTGCGCTACGCGTTGCACGTCGGCGGGGGTCACAGCGCGAAGCCGATCGAGGTAGTCTGCCGAGTTACGCCAGCCACCACCGATGAGTTCATACTGCGCCAGCTCGCCGGCCTGGGCGGCATTGGTTTGCTGACCGATGTAGTGCCTGGTCAGATATTGTTGCACCGTACCCTTTATGTCATTCGGGTCGAGCGGCTCGTGCTGCAGGCGCGCTATTTCGTTGAGCATTACGCCCACCGCCTGATTTGCATCGACGGCGCTCACGTAAATTCCACCGACGTTTGCCTTTTGACTGCCCAGAAACGCATCCGGAGCGTACGAAAGATTTCGCTGGACGCGCACCTCTGTAAAGACCCGAGTTTGCAGGATGGACGAAGCCACTCGCATTGCATAGATGTCCGGCGCCGTCATTGAGGGCGCCACATAAGTTCCCATCACGTAGTTGGTTGGCAGATCGCGCGTGGTGATATCTACGGTGGGGCTGCCAAACTCCAGCGCCGGCGGAGGAGAAGCCTGGTAATTCCCACGCGGAAGTTTGCCTAGCGAAGCCGCAACGCGCTCCCTGATCTGCTGCGGATCCACATCGCCAACTATGACCAACAGGAGCCGTGAAGTTTGCATCAACTGCTGGTGATAACGCTTCACATCCTCCAGCGTCAGTCGTTTGATTGATTCGGCGGTGCCTTCCGGATTGTTCAGGTAGGGATGGCCGGCATAGATGGAGCGCGACTGAAGTTGCTGCAGGTAGGAGTCAGGGGTGTCTTGATCATCATTGCGCGCAACGATCAATCGGTTCTTTACGCGCTCGAAATCGTCCGGCGCAAAACTGGGATGAAGTGCGACGTCGGTAAACATCTGCCACGAACGATCGAAGTTGCGTCGCGTCGTTCCCATCGTCAGTACTGAATAATCGTAGTTGACGCCGTAGCTGATTCCAGTGCCCATGCGCGAGGATTCGCTGCGCATTCGTTCGCGCGGAAAGTTTGCAGTTGCTTCCGAAGCCAGATCGAGCATTAGAGCTTCAATGCCGGCATTCTTTTCGTTGATATTGGTAGCACCACCCCGAAAAAAGAGTCCGACAACCGCAGTCTGGCTACCCTCCCGGCGTTTGACGAGCACCTTGAGCCCATTAACGTCAAACTCGGTGACCAGTTTCGCGGTATCAGCCAACGCGTCGGCAGGCCGCGCAACGCGAACAGAAGTTGTCGCTGCCTTCTCAGGCGAGGCCTTGGTCTGCGCCGGAATTGGAGACGCAGCAAACGCCAGCAGCAGGAATGAGAGGCACAGTGCCCAGGCCCGTGTTCCCCACGCCTCGCTTCTCTGAAAAGCGCGCGTCAAAAGTTTCTTGTCAGTTGCCGGTAGTAGATTTTGCATTCTGTTTTTCACTGCCAATCAGGTCGTCCGCTGTCAAACCGGAAGTTTTTGCTGAGTCGTCGTTCATGAGTGCCAAACCCACGTGGGGTTTACCGAGAATGTAGCCGGTCAGGTAGCGGCTGATGTCTGCCCGCGATGTGGCCCGCAGGCGCCCGAGATAACCACGGTAGTAGTCGAGCCCCGTCGAGGCCCACCAGAAACCAATCGTATGTGTATAGTCATCAAGCTTCTCGCGCGAATAAAGATCATCGGCTTCGAGTAAAGATTTCGCGCTCTCCAGCTGCTCGTCCGTAAAGTAGTCGGGATCATTGAAGTGGGCGATCTCGTTGTAGATCGCGCGTGTCACCGCCTTTGCTTTATCCGGAGTTGTTTGCGCAATGAGATTGATCGGGCCGACGTTTCGTTGCGTGTAGTAGCCGAAGCCGACGTTGGTCGCCAGTCCGGAGTCGACCAGTGCCCGCTGAAAACGGGAATTAGGTTGTCGCAGAATGAACGAAAAAACATCCGCAGCATAGGTGGCTGCGTCGTCCTTGCCGATTGATGGACCTTGCCAGCCAAATTCGATGATCACATTTTGCACGGGCTGTTTGATGATCGCGCCTTCGCTCTGAGACAGGGGCGGATGTTCAACCAGAGGAAACTCCTTAAAAGGATCTACCGCGCGGCGTGGCCAGTCGCCGAAAAGCTCTTCAACCATCGAAAACGCCGCGGGCCCGGTGATGTCCCCGGTAATTATGATGGCCGAGTTGTTCGGCACGTAATACCGGCCCTGAATGATGCGCATCTTGTCAGTCGTCGCGGTGGCAACCGTCTGTTTGTTGCCGCCAGGATCTTTGCGGCTGGGGTACTTGTAGAACAGACGATTATTCATCTCTGAACTCAGGAAGCCGAACGGGTTTGACTCGTGACGATCGAGTTCACCGATCACAACCTCGCGTTCCTGCTCAAACTGGCGTTCATCGAAGAGTGGGTAACGGACGGCGTCGCGCATGAAGTGCATAGCCACCGGTAGATTCGGCGTCGTGGTAGTGAAGTAATACTCGACAATCTCCTCCTGCGTCTGGCCGTTGTACAAGATGCCGAGCTGATCGATCGTCTGCAGGTAGTCTTCTCTGTTCGAGGTGGCGCGATTCGCCTTGAAGAACATGTGCTCGTATAGATGTGATAATCCGTTGAGCTCCGGCGGCTCCGTGAACGAGCCGTTGCGCACTGCCAGTTCCACAGTGACAAGCGGCACGGAGTGATCTTCGAGCACCACAATCTCCAGCCCATTGCTCAACGTTTTGTTGACAAAGGGCACAGCCTCCGCCAGCGGGACTGACTTTGCAGGCGCGGGAGCCACCGCAGTCGATCGCGGCGACGCCGTTGGAGGTGTCCGCCTCTGAGCTGGCGTAACTGCCGGGGTCAGAAGCAAAGACCAAACTAGCAAGAGCAGAAGTAAACTACGTTTCACTGAAGACTCCATGGAAAGTGAATCGATCTTATTTAATTAATCGAACACCGTTGCGTGTCATGCCGCAAGCACATTCGATGTCAGATTCTGGACCTAAGATGTCAACTTATTATTGATTTCATTCGTGCCCTTATTAAGCAGAATAATGACACCCTTTGAGGTTAGCGTGCCGAGGCCGAATTGACAAACGGAGGTCTGGAATTACGAAAAAATGAATGGGGAAAGTCGAGGTTAAAGTTGTGACCGGGCGATGGTTGACCAACAATCGAGTCGCACACGTCCGATGTCTGCTTCTACGGGTGCACTCGGTCGGTCGCTACCGCTCGCGTTTCCGTCAGCCGGCATAAGACTCATCCTGCTCAATTCGCGACAACACCCAGTCAAACTCGCCCGAAGTTATTTTTCCGCCGCAGAATTCGCAGACGCCGGCATTGTTTACCTTGAGCGGAGCGCCACAATTGGGGCAATTCAGGTTGGCACTTGCGGGCATTGGTTTGGCCTTGCGACTGCGAATAAAGGTCCAATACTCGCTCCACGACCTCAGCTTCGATTTTGATCCACTTACAACGTTACCGCGCTCGTCAACAGTGTAGTCGTAGCCCTGGGCTCCGATGCGCAGCGTGATCGAATTGTAAAAAGCGTCTTCCTGAATCTTCACCGGTTGCAGCGCGGTGATCCGGCTCTGGTCAAGGGCGTTGCGGAGGTGCTGTCGCTTGTAGGCATCGATCCAATATTGATGCATCTGAAACAGGTTGTCAGTTTCATGAGGCCGCGCGCGCTCCCAGTTGAGCGTTGACCAGGCGGTTTGCAGTTCGTCAAATATCAGCCGTGCGCGCGCCTGAAATTCGCCCCAGGAGAAGGTGGGATTGTTCTTTTCAAATTCAAGCCGCACCTCTCTGAAGCCGGGCTGGACGACGCTGGGCAAGTCGGTGCCTTCTTCCGGCACGTCCGACGTAAGCAGCGGGCCTTTTGCCTCAGTGCTCTGTAAGGCAATGCCGCGCACGTACCACTGAAACTCACCGCTCTCGATCTTCGTGCCACAAAAAGCACAAGCGCCCACCGTATCCTTCTGCAGTGGCGCGCCACATTTCGGGCAATGCAATGCTGTCGCCTGGGCCGGAGGCGGAGACAACACGTCGCGCTTGCGTTCGAGGTACCAGCCCTCGCGAACGTAATAACTCATTTCCGCGGGCTTGCCGCCGTTCGTGCTCACCACCTCGGTGTAGTTAGTTTCAAATAAAAGTGTGATCTTAACCGTGGGAGATTCGAGGCCGGTGATCTCGGGAATACGCATCCCGCCGACAATGATTCCCTTCACTTCTTTCAGACCTTTAGGATTGCGCTGAAGTAACGACTTACGTGCGGCCTCGCTAAGATAAGGTGAAAATTGATCGAGCGCCTTGGCGCCGCGTCCGCGGGCGTCATGCGCCTTTCCGTAAAGCGCGTAACAGAAGTCCGTGAAAACTATCTCGGAGAAATTCGGATCAAACTTTCGCAACTGAGCAAACTGCCGAAAGAGTGTTTCCGGCCGCGCCGCAATATCAAGTCCTAACGGAAATACCATTGCTCCCGCGGAAGCCGTTACAGCGGTCGACGAGAACGACTCCGAGCCTTTGGTGGTTCGTCTCGCAAAGCGGTAAACCACGAAGCCTACAACTACGATGTCTACTGGAACGCCAACGGCCGGATACTCGACTGTGAGCCATACGAGTAATCTGACGATGCCGATGATGGCCCCACCACCGCCGCCGCCGCCGCTACTGCCACCACCGCCACCACCGCTGTAAGACCCGCCGCCGCCAACGCGTGCAAACACCTCCAGAGGAATCGACAGCAAAACTGCGGCAGCAGCAACCAACAGCAGTAACCACGCAGTGCTGCCGGCGCGCATCGTCGCCGGCCTTAGCATGACTTGAGAAAGAAGTTTTGGCAGACGTTTCAACTTCATTTCAATTCGAAACGCGGAGCATCGGGAAGTTCATTTGGATTTTCGCCGCTGGCCGGTAGATGTTTTGAGAGCAACGCCCCGAGGTTTTCCAGGCATGTTTGCAAGGTCTGCGCGTCGGCCTTGCGGCCTGCCTGGTGTAGCTCAAACATTTGTTGATTCCACTCGAGCGCGTTCACGCCTTTCAGTATGCCGCGGTCCGCGATCAACTCGAGTCGCCGCTCAAGCACGGACAGATAGATCAGAACTCCCATCTCGGCATTGGTGTTGGCAATGCCGGCTTCATAAAACATCGCCGCTGCGCCGGTCCGAACCGCGGCGCTGCGAAATTTGTTAGTAGTCAGCAGCCGGCGAAGTGAGTTGCTGCGTGAGGTGATCACGGAACCGATTACAAACAGTAGAGCGACGTCGATGGCAACCCAGTATTGATGGAAATCGAAAGGAGAGAAAAGTAGAAACAAGAGACCGGCGAAAGCTAGCAACGCGCCGAAGAGGTAGTCTGCCTGCCGGTAAGAGCCTGAGCGCGCACGAACCACCAGGACCAATTCCGCATCAGTCGTGCTCTCGATCTTCTTTACGCAGTCGGTGAGTGCCGCGCGCGCGGCGTCATCGAATTTGGCTCGCTTCATGTTTAGCGTGGCGGACCGGTGGCATTAGGAGCGGTCTCGGAAGCAACGTTGGGAATCCAGAAAACCTGACCGTCAACTTCAACTGACTTCAGCCCGTGCCCGGGCAAATCTTTCTCTTTCAAACCGAGATAGGTGAAGTGTGGCAAGTCGCTGAGCACGGTTTGAAACCAGCCGTGTTTGGCCAGGATTTCGCGCACGCGCGGATTGTCAAACTCGTTCACATCAAAAGCAAGCATGGCAATGTGTTGGGACGTTCCCGGCGCCGCAATGGAGTAGAGGATTGATTTGGACAGATCTTTGCTGAAGTAGATGCCGCTCTTTTCAAGTTCCAACACCTCGGCAATCTGGCTGCGCAACGGCAAGGTTTTCAGGTTGGCCACTTGTGCTTCGGTTAACCTACCCTGAGCCAGCCAGTAGTCGAGGGCTGGTTGGAAGCGCGTGTGCCACAAGTGCAGGCTGTCTTCAAAACTGCGACGGGCTGCTTCGGCGCCATCGCGTGGCGTTATGTCGAGATCTTCCTTTAGTGCATCCGCGCGTGCCTTCAGCAGCTGTTTCATCGCTTCAGGCTGCAAAACTACTTCATCGAAGCCAAACATTTCCGAGGTATAGCCGGCGCGCTCCTGAAAGCTGGTAACTTCTTCTTCGCTGGTGAATACACAAACGGGCGGCGGCATCACGTTCTTCGCCACAAAAATCGCGCCGTAGTCTTCGAGTACGCGGCGCGACACCGGGTCGGCTGAAGGACAAATGCTCTCAATACTCGTTCTTCGTTTTTTGAGAGCCTTGCGCAGGACCTCATAAAACAAAGCCGGCGAGTCACCATTGTCTGCTTCAGTTGGTTTAGTCATCTCGCCGGGAAATTTTCCTCTAGTCGCACCGGTTGTCGAATATAGTTTGCCACGCGACAGCACCGGCGAAGTCGAGAGCAAGAGAAAGATTACGAGGGCTGTCGAAAGTTCAACGCCGCGGCCACTTCTAAACAAGCTTTCACCGCCACCTTCCGCAATTACCTGTGAACAAGACTGGGGTGACTGAAGAGATCATAGTAATCGAAAGTCGCCACGGTCAACAAAGCCTCAGGCACGAGCGCTGGAGGAAACCGGTTAGTGATTTGCTGGGACCGGGGCGTGCAGCCCGCAAATGAGCGCGAAGCGCGCGAAAATGGATAGTGGGTCAGTTTGAAAGGTTTGCTCCGGTTCTCGAACTTGCCGAAGCCTAGATGAGCGACCAGCCCTACACTTCAAGACCCCAAACATCTAAAGCAAAGTGCGGTTTCACATGAAGACTATCAACGTTGAGTCTTTGGCTGGTCGCTGCGCTCCCAGTTCTGATTTTGTCTCTAATCGTTGGCTGCCAATCCAAACTGACCCACTATTCGAAAATGAATTGGAGCTACTTCAAAAGTCACTTGACGGTATACTGCAAGCGGAGCTTCCCTCATACCAATGAACTATCGGGATCTAATCCAGGAAATTGTGAACACCTACCAACAACATGGTTGGGAATTACGGCGCGTGCTTCTGCGTCCCGAAACCAGCAATCAGCTAACGGCGCAGCTCGATTCTTTTTCGTTGGACGACATAAAAGTCGAAGAGTCCCAGGTCGACGGCATATGGTTTTCGCGGCCTTCGCATGAACAGCGCGAAGCCTGGGAATTAAGGCTGCTGGCCGAGAACCCTTTTGCGTTGTTTGAGACCTTTGAAAACGATGAGACTGAAGAGCAACGTGAAGAAGTACGAAGGGAGATGGAAGCGAGACTGCGGGACTACAGTGAAAGGTGAAGAAGGAAGAGTTACAGCACTTTTCACCCTTCACTTTTCACTTCTTATCCTTTCCCCATCTTAACCGGAATCTTCATTTGCTCGCCGTTGCGGATTATCGTCAGATCCACCGTCGAGTATGGTTTTGCCCGCCTGACGCGTGTAAGGAATTCCTGAGGAGTGCGAATAGGTACTTCGTCAAACTTAATCACAATATCACCTTGTTTGATGCCCGCTAAATCTGCCGCGCGGTTCTGCAGAATTTCGCCTAACTGCACGCCGAACAGTTTCGTACCAGGAATATCGACCCGGCGGGCGTCATCGTCGTCGTAGCCTAACTGCCCCTGGCCCTCCGGTCTGTTGTCAAAAACCTCGTTCAGCCGATCCAGTTCTTCTCTCGAAATCGTCGTGAGCTTGGTGTTCTTAGTCTCGCCATCTCGAATGTAGACAATGTCGATCGTTTTCCCGATTGGCGTGCGGCGCATAATCTCAGTTATGTCGTCGTCTGAATGTACGGCCTGACCATCCACTGTGGTGATAATGTCGCCGCCAACCAGACCCGCTTTTTCCGCAGGCCCGTCTGGTGTTTGGGCGCTGCCAAAGGTGACGCCAATACCGCCCTCAGCCATTTCAAAATCATCAACTCCGGCATAGGATTTCGGTGCCGCAAGAGTCACCACACCACCACGTCCTCCTCGAGACATTCGCGGTATCTGCTTGACGACGGCTGTAAGTCCAGCTGCGGCCATGAAGAAAATGAGCAAACCGATGAACATCCAGGAGGTACCGCTAATGCGACGACGGCGTTTGCCGATGCCACCGCGTTGTGGGACTGAAAGCGGCCCGCCCGCGAAACCGTAAGGGCCGGAATTTGGAGCGTTGTTACGCTGCAGGATCCCGGGAGGCACATTCTGAAAGCGAACCGTCTCGGTGTACTCAGCCGAGCCTTCCCCGAGCCGAAACCCGCAATTACGACAAAAACGTAAGCCTGCTGGCATTGGCGATCGGCAGTTTCCGCAGGTCGAAACGCCGGCTTCCATTTCGGGATTCATAGACATTTCACTTCTCAAACTTACTAAGTCGATGAGACTTTCGGTACGCTGTCGCCAAAAGAATAGCAGATTTCTATACGCCGAGCGGAGCGTTCCGGTTGCATCTATGCTGCTATCCAGAAGTAAACTAACTACCATTCGCAAGGCGATTCTGCCAGGAAACAGCCGGAACCATAGCCTGAGGCGTTTTCTTGTCTGTTGGCATGGGACGTGCTCGTTCAAACTCTCCAGGCTTGATCGCTCATGGGCCTAACCCTGCACCGCGGTTAGACATCCGACCTGGTTGGGTGCAATATCTTTTCAAGTTCAGTTATGTTCATGGCCACGGAGGCTATGAACTTTGGAGGCATAAACGTGGAAGTAACGAAGGCACTTGCTGCTCTACAACCGCTCTACGGTAAGGATAATGTTGAGATTGTGACGGTGGATGGACAGCGTGTGCGGGGCGTCGTTCGCAGCATGAAAACTACGCAGGCGCTCACCACTCCCAGCGTCAAGATGGAATGCGCGAATGGTGAGATAGTAAAAATACCGTTCCCCTCAATCTCGGAAATCAAAGATCATAACGGCAAGGGACAATAAAGCAGGAGGCAGGAGCAGGCGGCAGGAGCAAGAAACAAGAGCCGTCCTCTTTGTCGCTGGTACTCATGCAGTTGGTCAGCCTGCCGCCTGCTCCTGCCTCCTCCCTACTGTTTTTTCCCGCTCGCATCGCTTATAGTACGCCGTTTTAGTTTTGACCCCACAGGGTCGCTTTAGGAGAGTTTGGAGACTTGTCATTAACGATTGAAGATTTTGGCGGCCGGCTGGCCAGCGTTTGGTCGGAACTCCGGCCAACAACACGCGGCCTGGTTGAACGCGCCCTGCAAACGCCTGGCGGTTCGCCGGCAGCCCGCAAAGCAAATACTGCTAACGCCCCCTACGATGCACGCGCTGATAATGAACTGAGCCGGCTCCTGGCCGCGCTTGACGAACGTGCCCTCGAAACCGACGCCTCGCTCGACGCAGAGAAAGAAGTTCAGCTCCGCCATATGGCCGAGACCTGCGCCGCGGTGTTGCAGGAAAAGACACGCTCAGCAGAGGTCTTCGCTCAACTCGTGCGCCGGGCCGACAACCGGCGCGATTATGCGAGGATTGATACGCTGGCAGATGCGTTGACCGGTTTTGCGCCCAGTGAGATTTGCGAACTGGCCCGCTCACAGGATGTGGTCGTCAGAGCGCTTGCCAACGAAACCCTGGCGCAGTTTCCCACGTCTTCGCTGATTGGCTTGTTGGGTGATCCGGTCGACTCAGAGATAGCGCGCGACGCTTTACGCCGCCAGGCGGTTGAGTATGGCTCAGAAGAGGCGAGACAGATTGTGAATGCGCTAGCGCAGGTCGATGCGTCCAGTGATGACTTCTGACTTTCTTTAGGACTCTCTCACTACTCAAAAACAAAAGAAGATTTGTCATTTGACATTCGCGGGTTCAACTCGGAAGTTGACGCCATCGGATTTCGCCCCAGCGGGGCGAGATGTTTATAGCCAGACGTCAGGCTATAAGGCTCGCGCTCAGTAGGAACGCAACAGCCTGGTGGAGCCGCGGGAAAGAAAATTCGCTCCTCACGGAGCGAAGTGTATTGGGGTGATTTGTTGCTCTAAACATATCGCTCCCACGGAGCGAAAGCAGTATCTTCGACGGGTAAGGGGCAATCAGAAGCGGGTGAGCGGTATTAGATCTACTTTTTGGCGCGCTTGGCGCCTTGGCGGTTAGTTCTTCGCAGTTCCAATCTCGTGCAGTTTCTGAACGACCTGATCAATCAGCCAGTTAGGAGTTGACGCCCCGGCCGTAACGCCAACGCGTTTCGCATTCCCCAGGTCGGCCGGATTGATCTCTGCCGGCGTCTCGATCAAATAACTCTTCGCGCATTGTTCCTGACAAACCGCCAGCAGCTTGACGCTGTTTGAGGAGTGGCGGCCGCCGATCACATAAAAAACGTCAACCTGTCCTGCCAGGCCTCGGGCCGCATCCTGGCGATCGCGTGTAGCCGAACAGATCGTATTAACTACCTGTGGTTCAGCGTCCGATTTCGCGCGCACTGCTTCGGCTACTTCGAGAAAAGTCTGCAGCTTAATTGTGGTTTGAGAAACTACGAGCGGTGAGCGCAGTTGCGGAAGCGCGGCAACTTCGCCGGCGTCGCGCACGACATAGGTATTATTCGGCGCATATCCGACTACGCCGATCATCTCGGGATGATCCGGATTACCGGCTACGACAACATCCCGGCCGTCTTTGGCAGCGCGTTCGGCCAGATGTTGAACTCTGGTGACGAAGGGACAGGTGGCATCGATAACTTTTGCGGCCCGGCCTTCAAGATCACGTTGAACCTGCGGCGTTACGCCGTGGGCGCGAATTACCGCGATCGTGTCAGCGTCCGCCTCGCTTGGCTCATCAATCGTCGAAACGCCCAACTCACCTAATCGCTCCATCTCCTGGGCGTTGTGAATCAGTGGTCCCAGCGAGCGAATAGGACGTACGCCTTCATCCAGCGCATCTTCAACCATTTCGACGGCGCGTTCGACGCCAAAACAGAAACCGAATTCTTCAGCTAATAGGACTTCCATATTTTATGTGACGCGATCGCTAAGATGGCGTCGTCAGCGAGGTGCAAATCAGACTATCGGTTCAGGCGCGCCTTCCGACTTATTCTGATTACATCGTTGCTGCCACTCTTCGCGAACCCGGTCACCGCCGGCGACGCGCGCGTCGACCCACTCAATGTCTTTATCAATTAAAGACCGAATCGTGGTCAGAAACGATTTCTTCAGGTCGCCGAGATTGTGCGCCAGGTCCTTCGGCAGTATCGCGTACGATACGTCGCCGATATAACGAAGCGCGTCGGACAGCTCGTCAACAATCTTGCTTCCACAATCGTCTTGCGACTCGGATCCCACTGTTTCCTGCATGATTAATTCCTCCCAATGCCTATAACCGCGGTAAATTCCTGCGGTTTGAGTATCTTAGCACTAGTCAAATACGACCGCACGGCCCGAGCCGTTCCATCCAATGCGGATTTGTACAAAAATGAATCTCTTGTTCCCGCGAAGCGTTAAAGCAGTTGCGATCGGCCGAACGAGGCGGCTTCTTTTTTGGAGTGCGCTGACCTGTCAGCGCTTTTGCCGGTCGCAACCTGTCGCGACCCTTTAAGTTGAACTGATTTTCCGGGAAGTGGCGCCAAGCCGCCACAGAACAAAGCGGTGACAGGTCACCGCACTCCAAAAAGGGGTGCGCGCGGATTTATCCGAGTTGAACGCTTCAGGTGTAATATCCCCTGTAAAGTAAAGGAGTTCGTTATGTCTCTGATCCGCCTGACTGTTCTTGTTCTGCTGCTGGTCGCCTCCTGCGCCGCCGCCTTCGCACAGAGACCAGGTCCCCAGTTTCGTCGTCCGCTCGCGTGCGAGCCGGTAGAACCACGCACGAAGCTCGAAGCCATCGAATGGCAGTATGAAAGAGTACTGCTCAAGGGGTTTAGCCAGATTGCGACTTTCATGGCCCGTGATGTCGAGGTTCGCGTTGACGCGGTTGAGCTGAAAGACACTTCCGCTGCAAACCGGGCTATTGGACTGGTTATCGCTCTAAGAGAGACAGGCGAGAACCCTCGTGAGAACAGATCGTTTATTGACTACGATGAGATTGATCGTTTACTGCAGGGTTTGACCGCGATCGGACGCGTTAACGAATCAGTCACCAAACTCGCCAGCTTCGAGGCCCGTTATCGCACCTCAGGTGACCTTGAGATTATTGTCTTCCGCCAGAGCCGCAGCGGAATCGCGGCCTCCCTGACAGCCGGCATTTGTGAGCGGGTCACCGCGCCGCTAACCCTCGATGACCTGGATCGACTGAAAGCGCACATCGTGGAAGCAAAGACAAGACTCGACGAGATCAAGTGAGATGCGGCTCCCCAGCGCCTTTGGCGCTGGGAGGATCGAACTCCTATGGTCTGGCTGGTTGCGTAGCTCGCTCGGTGTCCAGCGAATCAAAATTCAAAGCAGCGTTGAATAACAGAAAGAAGCTGCCCTGTGTTTGATGTCGCCACATCGGATTAGTTGCAAACATAACCACGTGACCCCGGCCAACCGGCACATCAATCACTGCCGGCGCGTTAGCCAGTTCAGAGCCACCCGCCAACATACCGCTCACCAGCAAATTCTTTTCGTCGGAAGCAAAGCGCAAGACTACACGCGGTCTTTGCGCCGGCGGCACATAAAAAGCTCCGAGCTGTAATCGCTGTTCTTCTGTGAGTTGCTCCTCGCCACGATTCGCCGGCGAGGGTGAAGCGATCGGCGAAGGCTGCGGCATACCCTGTACGATGTCCGGATCGGTTAGCGAACCGCGTCCCGAGGGTCGCGCTCCAGGCGGGCCGTCTCCGCCTCCGAAATTCAGAGCGGCCACTTGAAACAGCGGTGCCTGATTGAAGTAAACGGGTAACGTCTCCTCGTAGCCATAGGCGATCGGACTGTTGCGATCACTAAACTTCGCGTTATAAATCGACCCGCGTGCCTGCAGTTGGCGCGGCTCCTGAACACTGACACCGCTCGTGAGGCCAAAGTCGATCGGCAATCGAGCAGTATTCGCCACCACCACAAAAAGTCCGCCCTCCTGAACAAACTTTTGCAGGTTCAACACTCCGTTCAATCCCATGCCGCCGCGGATGTCGTCTGCTTGATCCGGTGAGAGTCCCATGTTCGGAGTAATCTCTGACTGTTTCCACGGAATCGGATCGCCGCGCATGGGAATGCCGTTGACTATGGCCTGAGCAGTTCCGTTGAGCGGGGGAAAGATGATCACGTCAAACTTGTCGCGCAGGTTCGCCGTATTTCTTACCACCTGATCGGAAATGTAGCTGTATGGAATCTGCAGTCGATCAAACTCGATGCGATACCAGCCATCGTTTTGGGTGTTTGTCCACGAGTGAAGGATTGCGATTCGCGGCACGCCCAGGCTGTGCATCTTAACGTCCGGCAACTTGTCGACGGCCAATGCCGTCAGCCCCAGTTCACCGGCAGCTGCGTCCAACTGCTGACGAACATCAGCGGGATTGCCATCGGCTTTAATTACAAATGAACCGGCATTGAACTGCTTGTCACCAATCTTGAACGACGCTTCAGCTGCATTCATCTTCACATCTTTGAGCCGGTAACGAAGCGTCGCCAGTGTGTTGTCAGTATTGTGATTGATTATGTAACCGGCCGCGCCCGAGCCGTTGATGCCGCCGCGCACACGAGCATCGGCGGTAAGCAGGCTCATCGGCTGCTTCAGAATGGCGGAGTCGGTGATGCGCACGGTTTTGATATTGCGCATGGGACCAAGTGTCCAGCCGGTGTCGTCGTAAGGCCTTGGATCATTGACGTTGTAATATTGCGTATCCAGCAACATGTCAGCCATTCGTGAATAGGGCTGATCCATCCGTACGACATATGAACCGGCAGCAAATTTTTGGTCCTTGATGACGATCTCTTTGCCGGCCTGGCTCACCTCCACTCCCATCAAGCGGAGCAGATTAACGGTATCGGCAACTTCAACCGGGCGCGACTGGTTCGCAGGAATGACGTATGCGGCCGGTCCTTCATTGGTGGCCTTCGCCACCGAACGCTTGCTCTTAAGATAAAAGTTTTGCAGGAACCGGTCCTTGTTATTCGCGACGAAGTTCATCGCCAGCAGTATTGCCGACTGCTGCAGGTTGACGTTGTTGCGCAATGACCACTTCACACGGGCCATCGGCGGATTGGGCCGGAACCAATCACGCTGCGACTCCGCACGCACCGTCCTGTCGATCGTGTCGGCGCCGCCGTTGCCAAAAGTTTCGTAGAAACGACCGATGGCGTTGTGACCATTGGCAACATAAAACATGTAGTTTGGCGCCCAACCATCATAGAACCCGTGCGTCCAAACGCCGGGCACGCCGCGCTTTGTCATCTCTTCAATCTCGTGATACGCGAGCAACTGCCACTCGTCGATCGTGATTGGATCGAGCCAGGCGTTGTACGGCCCAGTGCCCGTCGAGGTGTAAAGAAACGGCACCGATTCATGAAGGTCGTGAAGGATGGCCGGATGGTACTCGAGAAAAGTCTTCATCTGGTTGCGCGTCAAGGCCAGAGCCATTCCCAAACCATCGCGGTTGTTATCGTGCGCGACATACTTGCCCCAGAAAATCAGTCCCGGTGCATTCTTACCGGGGTTGGCTTTGCGGTAGTTATAGGTGTCGACCATCATGTCGCGGCCATCGACTTCCAACACCGGCGTGATCAGAACGATTACATTCTTCCGGATGGCCTGAATGAAAGGACTCTCTTCAACTGCCAGGCGGTAAGCTAACTCCATCAACATCTCGGGCGAGCCTGTCTCCGGCGAGTGGATCGAGCCTGAGGCCCAGTAGAAAACCTTGCCCTCGCCAATCAGGCTTTGCGCTTCGGTTTCCGAAACCCTGCGCGGGTCGGCCAGCTTCGCGGTTATGTCTTTGTAACGATCGAGCTTTGCGAGCGTCGCTTCGTCACCCACCGCCACGAGGATTTGTTCCTTCCCTTCTTCCGACTTTTCCGGCGCGGTAAACAAACGCACTCGTTTGCTGGTTCGCGCCAGCTCACGATAATAGCGATAAAGATCTTTCGAATAGGTGAGCTTGTTGGGCGTGCCAACGACGTAACCAAGCACCTTGTCTGGCGAGGGCACGGTGTCAGACATCGGCAGGTGATCCACCAGCTCTGTCAGAAAAAACTTTTCGGTTGTGTATTCTTTGATTTTCTTTGAGTAGTCGTTCTCGGGTGCCGCGGGCGCAAGCTCGCCCGGCGTCGCGGTCTTGGCGTGTGATCGCGCTGGTTTTTCAGCGGCGGATCTTTTTTGCGCAGCAGCCAAACGAATTGTGACAGGAAGAACGAACAGCGTGGCTATGAGCGGCAAGACAAAGAAAACCCGCGGAGAAATACGACGTGCTGAATTCATATTCAACTCCAACCCGAATTTAGTTTTGAAAGCGACTGGCGTGTGGCCGCTATGTTACGAGGGCAGCCTGAGGTGAGTAAAGCGCCTGGCGAACCGACCAGAACTAATTAGCCGCGGATTAACGCGGAGACACGCGGGTCTGAACAAAAACAACAGCAAGGTGTTTGTTCGGATCCGCGTGTCTCTGCGTTCATCTGCGGCTGAATATTTTTTGATGGGCTTGAACTAGAGTCCGGCAGAAACTGTCTCGCTCTCAGCCGCGACAGTACCGTTCTCCACTGCATCCAGATGGAACGCGAGCTTCGCGTCATCCGGCGACAGCACAGGGTGATAAGTTTTACCGTAGTTCGAAACGATCTTTTTGACGTAGTTCTGAGTTTCGCTGTAGGGCGGCACGCCTTTGTACTTGTCGACAGCTCCCTCGCCGGCGTTGTAGCCGGCCAGCGCGAGCGAAACGTCGCCGTCAAACCTCTTCAAAAGCCACTTGAGATATTTTGTTCCTGCTTCAACATTCTTGGCTGGATCAAACGGATCCTTGAGACCGAAACGTTCTGCAGTCGCCGGCATCATCTGCATTAGTCCCTGGGCGCCGACTGACGAAACTGCTTTAGCATTGTATTTTGATTCCTGCTTGATAACGGCGTGAATGAAGCGCGGGTCAACGCCGGATTTCTGACCAGCACGATAGATGATCCAATCAAGATCACAGTCGCCGGACAAAGGAATGTCTGCGGGAATGGCCTCTACTTCCGCGGCGTTAGCTGGCGCCATCACCGGGCTCAAGCCGAGATTCGTAAAGTTGAAAAATACGAAGAGCGAAATTATAAAGAACGGAATGGACTTCGCAGAACGCACCTGTGGCGTAGTTCGAGGGAAACGGGGAAACTTCATTTCTAATTCTCCATGTGAGCGATGGTCCAGAGACCACCAAACCTTGTTCTTAACCCGGGAACGCGGGGGATATCGTCCGCATTTGGTCCCTGGCTTTTAATCGCTGCGCATGGCCAACCGACTTCAAAGAACTGAACGCCTTGAAATTCGCGACCGCTAGTAAGACGATGTTTTTCTTGTGATAGTTGCTACGTTTTTGTTGCCTTAGACCGTCGATGTGACGTACTCAAACGAGGCAAAGTTTTGTTGCGGAGGGGTACAGATGATCGTTCAACTTGAAGGCAATTTTCAGGTATTGCAGAACCGCGAGCGGTAGCGAGCGGATGCTATTCGCGACCTCCCTAATGCGGTCTAATTCTGCGTTAATTGCCCGTAGCATCCGCTCGCGGTTCTGCAATCACGCGCGCCCGGCAACCTCACCGGTTTGTGTGTTCACACGGACCAGCTCGCCTTCCTTGATAAACAACGGCACACGCACAGAGATTCCCGTTTCCAGAGTTGCTACTTTGGTGGCGCCGCCGGCTGCAGTGTCCCCACGCAAGCCAAGTTCGGTTGAGGTAACGGCGAGTTCGACGTATTGCGGTAATTGCAGCGACACCGGAGCGCCGTTGTATTTCAGAACCTGTAGCGACACGCCTTCCTTAAGATAGCCACGATCGGCATCAATCGCTGCTTCGTCAAAAGTAAATTGCTCGTAACTTTTCTCATCCATGAAATGGAAGCCATGGGCGTCGCTATAGAGAAACGACGCCGGCGCGAGCTCGATATCCGGCTCGGCAAATTTCTCGCTGGAACGGAAACTCTTTTCCAGGACAGCGCCGGTCAGGAGTTGGCGCAGGCGCGTTCGCACCATCGTTGCGGCGCCGCGGGCCGTCGGCGACGCAAAGAAAACTTCCAGCACCACATACGGTTGCCCGTCAACCGTGATCAGGAGTTTGCGTCTCAGTTCGTTTGCTGTAATCAGCGCCATCCAGTTCGATCCTCCAAGTATCGCCTTGAATTCCGGAGGAGCGGCTCGGCCGCCCTCCGTGCGGAAAGGCTGAGCCTTTCCGCAGCTAATACCATAACCTCTTGAGGCTATGCCTCAGAAACGGAGGCGAAGCCTCGCAGCAGAGCCGCACACCTCAACTACAAATGGCGATTTAGAAAATCCCGCGCGAGTTGGCTAGTCAGGTCGGCCGATGCGGTCTCGCTGTGGGGGCTGTGACCACCAACTTCCAGTATCCGCATCTCAGCACGCGGTAGTTCAACAGCGGCCGCCTCCAACTCGCCAGGCTCGGTGCGCGGGTCGAGAAGTCCATGAATAATCAAGACCGGCGCGTGCACTTCCTTCAGTTGCCCCCCGTAGAGATCGTCCTCGGGTCCGGAACTTTCGAAAGCAATGTCTGACCAAACTTTCGCGTGACTGGTGATCAATTCACGCCAATTCTTCTCTCCGAACTCGAGCGCAAATCGCCCGCGAAGTTCCGCGCCCAACGTTTCCGGCTGGCTCGCAAGCGTTTCGAAAAACTCCCTGGAGCCCGGCTTCATTCGATAATAATGAAACGCTTCAAGAATAAGGCCGCGTACGCGCGCCGGCGCGGTGAAGCCGATGATTGCTGCAATGACCGCGCCATCACTGTGTCCCCAAAAGAAAGCGCGCTCAATACCGAGCGCATCGAGCAGACTCAATGTCTCCGCCGCCGCACGATAATGAAAGTCAATCGAGAAGCCGTTGTTCAGCCGAGTCGAGCTGCCGTAGCCGGAACGATCAGGACAAATCACTCTGAATTCATCGCGCAATTTTTCCAGCTGGCGATTGAAAGGATTCAGACTGTATCCCCAGCCGCCATGCAACAGAATTACCGGCGGGCCTTCGCCTTCGTCGCGGTAGTAGATCTCTACCGGACTTACACCCGGAACGAGCGGAGAAGATTGAAGCGATACGGTTGGCATTTTTGGAGTGCGCTGACCTGTCAGCGCTTTAGTCGGTCGCGACCTGTAGCGACCTTCGCAGGTTAAACTCGTTTCACGAAAGGTGGCGTCAGGCCGCCACGGACCAAAGCGGTGACAGGTCACCGCACCCCAAATTCTACCTTACCGGCTCGCGCAGGATTGCGTCAGCCGCCACAGCAGCAGTGCGCGACGCATTGGCGTGCGTCTTTCTTAAACCCGCAATTTGCAGTAGCGCCTCGCCCGTCCGTGAAAGCATGCGAAACAGATCGCCTTCTTCGGCGCCAGTCTCGCGAACCAATTTTGTCCATGGCGTTCCGGTGGCCCAGGCCGCAGCGGCGGCAGCTGCCGAAAAGTTCAACTCCGGCGCAGGTTCTATTCCGAGTTTCCACTCTTCGGATGAAACCTTGAATCCAATATCCTCAAACTGCGCCAGGGCGTTCACCAAACCGTCTTCCAGTTCAAGCTGCCCATAGTCGCGTTCTTCATCCGCGGTAAGCGCGGCTACCACGCCGGCAATTCTCTGAAAATCGAGCGAGTTGAAAAGACCGTTCTCGAGCGCTTCACCAACCAGCAAGGGACGATCGACATGCAAATCAGCCAGCCAGCGGCCACGGTCCGTGATCTTCTCTGCGTCGAAATCAAGATAACCGAAGATGGCGAGCACGCGCGCGCGTTGGTGAAATGGTTGCCAAACTTCTTCACGCAGCCGCGCTATTCGACGCGTGGCTCGTTCAAGATCCTCCGCATCGACGAGCACTGCCCAAAGTGCCTGCGTAGATCGCAACTTTTCCTCAGCGTCGAGTGTCGCAGGCAGAATTGCGTCGATCTGATCGTCCAAAACATTAACGGCTTCCAGCTTCTCACCCTGCGCATCGCGCAAACGCGGTTCAGGAATCACCAACTCCCGGCCATGCTCGCGCACGTCGGCAAATGCTTCGTCGATAGATTCATCCCGCTGGCGATAGATAGGCGCGTACACTCGCCCGATGCGTTCCAGCGCAAAGCTGGCGCCGCGTCCGTCTTCACGAATTCCACGAACATTCCCTTCGCGCTTTTCCGTAATCAGTACCAACCGCCGGCCGCTGCGGCCAATCCCGACGATGCGGCCAGGCTGCACTACTTCATCCAGCCAGCGATGCAAAACTTCAGCTCGCGTTTGCGGCTGCGACTCATGCAACCGCGTCCGCGCGCTGACCAGTCTTTCAAAACCCATCACGATGGATACCGGCAAGTCACAGCCGGCTGCTTTAAGTTTCAACTCGATCTGATGTTTGCTTTCAGTTTGACTCTTTTCAAGTTGTGCGATCTGCAGAGCAGCTTCGCGATGCGCAAAACTTCTTTCCGCTATTTCACGAACTTGCGAGAAGTTCCCAAACGCATCGAGCAAATTCAGCAAAGTTGTGTAGGTCGCGCGAAACTGGCTGATCAGCGGATCGGGTTGGGCGCTTAACAGCTCCGCGATTCTTTGTGGATCCTGGTGCAAACCCGGAGCTGCAATAACAAATCCCACATTGTCGCGTCCGCGCCGGCCCGCACGACCGGTCATCTGTTGCAACTCCGAAGCATTCAACTGCCGCCAGCCGCTGCCGGTACGCGCGTCGGCAACTGTTAGAACGACCGTCCGCGCGGGAAAATCAACGCCGGCGGCAACCGTCGCAGTAGCGAAGATTGCGTCGAGCAAGCCCGCGCTCATTAGTTTTTCAATAACCATCTTCCAGGCAGGAATGTGTCCGGCGTGATGCGAAGCTACACCGCCGCGGATGATCGTGTCCCAATGACGGTGCCCGCGAATCTCGGGATTCTGCTCAACCCAGCTGCGCATGAACTCGCGCCGGGCTTCACTACGTTCGACGTTTCCATCCCGACGCATTAGAGCAGTTTCCGATGCGGCCTGGTCGCAGCGCCGTCGCGTCGGCATAAACACGATCGCGGGTAACAGGTTGTAAGAGCCGAGTGCGCCCAGGAGCGTAGCAGGCGGCATTTCAGGCATGCGAAGTTTCATGGTGTAACTAACCGCCAAGACAATTCTTACCAGGCCCGCTCTTCCCTGGGACCGCGGGCGTCTCGCCCGCGCGGAATGCCAGGTCGTACGAGCCTCCAGGTTCAACGGTACGTTGCGTGAACGGTTAGCTTGGAGCGGGCGAGACGCCCGCGGTCCCAGGGAAGAGCGGGCCAGTCGATCCGAAAACGGCAGCCACCATTCCTACCACCTTCTTGCGCGTGGTCTTGGCGACCTTGGCGTCTTGGCGGTTTCTTCCAGCAGCCGCGTAATCTCCGGATTGAGTCTTCCGCTCTCGTTCACCAACGGTATTAGTCGCTTGTCTGGCAGCAGCATCGCCGCCCTTAACGGCACCGGCCGCGCGCCCGGTCGCGTGATCACGCCGCAGCGAACGCCGCGCACCTCAGCGATCCATGCCGCAAATTCATCGGCGTTTCCTACCGTTGCCGATAACAGCAGCAACCGGATGCGCGGCGGCGTCAGGATAATTGCTTCCTCCCAAACGTGGCCGCGATCTTCGTCGCCGAGGTAGTGGGCTTCATCAAGCACTACCAGATCGGCGTCGACGTCGCTGCCGCCTCGCAAGGAATCGAAAAGTTGATTGCGATATATTTCAGTGGTGCCGACTATCAGCTGGGCATCGGTGTTGTCCTTGCGGTCACCCGTGAGTATTCCTACGCGGTCTTCACCAAACTCTTCGGCAAACTCCTGGTACTTGGAATTCGTAAGCGCCTTCAGCGGTGTCGTGTACCACGCGCGGCGTCCTGCTTCCAGCAAACGTCGAATTTCTTCACGCGCGATCCATGTCTTGCCGCTGCCGGTTGGAGCTGTTACCAGCACATCTTCAAACTCCACGGCAGCGAGCGCTTCCAGTTGAAACGGATCCGGTGTGAATGGCTCCGTGCGCGGGGGCGTGCCAATCCCGGCTAACAGTCTCTTCACCTCCGGTGACTGTGCGCGCGCGGGCTCGACCTCTTTCGCAGGGGTGCGTGAGAAAGGTTTCGAAGACTGTTCAAGACTGCGTGTTCTGTTTTTGTTACCAGATCGACGCTTCTTGTTGACAACTCTGTCACGAGAACGGCGCATAGTTCATTCTAGCTTTGGGCACCCTGCCCGCGAAGTGCTAACGTAGAGAAAGACAGCAAAGATCACAACGCGAAGCTGTTGCTGCGCGTCTAAGGTAGGGAACATTATCTTTCATTAGGGCGTTTTAATAAGGAATGTCGGAACTTTTCGCAAATTTTGAGGTGAATAGGCAGGCGCGCTGGCCGATCGTTTTGAAGTTGCTGGCGGGCTCGCTCGTCATGCACGTGAGCCTCGCTGCTTGTGTACTGTATGTTCCGGGTCTCAGAACCGCATTCAATCTGGCAAGCTTGATTGCCGAAACCAGGTTTGTGGACAAAGCTTACGAGAAAACACAGATTGGCGATGACGTCCAACTGGTAGAACTGGCGAGCAACAAGTTTCGCTACCCTGATGGCTACTTCGCGCCTGAAGGGCAAATGCCTGTCGAACCTCCGCCGGCTCCCGCACCGGCCTTTGTCAGCCAGGCTCAACCGCCCGCAGTCATGGCAGAGCTTGCAGCTTCTCCTTCTCCGAGTCCACTTGCGTCGCCTTCTCCGGCTCCGAACGCAGCTGCTTCGCCGTCGCAGGTGATTGCACAAGCGAAGGCTAGTCCGAGTCCGGCTCAAAGTCCGGCAATGACTGCGGAACAAGCGCAAGATGAACTTGAGAAGACCGTCGAAAAAAATAATCTCGATATACCAAAAGAGACCGAGATCAATAAGCAGGCGATGAAAGACTTCGCCACTTATGCCAACAACTTGAGGAAGCAGGGCAAACTCGATCTGAATCAGCCTTTCGAGATCATCATCGAAGCGGAACTGGATAAAGACGGGAAACTAAAAGACGCCAAGTTTACGAAGAAGGCTGGTGATGCCAACCTGGTGGATCTGTTTGGTCACATGGTAGCGGCTTTGAACGACAGCGGTTTTCTTATTTACCTAAAACCGGTCGACAAAGATAACCCTGGCTCGAAAGTCGTGTTCACCGTAAAGCAAGGCGACAATGAAGTGCTGGCGACAGTAGAGTCGGAGGCTTCGTCGGAGGAGAGCGCGCGCGTGCTGGCGAAAGGGTTTCAACTGGCGCTGTCCATCGGCGCACAATCGCGCGCCGGGAAAGATGAAGAGGCGCTGCTCAGAAATACCAGCGCCGAGCCGGTCGGCAAGAAGATCGTTTTCAATTTTACGATGCCGCGGCAGGCTGTCGTTGACTTGATAAAGAAGCAACTTGCCGAGAAACCAAGCTAACGATATTGTCCGATAAACTTTAGTTTGTCGTCAGCCTTGAAAGCGACAAGCTGAAGCTTATCGGACATCAATGAAGGCCCCGCTTGATACCTTCTTCACGCTCAACTAAAATCAACAGACTATAAAAACTTAAGAAAAGGGGCGGTTTTTGCCGCCGTTTGGTTTAAGAGAAGACTATGGGTTTCGATCAATTACTAACTAAAGTATTCGGTAGCAGCAACCAGCGTTACCTCAAGGCAATCCAGCCGATTGTTGAACAAATCAATGAACTCGAGCCGGCGATAAAGAAGCTGTCTGACGAACAATTGCGCGCACGTACTGCCGAGTTTAAGGAACAGCTGCAACAAGCCGTTGCCGGCATAACTGACAAAGACGAACTTAAGCGTCGCGAACGAGAGGCGCTCGACGAGATCCTTCCGGAAGCCTTCGCGATTGTTAGAGAAGCAAGTGTGCGCACTACCGGAATGCGTCACTTCGACGTGCAGTTAATCGGTGGCATCGTTTTACATCAGGGCAAGATCGCGGAGATGCGAACAGGCGAGGGTAAAACGCTCGTCGCCACGCTGCCTGCTTACCTTAACGCTCTTACCGGACGCGGAGGCGTACACGTAATCACGGTGAACGATTATCTGGCCTCGCGCGACGCGGAGTGGATGGGCCAAATCCATCGCTTCCTCGGTCTCGAAGTCGGTTGTATCCAAAACGACATGGACGACTTCGAGCGCCAGGCAGCTTACGCCTCCGACATCACCTACGGCACCAATAACGAATTCGGCTTCGACTATCTGCGCGACAACATGAAGTTTGACCTCGCTACCTGCGTTCAGCGTGGTCACTACTTCGCAGTTGTCGATGAAGTTGATTCGATCCTGATCGATGAAGCTCGCACGCCGTTGATCATTTCCGGACCTTCCGATGAAGCGACCGACAAGTACTACAAAGCCGACGCGATCATTCCCCAGTTGAAGAAAGGCGAAGAGGTCGAGGGTAAGAAAACCGGCGAGTACGTGGTGGACGAACGGCAGCATACCGCGGTGTTGACTGAAGACGGCGTCGACAAAGCCGAAAAGCTTTTGGGCGTCGGCAACCTTTACGATCCATCAAACATGGAGCTGCTTCACTGCGTCGAGCAGGCCTTAAAGGCGCACACGCTCTACCGGCTTGATCACCAATACGTCGTGCAGGAGGGCGAGGTAATCATTGTTGATGACTTCACCGGGCGCTTGATGAAAGGACGTCGCTGGTCGGATGGGTTGCACCAGGCCGTGGAAGCCAAAGAGGGTGTCAAGATTGAAAAAGAGAATCAGACCCTCGCTACTATCACGCTGCAAAATTATTTCCGTCTATACGAAAAACTCTCCGGCATGACGGGTACAGCCGAAACTGAGGCAGCGGAGTTTCAAACGACCTACAAACTGGACGTGATTGTTATTCCAACGCACATGCCAATGGTGCGCAGCGACTTTTCTGACGTGATCTATCGCACCCTGCCCGAGAAGTGGGACGCCGTGATCGAAGAGATCAAGGATTGTCACGAGCGCGGCCAGCCGGCCCTGGTGGGTACCGTGTCAGTAGAAAACTCGGAACTGATCGCGAGCCGTTTGCAACGCGAAGCAGTCCCTCACAACGTTCTGAACGCGAAGTATCACGAGCGTGAAGCGGAGATCATTGCGCAGGCCGGACGCAAAGGCGCGGTCACGATCGCCACCAACATGGCCGGTCGCGGCACCGACATTTTGTTAGGCGGCAACCCGGATTTCATGGCCCGTGAGTTTCTGAAGAAACAGGAAATCGATCCTGATGAGGCGACCGAGGAGCAATGGTCGGAAGCCTTCGCGCGTGCCAAGCGGATCGTCGAAGACGAGCATAAAGAGGTAGTCGGAATCGGTGGCTTACATATTTTAGGCACCGAGCGTCACGAGTCCCGGCGCATCGACAATCAGCTCCGTGGACGTGCCGGACGACAGGGCGATCCTGGCTCGTCGCGCTTTTTCCTTTCGCTTGAAGACGACCTCATGCGGATCTTCGCCGGCGACAAAGTTAAAGCGCTGATGCAACGGCTGGGAATGGAAAAAGGCGTCGCCATCGAATCCAAGATGGTCTCCAAGCGCATTGAGTCGGCGCAGAAGTCGGTTGAAGGACGAAACTTCGAATCGCGCAAACACCTGCTGGAGTATGACGACGTCATGAACAAGCAGCGCGAGACGATTTACGGTCTGCGCCGGCAGTTGATGGAACAACCGGACCAGCGCGAATACCTGCTGGGCGATCCGCCGCAGGCAGGAGTTGCTTATGACCTGCTGTCTGATTTGACCAAACAGTATTTGAATCCGGAGGTTTCACCTGACGATTGGGACGTAGAAAACTACAAGATTCAAATTAAGACTATCTACGATTTCGACGCGGACGCTGAGCGACTGGATATTCCGAATTTCACTTCACAGGAAGTCGTGGATGAGATCTGGGAAAAGCTAAAGGTCAAATACGCCGAAAAGGAAAAACAAATCGGACCGGAAGCGATGCGCACTTACGAGCGCATCATCATGCTGAACATCATCGATGCGCAGTGGAAGGACCACCTGCTGTCGCTGGACCACCTGAAGCAAGGCATCGGATTGGTTGGCTACGGTCAGAAGGATCCGCTGGTTGAATATAAGAAGCAAAGCTTCGATATGTTTCAGGAGATGCTCGATCGCATCGATACCAGCACAATCCGCTCGCTCTTCAACCTGCAGGTGGTTGCGGAAGAACCACCCGAGGCTCTACAGCGGCGCCGTATGCCTCGCCGGCCGACGCCGATGACCTTTACCGGCCCCAATCAGGGCGCTGCCCCCGCGGGGGAAGAAGCAGGAAAGGTTAAGACAGTAGTTCGCGACCAGCCGAAAGTTGGACGCAACGAACCGTGCCCTTGCGGCTCCGGGAAGAAGTATAAAAAGTGTCACGGAATGTCTGTTTGAAGGCTGACTACTTCGAGTTTTTCCAGATGCGTAACATTCATCAACGACGCCTCGCGGTCCTGGCGCCGTTGCTCCTTGGCGTTGCGCTTTGCATTGCCGGCGCTTGGGTAGTTTCTGCTTTGGCTCAAGCAGGGTCTGCCAATACTTCAGATTTGCGCCTTCGCGGCATCGAACTCTATCATCAAAAAAATTTCAGCGAAGCAGCTGACGTACTAAAGCAAGCAATCACTAAAGACAAGACTGACGCTGATGCCTGGTATTACTTCGGACTGGCGCTCATTGCCAATCCCAAAGGTCTGAAGGATGCGTCGAAAGCCTTTGAAACGGCTGTGAAGCTGCGCCCGAATTTTGCAGCAGCACACTCCGGACTTGCTTATGCGTTAATGCTTAGAAACAAGATGAACGAGGCCGCGCGCGAAGCCAGCTTGGCACTAGAGATCGACTCAACGATTGGTGACGCTTATTACGTGCTCGGAGTTACCCGTTTACGCGCTGGAGCGAGAGAGGAAGCGCTAAAAAATGCCGAGGCAGCCATTAAGCTTCAGCCCAACGTGGCGGCGGCCTACCTGCTAAAGAGCCAGGCCCTGGTCAGCTTCCTTGGCGATGCCCTAATTGGAGAGAAAGAAGACTCAACAGACGAGCGGATGGCTCGCAATCGCGCGGCAGCTGAAGCCCTGGCGAGGTATCTGGAACTAAATCCAAACAGCGAGAACAAAAATACCTGGACTGAACAGCTGGAGAGTTTGCGGTTCTTTGTGAGCTCACGAAAGCCTGGTGAAGGTCCACCTGTGTTTTCCGGAAAAGACGTCACTACAAAAGCGCGCATCCTTTCCAAGCCCGAACCTCAATACACCGATGAAGCGCGCGCTAAGGCAGTTTCCGGCACAGTTGTTTTGCGATGTGTCTTTACTGCGGACGGTGTGGTGAAACATTTATTGGTGGTCCGCGGACTGCCGGCTGGTTTGACGGAACAATCGATCGGCGCCGCACGCCGTATCAAGTTCGTGCCCGCAACGAAGGACGGTCGATCTGTTTCGACTTACATGCAGCTTGAATATCACTTTGGTTTCCGTTGATGCGGGACTCTGTTGGTAGGATCGCATGAACTCCTGAGCTTAGTTTTGCGCGCTGAGTAACGGAATTCTTTTTCAATGAGTAGCACTACATCAACGAATCCGGCGGTCCAGGCAATCATCGCCGGCACGGCCCCTCACCAAGCACGGCTGGCGGCCGCCAGTGGCTTCTTGCCGCTGCCGCAGGCGGATCTGCTTGAAGTGCTGGTTGTGCTCCAGGACGTAGAGGATCCTGAAATCG
>Ga0134126_10001487_pt1 | contig 29901 bp, 31 predicted proteins | sample KB31752_FD_96881 | JGI IMG/M metagenome (GOLD analysis project Ga0134126, IMG submission 96881) | Terrestrial soil microbial communities with excess Nitrogen fertilizer from Kellogg Biological Station, Michigan, USA - KB3-175-2 | ecosystem: Environmental > Terrestrial > Soil > Unclassified ... | reverse complement strand
CTTCTTTTTTTTGAAAAAATCTACCTATTGTCATATAATTATCACAGATTGATATATCAGGAATACAAAAAGTACCAAGAAATCGATAAACTATATCGCGTATTTTTTCTTCTGTATATTGGAATACGAGAACTAATCTCCATTTGTTTTTACCTGCATCACTTCGAAGTAAGTAAATCCAACCGACAACGAGAACACGTTCCTCGACGCCTTTAATATTGTTGTAGGCAGTTTGGCAGGCTTTCTGTATCTCATTGAATTGCTGTTGATCGGAAGCTGTGTTTTGTTTTGTTATTTCAATCTGCGTCATACCGACAAACCAGCCTTTCATGTACGGATAGAGACAGAGGGAGGATTTCAGCATCAATTGATTGATTAGAGGAAAGGGAATCGAGATGACAGCCGAGGTCATAAAAGGGATCGTTTTATCGTTGCCATACAACACTTTATCTAATAAATCTGTTTGTTTATCCTTAATTTGAATATCAGGAAGAATAGGCGACACGACGAGGGAATAACAAAAATTATAACTCTTAATAATATTCAGTTTGGATGCATGATTATGGATTAGATATTTAGGCAATTTTTGAAAATCTAATTCCATTGGAGAGCTTAACAACTGGATTCGATTCTCGTTTGTATTCTCAAAGGTGGCCAAATACTTATCCTCGCATTTATTATGTAACCAAATCAACACTTGAGGATTTGACTTGGTGATTGTTGGATCATTACAACATAAACAGATGTATTGTTCTGTGGCTGGATCAATCTCCTTTCCACAAACCAAACACCTGATCTCATATGTTTTGAAGGATTCGTCATTCAGAATTTCTGTTTCTTCAAGCAGAAGATGAGATTCACGAAGATTTGTTACAGCTTTTTCTGTATTCCATTCAGATTCTGTTGATAATTTAGCATCCACAGTTGTGTTTGTCGGAACACTAAATAAACTCATTTTTAAAAATTTGGTTTTACTTCTGACCCTTCACAATTCAAACTCCTTTTCTATCTTAATCTAATCCATCTTTTTTATTTTTGTTGATCATAAAATGAGTGCTACTGTGGAAAATGAGTGTAAACAAATGATGGAATATTTAGATAAAAGGAGCCAGGCCGATCCGGATACAGGGTGTAAAATTTGGACGGGACCAATTCATACAAATGGATGCGGTCATGCTGATTGGAAAGGTCTTACTCTGACTGCTCCGGCTTTAGCGTACAAAGCTTCTCATCAATTACTTTTACCTAGAACAAATGATGAAGGTAAAAAATTAGTGCTTGCTCATACTTGTCATAATAAGTTATGCATTGCTGAAACACACCTCGCTCTTATTACGCATCATGATGTTATGAATGATAGACGTATCCATAATAATATTCCTATTGGAGAAGAGAATGCCCGAGCGATTATCACAGAAGAAACAGCTAAGCAGATCATTGCTTCTAGACTTCCAGTTCATCATCCTGATTATTTAACTCAAGTGCAGCGGGCTACAAAATTTAGTACGACTCGTGGCGTAGTAAGTCAGATTGATTGTAACACAAATTGGAAACATCTTCCTAGGTCTTATATTGTACCCAAGAAAAGAAAAAGAGAGCAACCAGCAGCTGTTCGTACTACCCGCGATCCACAGGCATCAATTAGTGAAGAGATGGCATTATCCATCATCGCATCTAAGAAACACAAATATGATCCTCAATATAAGACACAACGACAACGAGCCGAAGAATTAGGGGTTTCAATCTCGATAATTAATGATATTGATGCAAATCATAATTGGCGTTATTTACCTCGACCAGAAATTGTGGTGTTTCCCAAGCCCGATTATATCTGGGATGAAGATGCGTTGAATAAAGCATTTGAACGAGTCAAAAAACATTGTAAATATAGTGAGAATGTGAACGAATTTACAGGAAGTAAATGTCTTGAATGGCAAGATGCATTAAAGAAAGGGGTAGATCGTCCTATCATTACTATTCACAGAAAACAGCAATTTGCCTATAATTTCGCATGTGAATATCGCGAAAAAAGGGTAAAACCAGAAGACTCGGAGGCCCGGCATTTATGTGGGAATAAAATTTGTTGTGAGCCTAGTCATCTAAAGTTTGGGACGAAGAAAGAAAACGGAGAAGATATAGTTGTACACGCTAAATCAAGGAGTTTCAAATACACGAAAGAACAAATCTTGGATATTCGGGAGAAATACGAAACAGGACAAATGAAGCAAGTAGATTTGGCTAGAGAATATGGAACTAATAAGGTCTATATCAGCAACATCGTCAGAAAGAAAGTGTGGTCGATAATCTAACACTCGTTTCTAAGCCTTCTCGCAAGCTTGATATCTGCGACTGTCAGCGTACATTTCTTGCGGTGCAAAGTGCAACGGATTGCATCAGAGAATAGATCAGTTAGATACGATTCTGCAGAGCTGTGGATGCACAACAAGGCGGTCGCCTGAAATCTGAGCTCTTGTTTCATCGATTCAGCTATTTCACGAACTAGACGCTGAAACGGGAGAATAGGAATAAGCAAGTTTGTTGTTTTCTGGTACCGTCTTATTTCTCTGAGTGCGACTACGCCGGGGCGATAACGATGCGGTTTCTTCACGCCTATTTCAGACGGTCTTGATTTCTTAACAATCAGTTGATCGCTTCTTTCTTTTAATCGATCGCCTCTATTTCTATGCGGCATTTGTTTCATACGAGCCATTTTTTCACAGAATAAAATAGTTTCGGGCTAAAAAGACAAAAAAAAAGATGAGTGAAAAGGAAAATGAAAAGTGAACAAAATTAACTCGACGCAATTGAAACTCCACCTTCACTTTCTGTATCAGATTGTGAATTTAAATCTAATTCAGAGAATACTTTTCTTTTTTTATTATTCTTTCCCACTAGAAATGACGACAGAGAATTCGAAGAATTCAAATTCTTTAAATTCCACAGACACAATGATTTGATATCAATGGATTTAAAGGGTAATATATTTTGATTTGTTCCTTTTGTAATAATAATTGAATTTAATGATTTGTGATTTACAAAGATTCCGAGTTGTTGATTCGAGGAAGATATGAAGTTGTCCAGATATGGGAAGATATTGAAACTTGTTATTTGATCAAAAGGTAGTATTAGTTGAATATTTTCAAAAATAAAGAATAACAGGAATGTAAACATTTCATTTCCACCCATAATTTTGGAATAAATCCATTTGATACTACCAATTGTAGTCACCGGATAGTCAATATGATGATCAAAAACCGTACAAGCAAGAAGATTGGTTCCTCCATTTGCAGGATAAAATGAATGTTCATCTACGTCGTGTCCCGCATATTGTTCTTTAATGATTTGATATAGTTTATTTAATGAATTTGTTTGTTTATAATAATTCAAGACGGTGTTATCAATTTGATAATCCACAAAAGGTAATAAACACAGAATCAAGAGACAATGAAATTTTGTCCGATGAAAAAAGGTATCCAAGAAAGATCCCGTCGATGATTTATTGAATAATAGTTGATAGAAAGATTTACATTTCATCGCATGAATTGAATTATCATAGAAGGATGAATTGGGTAGGAAGAAGATACTAATTCGAGTCAGCAGTGTTTCATCCATATTATGAAAGGATCCAAACCATTCTAATGCTGCTATAGGACTGGCGAATCGGACGGTTGCGGCTTTAGCTGCAATAGTTCGAGGAATCATGATAAATTGTTGATATTCTCGTATTCTTTGTTCATATCCAAAGAAGAGGAATTTATCATCAGTCAGATAATATCCACCCAAATAGGGCGATTCAAATAATGTCTCATAATAGATATCTTCATGACTGGTGTCGATTAAACCAAACAATGTGGGTTTCAGTTCTTGAATTTGACGCAGAATCATATATTCACAATGATATAACAATAAGTCTTGTACTTGGATATAGGTTAACCAACTCACGTCAGCTATGAGGAAGGAGGAGGAATTTGGAACCCCGCGGGGTTCCAAATTCCGTGATTGGATCCATTGAAACAGGGCTGAGTAGGTCATACGACAATCGACGGGGCAAGTCGCCTTCGGTGACTTGCTCATGATGGAATGAACGTCGCATATCGTTTGAAACAGATATTCGTTACGTTTTTCCCACGAGTGATAATTTGTTGTCTTTAGCTGTTCATTCGAGGTATAATCTTGAATTGTCTTCAGACAGAGTTCGGGTTGATCCCGTTTACTCTCTACGGTTAGTAACAATCGAATCGATCCAGTTAATGCCCAATCACGATAACCATGTTGACGTAATGTCATCAGATACAGATTGATTTTCACAATGTGGAAGAGGAACAGCGAGTCCCCCGCCGGGGACTCGCTGTTCGGACAGGATAAGTAGGCTGTATCGAAGATAGGACCCCAGAATTCTTCAATTTCTGCGTAGTCTTCATTTAATTTATCGTATCTAGGCATACCAATAGGGAAGCCACGATCACTAACAAATCCCGTTTGTATCACAAATGCAAATAATTCCTTCGGTATATCCTGATGTCCATTCCATGTTACATTGAAAATAGATAACCACAGAATTAATAATTTTTCACCCCAGGTAAAGTAATACGTTTTCTGATCCAAGATAATTTCATAAACACTAGATTTGATCGACGAAAACCGATTTTGCGTGATTAGATAATGTATTGTTTCAAAAAGAGTGTTATGGCTTGAAATAGAAATAGTATATCTTGACAAGGCTTTCTGAAGACATACAAAATCACAAGAAACAGCATAATCTCTTTGTTTATCAATAACATATAAGTCCGAGTATTCTTTACCATTTTTCATTTTGATCGGCCATCGTACTTCGGTCAGCGAAGCTAATCCATCCACAGTCAATAACAACTTCAACACACTAAGACGCATTTTTTGCCTCCGGCAAAAAATGCAGCGCGTGTTAAGATGGAAGAATTGGAATGAGGAGAGAAGACAATGGGATTGGATAACAATAGGGAAAGAGGATTTGGATTTCTTCTATGCTAGTACACTGGTGCCTTGGGTATATTTAGTGGAGAAGGACGAGAAAAGAGAGACAGAATGGAAAATAGGCTACCTGTGTGTCGTGAAACTCTGGGCTTCCAATAAAGCGGTAATCGATGTGAAGAAAATGTGTCAAAATAATGTTCCAGAAAAAGAGGATTTGTCCTACTTAAAGCCAATTAATTATGAAATTAATTTACTTGAATTACAACAAGGTCTGAAAGAGCGGATAGAATGGTATTTGAATAATAAAGTTCCAAGCTCTGGCCGAATAGATAGAATCGGCTTTAATTTTATGACAAGATTTATCAATCGTAAATATTCTGAAATGATTTTGACAAAAGAATTTGAATTACTTGTCCGTTTCAGAATGGATGGCAGCTCGGTTATTGAGCTAGCGGGAGGAAAAAATTATTTAAAATTCATTGATCACGTGCCAGCGGATTTGAAGGAAATCTATCCATCGTGGCAGAATTGTCATATTTGGACAGTAATTCCATTTGAATTAGTACCCCCTAAAATATTAGGGTCACGTCAAATTTACTTGAATGGTGGTAACGCGTATTTTCCATCTATCAAGATCCTCTATGAAATTGCAAAGAATCAACTCAGGAAACAAATACAAGAAATACAAGAAATGGCGACGCCATTTCTTGTTGATGATCCTCGTATCTGTCATTTAATCAAATCGGTGGAACAGATCCTCGACAATGAATGGACGGGAAGAAGAATGGACACTGGTAAAAAATTAATGACCACGACCTACAATCAAGTAGGGCGAATTTTACCTCAATGTTTGCTACGAATGAAAGGTGCTTTATTTAAGCAACCCAATGCTGTATCTAATTTCGATCGCCATTTGATGATAACAACCCTTCATTATGGAGCAAGAGTTCCAAAAGAAGAATTAAAACAAATTTTATTACACCGCATTCCTCGTGTTTATTCATCAAAACAAGAACAAGGCCAGCAAATGAAAGAAATCGAACAAAAAATGAGACACTTGAAATTATATAATCATGGATGTCGAAGTTTCCAAGAGTGTAAGTGGTGCCCATTTAAATCAGCGAATGAGTGTGTTTCGGAATTTAAAACCCGCTATGGTAAAGACTTTACGGATCTTCCTTTACGTTCTCCATTTCAATACATTACTGAAGCCGCAGCTTCGTTAGAGAATGTTAGCCACGACAAAAAGGAGGAAAAAGGATGACGATGATCCATTTCATTTCTTTAATTCTAGGCTAGAGGAAGTGTCGACGAGTTTGATTGCGAATTATTTATCGTTCGGATCGACTGATGATTTCTACATCAGTGGTAATGCGATCATTTCGCAGTCGCTTTTTTCACGATCCGTGCAATTAACTCACGGCGATGCGTTCGAAAAAGAGCCCCAGAATGGCTACAAGCCAGCGAAAACAAGTTCACCGAAGCATGATTTAACTCTAGATCTTGCCTATGAAGTGTTTTTAAAAGGATTGAAAATTTATTGGGATTGTATCGGATTCGCAGCGGTCTGTACCCGACGCGTCGCTCGCCTCCATGAAAAACTGCAGAAAACTCGAATTCCAGAAGAAACAGAAGGGGAAAACGAAAACGAAGATGAAGGAGCAGAAGAGGACGAGGACGATGACGACGACGATGGAGAAGAAGAAGAAAACGAAGATGACTTACATCCCGTGATTGTGGATTTAACTAAAGTGAGGACCTTTATTGAATGTGATAATTACAATCGACGTTCGTATCAATTTCGCAGTCCCGCGTTTCCTGGTCAACGTGAAATCGTCTTAGATGGAATTATTGTGTTAGAGCATCCAAATCGACACCCGAAAGATGCGAATCAATTTCAATCGATTGTCTCTGTCCTCTATTATGAGAAACAAAGGGAATTACAAAATTTTGAAGCATATGATCGATATATACGTTATTCCACGCTGCCTTATCAATTTATTACCGTCGAACCCAATAATCCCAAGTTAACAGATCAAATTGCAACAGAAATTCAACATTCTGGATTACCACGACTGCTCGGTAAAAATCATGTGCAAGCGAACATGGATGAAGGTGGTATTGATAAGAATCGCGAAAATGTATTATTCGTAGCTGCAATTCCAGCAAATCAAGTCTCAACAGAAATCCAATCTGGACAATATTCTACAATAACAACAGAAGATGCAGATCCGACACAGCTACACGTTCTCCCTTCTCTACCTAATCTAACGAATGATATTTTAGCATGTACACATATACTAGAGCCGGGACAAACAGTAGTAAAGAGAGATGCTATTCCTGCGCCAACCTTGATAATGGAATTGATAGAGCATCGAAAAAACTTAACAAATCGACTTCTGGCTATACCCGATGGTATCGAAAAGAATTATACCCTGGGGAAATCAAGCGGAACAGTGAAAGGCGCGGGTTCCACTGTATCCACAAACAACGACGCGAGAAAATTATTTGATGAAGGAATCAAAGAATTACGGAAAATCTTAATTCATAAAGCCCAATATTTCATTGACCACATCACAGAAAAAGAACGCGAAATCAATGCATACTTAATCAATGAAGATAATAAACAATATACGAAGGAAAATGGTCATCCATTATTATTTCATAAAGTCAGTCCAACCGAATTAAGAACAACCATTACTTTTCTTCCTGGATTAGATTATGAAATCATACATAACTTGTATGTTGAAGGACATTTAAAAGATCAATACTTCAATCAATATTGTTCAGAAGAATTTGGAATTCCAATTGAAGCGTTTAATGATAAACCGAAACCACCTGATGTAGAACCAGAACCGAAAGCGAAACCAGCGGCAGGTTCTTCTTCTTCTTCCAAACCTTCGAAATCCTCGAAAGCTTCATAATTCAAGAAGTGAAAATGGATGCGTTATATATATCCGATATTGGATTTTTCTCTGTTTTATTAAGTGAGGTGTCTTTCATTCAAGTCGCACGATTTAACGAGGAACAATGTGATACTCTTACCATGATTATATCAGGACATTTTACGAGAATCTATTGTACAAAGGATATTAAAAAAATGAAAAAGGAGTATAAAAATGTAGTTACTGCTTGGAGAAATTATCGTAGAGGAAGATCGCTTGAAGAAACTTTAGACATTGCTGCTAAAAATATAGCCGAAGAAATGCAAGGGACAGAAGAATCAGATTCAGAAGAGTCAGAGGACGAATCAGATAATAAAAATTCATGAATAGAACAGAACAGCTTGATCGCTTTGCGATCAAGCTGTTCGACCATGGAATGTGACTCTTGTGGAGATCCTGTGAATCCAGAAGAATACGTAAGTTTATTTGGCGCAAATGGCAATAAAATAAAATTTTGTTCTGATCGTTGTCACGATTTTTATAAAAAATATAAAATCCATGGAAAGAAAACTCCAGCACCACCAAGAAGAAAAAGAATTCCACGATGGTATGAATGTATATATCGTAAAAAAACAAAAACTTTATAATTTGTTACAGATCATTAAGGATATGATGCAAGAACATAAACATACAGAAGAATTTGATACGATCTGTAAATTCCAAACAGATTTACATTATATCGCCCCTGAATTACTTGACGATAAATGGTATGAAGCTTATACGGTACTAAGACAACTCATTCCTGATGGTCATTGCTGTCGCGAAGAAATGACTCGAGTATGGAATCGATATATCGATAAAGAAGAACTTAGACCACGAATTAGGAAGCGAGATTAAGTCTGGCGTCCCACTCGTCCTTCAGCTGAATGGAATCCTGAATCAGCCACCAATCGAACTGTGTTTTCAACACATAGCAGTAGTTAATGATACCTATTAACCAATTCTCGCATAAAATCCATTGATTCGTATTGAGGATAAGATAGATTTTCCCCGTTATTTGTATCAATATCGGTCTTCTAGGATAACCTTTATCCTGCTCTTTCTGTATCTTTGTATTATATTTTTCCATGACTTGAGAGCTAAATATGACACAGTCCTTGATAAAATCAACGACACCATTTGATATCTGTTTTAGGTTAAAATGAAATAAAGTAAGACAAACACATTGGTAATATTCACCCTTGGGATCGATAGGAATTTCCATATCGATTGGATTTCTCACGGCCGCCGTACGATTGGCTCCTACCATTTTTTGATACAGTTGTAAACTTGTTATTTTTACATCGGAATAAGCAGGTTCACGTCGAATCAATTGACGTACACCCAACGGCATTCTAGATTCAAATATAGTCTCTAAAACCATTTCATGTAAAATTTCTGTACAGACACAAAAGTCACACGACAACGCCAGGGGCTCAAGAAAGGGTTAGCAAATTTTGGGCCAAATTGACATATCATGTGACTGGGCCGAGTTCCGTGAGTTCCGTTTATAGTCTTTACGAAGGTTGCGGCCCAAATTTCAGGCCAAGTTCCGTAAGTTCCGTTTCCGGCCCGAGTTCCGTTTTCAGTCCTTGACCAGCCTCGAGGTGGACCTTGAACCTCGAAAACGGAACTCGGGCCGGAAACGGAACTTACGGAACTTGGCCCGAAATCTGGGCCGAATCTTTCGTAAAAGTTATAAACGGAACTTGCGGAACTCGGCCCGGCACGTGATAGTTGAGTTGGCCCAATTCGGTATCGAGCCCCTGGTGTGATCTGATGTGTTTGGTGGTCACGTGCCTGGTTGTTGGATGTGAAACAATGATTGAATCCATTCATGAAACTTCAATTGACTACGTTGATATTGTAACGGAGATAAATTAGGCTCCAATGAAACCAGGTTGATATTTTGTAAAATCGCTGTTTGATACCAATAATCAATAAACCCTGCTGTAGCCAACGGTATAAATCGAGTAATAACAGACGAATGATGTTCATTGAATAAATTACCTGTTTCAATCGGTGTTTGCCAATCCTTCTTAATTGGTTCTTCTTGTCCAGGCATCAACGGTTTCACCTTCTTAAACGGTATCAAACGATATGTGAACTCGTCCTTCCGTCGGAGCAGCGCGTTCGCGCTGCTCGGTTGCATTAAACTTATATAGGTTTCATCCATTTTGGAGTAAAACATTTCATCCATTTGTGATTCTGGTGATTGTTTATCCTTGAGTTTCTTCTTGTATTCGTCGAAACGTTTTTTTTCTTCGTATTTGAATAATTCGATCAATTGTTCTTCGCCCTGGTGATAATAACAAGTGATGATGGATGCAATATCAAGTAACATCAGGTTTGCTTCTTTTTCTGTGGGCCATTTGACATAGGGTGCTTCACAAACAAACAGAGACAACTTGGTCCCAATATCGATAATACGTTGTATATCTACTTTACCCTTCAATGAATTTGCATTCGGTAAATTCGAACCGTAGAAGAATTTAGACAGAAGCATAAATTGTATATCATTTAAATCACGAATATGAATTGGACTGGCTATATTTTCAATCAAGAAAGTTTGTAGTAAATGATTTTGTAACTCATAAATATCATCATTCCAATTCATACGGCGAATAGCAGTTCCGCTGCTATTCGCAACTTCTTTAAACCAAGAATCGATCTTGATCGTTTTGTCGTGTAGTTGCTGGAAGAATTCGACATTGACATAAGTTATTTTCTTGGTTTCACGTTCGTGGATTGGATCAGAAGCCTTGGTCTGCCAACTCTCGTTAAAAGATCGAACATTCATTTTTTACCTTCCTTTACTACTATTGTAAAGCTTAATTAATAATGTCTTTTATATCTTTTGAAATTACAATGGGGATGAGTGAAGAACAGTGTATCGAAGAAGCAGGAAAACAATATCGACGAATTAAAAGACAACAAATAGCAGACGAAAATAGAAGAATTAGGCATATAGAGCGGATTTATAGTCAAATACCAATCATCAAAGAATTGATTCCTTTCATTGAAGTTTATCGACAAGGAAATGACACCAGAATTAAAAATCACTATGAAGCAGAGATTGAGGTCTGTGACGATGGAACATATATATTATTTTGGCGTTATTTTCGATCTTATGGTGAAGCGGTCAGGCAAGAAGAAATGTTATGGTCTTATTTTCTGAATCTAGAGACTATAGCTCATTGCCTTGAAGATGATCCGTTTCCTTATGATCTGAAATGTTTTGAAACTGGAGTACGGCTTTCTTTATATCGATGTATATGTATACTAGAGTGATTCTAATCATCTAATTTATCCTCATCTGCTTTTGTCATTTCTCCCTCTAGAATAAATGTCACACGAAATTGAATCAACGTCTTGTGTTCTTTACTTTCTTCGCTTCTAATCAATCCATTTAAAAACGTAGTAGCACTTGTTGGATCTACATAAGCGGGTGTAATTTGTAAGTAGACGGGCCGATCCTCGTGAACTAAATTCATACAATGTTTATCTTTACCGAAGAATTCAAATTTTTGATTGATTACTTCTGTCATTAATTCGACTGGAAGTTGGAATTTACGATCTGTCGAACTTGATATATCAATAGAAGGTAACGGGTCTATTTTCTTTTGTTTTGCTAATAAACATAAACGTCTCCATTCGTCAATTGCAACAAATCGCACCACGTTATCAACGTCTTGTCCGGAATTCTCCGGATCCTTATCACCACCATGGGCAGGACCGGGTATTTTTAACACTGTTGAAGTATAATGAGTCCTATATTCATTCATTTTTCTGTTCACTTCTTCTTGATCTTGTGTTATCCACCTGTACACGGCGTACATAGATCATACAAACAATGGAATTTAGATAACGCTTTAACGAATACGCTTTATTTTTATCGCTCTGTCGAGGTTGTATATGGCGACCTGCAAAATTCCGGATGCTCTATAATTTCCTTATCGATTTGAAACACAACACGATCTCTTGCTGGCCAAACCACATTGACATTCTGATGAAGTGTAAAAGAACGAGGATTATTCACCAGACCCACATTATCATTATTTTTATATGAAAAACTTGGTCCACGCGGAGCTATCCATTGTATTTTTCTATCCTTATAAGACGATATTAATTGAATATTTAAATCGAATGGTATACCTTGACTTACTTGTTCACTAACACGAATCGTACGAACTAAAAACCATTTTTGTTTATTATCTTCTCCAAGAAATTGTCTAAATGCTTGTTTAGGAATAGGTAAAATTATTTTACCCTTTTCATTTTCTAATTGAGTAATAAAATCTGATAAAGTAGGTCTCTCATGAAATGTCAATTTGAATGGTAATTCGATTTGAATTTTCTTGACCCCTTTATGAACCTCATAAGGAAAGGGTAAAATGAACGGACGCGGATTGCGTTCGTCTGTTAGAATGGAATACCAATCTGTTGTATCGTTATAGGCCTTCCATCTTGTCTCGTTAGGATTCTCACTGATATCGTGTGCTAATTGTGGATATTTGGCTTTAAAATTAATATTACCATTAAAGGGCGGACCTAAATCCTGCTCATAATAGTGATAGGTGTGTAAATCTGATTCGCCGAGTAAAAAACTTTCATTTGTCGGTTCATTAGTGTTTAATGGAAAACATCTGGTATAGTTAGAGAATTCAAATGGTTTCCATTCATCAGCCTTGTGAAATGGGGTTAACGATCGTCGTCTGATTTCTAAGAAACTGTCATAAGTTTGACTTAAAATAGGTTTACTAATCATTTTTTCAATCATTTTAGCATTGATGAGCTTAATCGGATCTTTAACAATCACTTTATCTGCTACTTGTTCATATCGTTCCATCCAACTTGTTTGTTTAACCGGCTGTTGTTGTTGCTGCTGCGGTTGTTGTTGTTTTTGTTCCTCAAATTCTTCATTCGAATATTGTTGTAATTTATTTCGTCGACTTTGTAGCGATAATAGACTCATGGCGCGGTATAACAATAAATATGATTTAGAGGCCTAACTTTAACTCTTTTTCAATTTTTAATTAAATAAATAAAAGATGTAATAAAGAAAGGAGGAGAATTTTTGGAATCGAAGATTCCAAAAATTCGCGATGAATTATTATGACGACGAAAAAAAACAATTATCGATTGTGGAAGAATTACAAGATCGACATCAACAATTAGTAAGTCAAAGATTTCAATTTCGGCCCCATCCACAATCTAGTGTCATTGTAGAGGAGTTTAAAGAAGAAGATGAAGGCGAAAATGAACGAATGGAAGAACAGTTGGACGAAGAAAAAGAAGAAAATCTGTTCAGGGGACCTGAACAGATTTATGAACGTTATACAGCAGAAAATGCAGAAGATTGGGAAATTGATCCTCTAGACAACGATAAAGATCAATTAGTCTTGGATTCAGATCAAATTGGTGCAGAAGAAGAAGATCTGAAGGAACAATTGGAGCAAATACCACTGCCAAATCGAAAGTATCCACGTAACGTTGCAAATGAATGGGAAGATGAAATTCCACCGGCGAGACGACGGGATGTCCCGTACGGTCCTGAAGGTGGTCCTTTGTGGTATTATTATTGGGCAAGACGCGACAGATCCTGGTGTTTTATGTCCCTATCTCAACTAACACACATATATATATATTTCGACGCAAACAATCGTAAACTAATAATATATTTTTATCTTCTGTTTGTATTTAGGTGTATTCACGGTCGCAACGTGGAGACCAGTGATAAATTCCCAGAGTTCCATCGCTTCAATCAATATATTAACGAATATTGGGGTCAAATTTTATCCCTTCTCATATACACACGCGTTCGTGTGTCAATTACGAATAAACTGTATTAATCGCGTCGTAAGAATCTGAATGTATGATTATGTATTGTAGGTACATGTCCCGTGCAAGTGATAGCACAACAGATTCAAAAAAAGTTTTTAGAATCGGTACAAAAACGGCTTCCAACAAGGCCGATTGATCCAATTGTTGGTCGCCCTATCCCCGCTCGACACTGGTGGAAAGCATGCATCGTCGCTCATTGGACTACACACCAAACGAATCCGACCGTATTAAAGGAGATGAGTTTACGTACCATAGTTACAATTGAAAGAATTTTAGAGAAACGTGTAAGAAGGAAGCATAAAACAAGCAACCAGCAAATGATTGATTCCAAGATATTACGCGATTTATTCCTTACTCAGAATCAGCGCATTCGTCTCGAAGATAATATTTCAAAGACAAGGGTTAGATTAACCGCTGGAGGACTTTAATAGTGATATTGAATGCCCCGGAGAGGAGTGTTTAAACCATATTTTTGAAGATTTGTTTTCATTCATCAAGACGTAGACAATCAATCGAATTTAAATGAACAACTGTTTGATTCCAAACATTTTCGACTTGCGAACGAAGTGGATGATTTGTTGGAATAAGTTTATTAATCATTTCTAAGGCCATATCCCATCTTTTCAACTAGGGGATTCAAATTTCTTCAGATATTTTTGAAAATTATCTATTTCCTTTAATTTCTCTTTGTCCTTGATAATATTTCTCATTCTGTGTAAAAGTTGAAGAAGCTGTCGCAATTCAGAATAAGTTTTTGTCATTTCTTGAATATGAGTATCCAGTATTTTACAATACTAGGTATTAGTTCAAAATCAAATGCAGATGAAATGAAAGCTAAATGGAGAGAATTAGTTCTAGTATATCACCCTGATAAACCTGGTGGAAATGCAGACAAGTTTAAACAAATACAAAATGCGTATGAACAATTAAACCTTTATTATGAGGGATTGCGAGGCAAGCCTTCTGAACAAAAAGAAGCAGAAGGCGATGACGCGACAATGACAGGATTTCGTCAATGCCCTACGTGTGATAAAGTATTCTTACCTCTTTTTTCTGATTTCTGTTCTGCTACATGTAAAGGATGTAGTAGCACTAATGAAAATACTGAAGTGGAAACAAGTTTAGAAGAATCATCTTTTATTCGAACTGTCTTACGAACTTTTCGATTTCTTTTTACTGATCAGCCAATACGGTTAACACGAGCGAAAGGTCGCGGTACCGCGGTTTTTCATGATCTGATTGGCTGTCCTGCTGCAATCGGTATAACAACCAGGGAAAAAGATCCAAGAAATCCTACTCGGGATAAGAGTTTTTTCTATATGTTACATTCTATTCAGGGGAAATATCAAATCAAACAAGTCGAAGGAATCGATGGAAAAAGCCTAGCTTTTTCCGTCGGGATTGATAGCTTCCAAGACAGGGTTGGTGCCAACCATGGTTCGGTGACAGAATTGATTATGGCATTTACATCGATTAAACGAGTCAAATTTTTACGCCAGCTAGACCTCAGCTAAAGGCGCAGGGCCTTGCGCTCTGACATTGCCTAGAGTTTGAACATCAACCGTTTTCGTGATAAAACGCCTAATTCTTTCTGCTTCTGTTGGTCCTAGACGATTGATAAACAAGGCTTGAGTTAATCCAACCACGTTTAACTCATTATAAGGCGATTTGGAGTAATAAAGATTGTTATTGCTCGGTATTCTTTCCCAACGAATAGACACAGACTCCCTGTTGTCATCAATAATCGTATAAGTCTCCAGTAGAGTCGAATCGACATTCTGACTGACTAACATAAAATATCGCGCATTCTTTGTTTTTCCATAGTGAATCATCATATTAAGATCTTGCTCAGGTAAATTCGAAAAGGTAAATAGAGACATTTAATTTGGATGAATGGTACGAATGAATCCAGAATCCGTAGAAGACTGTTTGAGAAATGAAAAAATGAAAAGTGTTCCTATTTCATTTTTCAGCTCCAAGGGAGCTGAAAAATGAGGCACTGGTGTGGTTGGTGTGAACGAAAAACTAAACAAATGACAATGATGATTGATGGACCAATCCCCTTGCAGTATTGGCCGTATTATTCTCATTGGTTTATTGAATTGTTTTGTCTAAATTGTAGATATCAGGCGATCTATGTCTTGGATATGCCTTAATTGCCTTACTTTTGTTTAGATGATGTCTGCTCAGAGAATTGTCTTACCTTTTCGAGATTATTCCAAAATTCGAGATCTTGTTGGTTCGTAGATTCGTCTTTAAACGCTACACCCCAACGAACGAGGGGTCCATAGCCTCTCCCTGTGATGTGATTTTTTTCTTCGGTTGTCATTTCTATTAACGTTAACGCATCGTCTTCCGCTTGTTCTTCACGAGGAATTTGTAAATTCGTGACCCATTCATAGAAAGCGTCACTAACTTTGACGTTAAATCTTTCAATATAATGAGATCGAAGATCACAAGGCCAACGCCACGCAGATTGCCAAGTGAATTCAATGCTACCAAGCATCGTAGCATCAAGACGCGACTGGCTGTTTCCCCAATACAAACGCATCCAATCGCGAGACTTACAATAATCTTCAATTTTTTTCAATTTTGTTATAAATTCTTTTTGTCCTAACCATGGTTCTGCATTAGCAATTGGAAATGGGTATTTACCCTTATATTCATCTTGAATTGGATCAGGATGAGTTGCCCAATAGCCTTCTACTCGTGGCTCAAGTTTCATAGAATGAGAAAGAGACGATGACATTAATGACATACCAATATAAACAAGTTGAATCACAAAACGACCAACAGTGAATCGAATTGGATAAATGAAAGATTTTATTTATCTCTTCTGGATTTAATCTAGATTTACACTGATTGCAATTCATCCAAATGAATAATGAACCCAAGGATCGAATGATAGATTTGATTTCATTCATTCCTTGATTCCGACTTTGAATCATGATTGGCACACCAGGGGCTCGAAGTATTGGCTGGGCCAAACCAAATGCACGTGACCGGGCCGAGTTCCGCAAGTTCCGTTTATACCTTTTAGCTACGCGACGGGCCAAATTTCCGGCCAAGTTCCGTAAGTTCCGTTTCCGGCCCGAGTTCCGTTTTCACTCCTTCACCACCCTCGAGGTCGACCTCGAAACTCGAAAACGGAACTCGGGCCGAAAACGGAACTCGCGGAACTTGGCCGGAAATTTGGGCCGTTACGTAGCTAAAAGGTATAAACGGAACTTGCGGAACTCGGCCCAGTCACGTGCATTTGGTTTGGCCCAGCCAATACTTCGAGCCCCTGGTGTAAAGGCTATGAATTTCGAAATTCGGTGGCAGCATCAAACCAAAAATGAAATAAATCTTCTCGTATCATATCAAAAGTTTTTATACGACGCGCGAGTCTTAGAGCCTCGGGATTCGTTTGATTTGTCATAGAGTGTAATGTACTTTTCATTCTCCAAAGCTCATCGGCGAAATCATTAATTTTTTTCGTTAATTGTCTCATTTCCTCTGTCATGGAGAACGACGAGAAAAGAAAGACCGCCAACCAACGATTAAAGGAAAAGACAGAAAATAAAAGAAAGAAAGAAATACAAATTAAGAAATTACGAGAGGATCAACAGTTTCAAGAGAAACACCAGGTTTTTGGTTGGCTACGATCAACCAAACAATATGTATTATTAGAAAAATGGGAATGGATATGGAATGAAAAAGAAGAACATTATTATTGGACAAGAACATTTATTTTGAAGGAAGCCGTGAATCATTGTCCTAACGGTTGTCCAACAACAACTTATTTTCATTCTAATGGTTTATGTGATTGTTATTGTCACGAGAGTTGTCTTTTAGACAACTCTCGTCTTCCTCTTCCTAAAGCTGTTTCTTTAGGTGTAAAACAACCAACAGAAGAAGAATTTAAAACAGGTTCTCCTGAAGCATCTTTATCTAGATTAAATTATCGTCTAAGTCAATCGTCCAAATAGAATTCTTGGTTCATTTTCCAAATTCGATCAGCCTACCCATGAATCGAAATCATCCATTAATTCTTGCTCGTATTCAAGCTATTAAAAATCAAAAACAACAACAACAACAGCATCATAAGATCCAACTAGAGAATGCGGAGAATGCCCCACAGGGGCATTCTCAGGGGCATTATTTAGTCGTTGATGCTGCTATTTATAATTCTTATTTAAAGGAAGAGATTGATAGAGGGAAATGGACATTGGTTCACGGAAAATATGCCGGTCTACTTATCCCTGACGGTAAAAAAAGTTCGTATTGGTATTTATTTAGTAATATTGTTGTAGAGTATTTGATGAGAAAGCAGGCGATGACGACGACCCAGTCGTCATCGTCGTGGTCTCGTCATTCATGCGAAGTGATTTATAAAGATGGAAACCCGCTCAATAATACTTTATCGAATCTAGCGATTAAAAATTATTCGGATGAATTGAATGAACGATTTTCTGTGTCCCCTGCAGAGCCTAAACCGGATCAAAATGGACAATACAGACAATATTATTATTTTTATAGATGGGAAATACCAAATTATGGATCGAATTCAGGTCGAAAAGTATTTAGACGTAAGTGGAAAACAGATAACGAAAAGCAAGAAATTGATCAGATGATGGAACAAAAGATAATATCTATCTTAGGCTTCAACCGAATCAACTCGGATCAAACTGAACCAAATCATTACATTCAACATCCCGCGAATTGATCCTATTGACTAACAAATTAGAAAGGAGAGAAAGATAAGCCCGCGAATCGGTTCTTGTTGTTCAACACTTCCTTTTAGTCTTTGTAATTCTTTTTCATTCTTCATTCTTCCCTTCTTGACTTTCCCAAGATGACTTTTGTTTATGTTGCTATTATTAATTTTCACGATGATAATGATATACAATCTAGAGTCTTTTCAGATGAAAAAGATATAAATCCGTGGATTATACAAACAGTAAAAGAAAGAATATTCCACCCAGAAGAGATTGATTTTAGAGCAGTACAGAACATGACAAGTTGGTGGGAATCAGCAGAAACATTAGACCACTTAACAATGTTGGTTGGAGACCGGAAAATTGACTGGCAACATTCAAAACAAAAGATTCATCGAGCTGTTGGCGTAGAACAGCTATACGACAGTAAAGATATTCCGACAACGCTAAATGACCTAGAAAAAGAAGGATTAATTATTCTTTGTTCAGATGGTTCTATTATTTCTGACGATTTTCAACAGGCTATTGGAGAAGGTAGATATAAATTAATACGAGAAGAAATCGATTCAACAGATGATCTGCCAGCTCAAAGTGCAATTTTTGTGAAGTCGAATTCAGAACCCGCAGTTTCGCCTCTATTGTCTCCACCCACCATGATTGGACGTCGAGTAGATTCAGATGCATTGACAGAGAAATTAGAGGAAGAGGAACAGGAAGAAGAAGCAAAAGAATCACAACCGACTAAGAAAAGAAAGAGAACAATTGAAGAAGAAATGGCAGCTCATGTCTTTTCTGATGGAGAAGAAATCTAAGGATACAGATAATCAATAATTTGCCTAGCTAGAGATAAATTTGTGTCAGGATCAAATCGTAATAATCTTAATCGACTTAGATGAACAGATCGACGTTGTCTTCTTTTTCTACGCCATTGGTTTTGTAATCTACGTAAACCAATTCTCATCTTGATCGTCAAACATTTCAAACCACCTTTTAAAGGTAGAAATTTATCTTCAACGAAATCTATTTCAAAATTCCAAACAATGAATTTATAAACACGGCCTTCCCGAAAAAATATGAATAATTCGTCGTTAGGACGACTCAAGACTTTGGATGTATCATTTAAATAAAGTTTTTGATTTTCTTGCCAATAATCTGACACTTGAATTCCTGTGAATGGTTTTTTACATCCTTTACATCGTATTAGTTCAGATTTACGTCCAGGATAGTGAAAATTTCTACATTGATGTCTCGAAATAGACTCTACTTTCCTTTTCTTACATCTTCTATTCTTTGTTTGAATAGAGGCCATCGAGATATAATCCAATTTGGAAGAAAATCAATCTCGATCCCACCAGTAAAAACGCGAAGTACAAAACAACGTTCTAAATTAATTTTTCGATCTGGATGCCAATGTTGATATAATAAAATACCCACTCCAAGTTGAATTAAATATTGATGTCTAAGAGAATCAGTTTTGGATTGAAAAGGAAAAGATAAAGCTTTTCCTGTATGATGATCAATTCGTGTATCGCCCGTTTTCAGTTCCCCTAGTGCATATTCATTAGACCCAATTTCACATTCAACATCGACCGCGGTTGCTAGTCGAAGAGTAGGAATACCGACCACTATTTGAGTATTCACTTGTTTTGCTTTTAATTTATGCAACAAGGCTGTCCAAGTATCCACTAATTTTAATGATGGAATACTGAGTAGTTTTTTAAGTTTCGTACAATCTTTATCTTGAGTTGTGACAGTTGGCCCAAGTAATATTTGACATTCTTCGATTGTCATTCGTTTACGTTTTTGAGCAAATAAATCCTTCGGGAGAATAGGATAAGTATTGATTAGTCGTACCGAATTTTGAAACCAACTCTCGAACTCATTTCCTCTTCGCATTCCTTCTTGTATTCTTTGATCGTCTGTTAAAGTTGGATTGTATTTCCGTTTCTTTGTAGTTGGACCAGTATCAAATTCACCTTCGTTATCATCTGTTTTTTCTGGAACAATAATAGCAGCATGATAATTATAAGACGGCCAAAAGGTTTCCTTTAAGAACCCGCTAGTTAAACCATCGAGCTTAGTGTGTTTATTATAATAAAATCCCTTTCGGCTCTTTGTGATTTTTGGGATGGAATCATTATTTGAAGATTCTTTACGTTTTCTTTTTGGTGCGGGTGCTCGCGTAGAAGATTTCTTGTTGTTGGAAGAAGATTTAGCAGACATCTTAGATGAAAAAAAAGAACAATCATCTGGATTACGTAAATTATATAAACTTTTAAATTTAATTGATGATCCAAATCAGTGTCCATGGCTTCATTTGACCGACGCGACAAGAAAAGCCGTTTCATTGGTTTTATCGTCTCGTCAAATCGAAATTAGCGAATTCCCAACAACATCACAAATTCACGACCCTTGCGTCTTCAGCGACCAGATCTATGAGGTGATTTTAGTCACCATTACAAGTTATCAGAACAACAATGAACGAAGATCGTTCTACATGCACAAGATCTTTCATGTGTTTTTTTCCTATATTCATTTTATTGTCAATCTAAGACGCAACACCTGTGGCGTTGCGCATGGGAACGTAAACGAGGCATTAATCTATTGCTTTCATTTTATTAGACTACATAACGACGTCGGAGTGTCTGGCCCTCGCTTGTTGAAGGAAGAGAGGGAGGCGGGGAAGGAGGACGAGGATTATATTGCCGTAAAACGTGAGATTGTAATGGAGGAAGAGGTAAATTTGTAATTTGTTGCCGATCTTGACCGCCTTCTTCTGATGTTGACGCGGGTGTCGACGTCGACAATGACGATTCAATAACCACCCTCTCCTGTAGATTCCACACGTCTACTAACTTGAAACAACTATAATAAATAACAATCAGAAATAACAGAACAATCATACCACTTATCAATCCAATAAAACCTAGGAATAATATCTTTTCATAAGTCAATATAATACCTAACACGGGTGATGTATAATAGGGTAAACTTTTCATAGTTTCCAATCGTATATTTTTCGTTAATTGTTCTTCTAATGCTTTTTCATAGGTTTGATTGTAATTACAATCTAGTTGATTCCGAATGTAGTCTATCACGCTGAGGTCGCCTCGACATAAATATTTACGTTCCCTGACTTGTGTATCAATAAATCCACGTATATATTGTTCTTGAATATGACTTTCTTTCGTTAGAATATCGCGTAAATTCCAACAAATCGTAGCTGTAAAAGTGATAATCACACATGATAAACAAATAAGAAAAAGGATAAATGATATAATCGTCAGTCGACGAATATCACAACATTTACGCCAACAACTCCGAGGACGAAGGACTGTCTTCGACGATCCCGATGACTTCATCTTTACTGTCATCTAATTCAGGATACAACAAAGTATTGACGAATAATGATAACTCGGTGTCACAGGGATGGGAACAAGCTGTAACCGAAATTGTAGGCCCTTCTTATTCTCGTATGGAATTTATTATTAAAATACAACTGATTCTTCTAACATTAATCTTTGCGAATTTTTTATATTTTATTCAAATTGCATTTGCTACTTATTTGGGTTATAGTGACATTGTTACATCTATTATTCTTTTGATTTTAGTTTTTGTATTTTTTTGGATGATAGATGAATTATGGTTTTGGAGAATTCATTCCATAGCAAAAGATAAACATATGGAAAAGTTACATCGTCCATTAACTAATCTAGAAGAAACAGCAATTAATAGTCAATTATGGGCAAAGAAATGGGAAGTCTATGATAAAGCATCAAGATCGTGGTAGCAATCGAGATCCGGAGGATCTCGACGCTGTCTTATCTAATTGAAGAATGAATTCATTCATAAACTCCTCGTTTAAGAAGGGTAAAAATTTCATCAATGTCGCCATTTTATCAAGATAACGAGGAAAGGAAGGGTCTGGAGCTTTCTTTAGGTCTTCAATAATCTTTGATATATCATCAGGTGATTTTAACCAACTAGATATTTCACCTTGAACAAAATAACCCTTTAAATCTTTTCCAATACCTTCTTGTTGTAAAAACTGTTTAAACATTTGATGTAAAGCAGGTGATAATTTCTCTCTGATTTGATTCATTTCATCAATAGTAGGCTTTAAATGTTGTTTTTTCTTTGCATTAGCGATCAGTGTTTTATTCTTCTTCTGTTGTGCCATTAAATTAGCTTCTTTCACATAATGTTCATATAAAACAGTAGGTACAATTAAATTACCCTTTTTTGTCGTATCCAGGATATTATTCTTCGCTAAGGCTTCATCTCTTCTTGATTTTCTCTTATCTTTCTCCAGAAAGGATTCAAGTAATAAGGCTTCTTCAAATGTAATTTTATGCAGAGGTTGATTGGAACTCAAAAAGAAATGCTCAAACGAATTCGTACTAAAATTTTGACATATGGCATAATGAGTGAGTGCGGATATATTGACCGCTTTCCAATCTTTTGAATCCACCGGTACAGTCTTCAATGGTCGATTGGGAGCTTGTATGACAGTATAGGTTGTATTTTCCCAAAGAAATTGTGATCCAGGTACCAATATTGTAGCTGAGGATTGACGTTGGTTGTTACCATTACTGAGTAATTGTTGTCTCAGTTTTTCATTTTCTTCTTGTAATTTCTTCAGTTCAGAATCATCACGACGAGGTAGAAATTTCGATAATAAATTTTTATCTTCATCCTTTTCCATTTTAGCTCTCAATAAATGCAATCTTGAAATATGGTCATCTTTTGCCTCCCCGTCATCTTCTTCATCACTGAAAACAATAAATTCGCTGTCTTTCTTTAGTTCTTCTTCGTCATTGATATCGTCTTCGATCTCATCTTCCTCGTCATCGTCTGAGGGTAATTTTCTTTTCATTCTAGCATTTTTTAATTTTTCTATGGGATTTATATTATCATTGTCACTGAAGTATAATCCTTCTCCTCCTCCTTCGTCTGCTTCTGCTTCTTTCAACTTTCTTATTCTTTTTTTCTTTTGTTGTTGTCGGCGTCGTTGTTGTCGATCATCATCTTCATCTTCTCCTTCCGATTCGATTGCAATGTCATCGATGAATTTACTCATAATCTTCATAAATAATTAAAGTTCTATTATTGGATGTATGATGAATGGGGAAACCAATTTGAATCTGTGGATGAATTTGAGAATGAGAAATGAATTCAATTACTTCAGGTGAATTGGGTGCAATAGAAGTTGAATTTTCTTTTTCTTCTTTCTTCATCCAACAAGATTTATGAACATATCTACTTATCAAAATCGGTTTTAATTTTTCAGCTGCCGTCGACTCGACGGAATCCCTGACAATTCCGACAGGAATTGTCGAATCAATATTAGATAAAGATTGATAATCAATCAGTTTTATTGTTTCGTCTGAGGATGGGAATAATTGTTGTTCACATTTCCAACAAATAAAGGTTAATTCAGTCATTTTAGTTCGCCTTAAAGGCGAAATAATAATTAAAAAAAGGAATATATAGATTGTTTTAATTTAAGTAAACAAAAAATGATTAGATCCGAAAATGCCCGTTCCATCCCAATTTGTGTCATTGCCACAGAAATTTCAAGGACCAACGGAGAATAATAGAAATTTAGACAACAGTGGAAGACCTAATTATTTTCCAGTACCTAATAATCCTTATTCTTCTGTTGGAACAGCTTATCCACCTTCCTCTCTTCGTGATGATCCATTTACAGGCCAATCGTGGAGCACTGCCTATGAAAATGCAGTTAAACAATATGCAGGTGTAGATCGATTACAGCCTGGCCAAAATCCATCTGATCGTGTTGAAACAGAACGATTTATTTTACCCAATGCATGGGATTTAGAAGGGCATGAAATTATAGAAGCAGTAATTATATCCAGATTATTAGATCCAGATTTATGGGCGACCAAATGTTGTCCTTACACGAAAGCTTATTCGACACAGGGATTACGATTTGTCTCTTACATCTATAATGACAGTTTTTTAGCGAGAGTACCGTATGAAGGTGTTTCACACGTAGCAACATCGTATAAGCAATCTTGGAGTACAAGTTCTATTCGTCTAGGTCACGCCTTTACTGAAGAACGTGGATTTGGACAAACTAAAGCGGGTGAAGATGATTTATATTATAAATATGAACAAATTCGTCAAGCGTCGTTACATACGGCAAATTTACTCGTTTATGAAATGTTATTAGATGCTCCAGATGTCAATATGATTACGAATGAAATTTATGATGTTGGTGAAAATGATGAAAATGCTGATATTTATACACGTACATCCATTGAACGTATGAATTGGGCATGTATGCAAAAAGATCCCATTCATGGTACACGATCGTTAATGATGAGATGTCGTGATCGTGTCAAGCGTCAAAATGGTTTTGCTAATACCTGGGCATTCCCTGAAAAAGCCAAAGAATTTATTTCAGAAGAATTAAAACAACGTAATGTGTTTATTGAATCCGGTAAAACCATTACCGACAATTATGATCCAATTAAAGATAATGTCGCAAGTGATTTATATTTCACATTTACACCGATTAAAATTGGTGCACATCTACCTGATTATCGTGTAGAATTAAGAAGAAGATGTATTGGCGATTTCGTGAAATTATGGTTAGATACAAATGAATCTACACCAGAAACATATGAAACAAATCATTTGGATACAGATATTTTTAGTATGTCAAAAGATGATCGTGTTCCCTTACGATATTGTGAACTGCTACCCTATACTGGATATTGGGCAAGTGATGAATTTTTACAATGTGATGTGTATAAACCTCCAAGTCAAAATAATCCATGGCCAACATTAAATGCGTATGGTAAAGCCTTTTTCACAGATTGTAAATTTGATGTCACTGGAAATAAACGATCAGATCTCGCACCAGGAAATTGGTATGCATGGTTATCGGATTGTGGATTATTAGATTTTTGGATTAAAGCGTTTAATAGTCCAAATCATGCAGTTACTCGCGACCGCTGGACGGCTCTTATTAACTTAGGGAGAAGAGAAAACCAAGTTGTGGTTGGAGCTCGTTATGATGACGAAGATGAAGACGAGGACGACGATGACGATGATAATTTGCCTAAACGAAATGATGAAGATGACGAAGAAAAAGAGACAGGGGAATTCAATCCTTCTAAAATTAAGCAATTTTTGAAAGAGAAAAATGGTGGAAAAAGTAGTATGGGTATTGATTTCCTATTGGAAACAGTGGGAAATTATGAAGAAATGTTTCCTGATAGTAATTTAAGTCAATATTTATATGATACATTACAACATAAAGAAAATCGCGATTTTCTTGAAGGTGCTGTAGATATGATTGCATGGTTTACAGTTGAAGATTATATGGCACACGATAATTTAAATCATTGTCTTGAATTGCCATTAAAGGGTAAATCTATGCGTTTACCTTTAGAAGAATTCGTGTTGAATGAAAATAACGGTAAATTTGACACCAGAGATTCGTCTAAATTAAATCAAATGGAAGAACAAGATAAAAAAGGATTTAAATTAAATAGAAGTACAAATTATAAAATTTATATGAATCCATTTTTAGTACATCCAACCGAAATTGAGTATAATACAGGTGTCTTTACATTAACCTCATCTCGAACGGTATTATTTGCATTAAATGAACAATACGACAATAATCTCCCTATGCTAGAAGAGATGAATCAAGATTCTAATTTATATCGACGTAGTACAAATCGTATAGGCGCGTTCTATTATTCTTGGTTCTTATCTAAAGTATTTTCACTCGTTTTTGATTATATTACTCAGATTGAAAGTAGACAAGAACCGAGTAATGATAATATAGTCTTTATTTCTCAATTGAAAAATAAGGTTAATCATTATAAGTCGGAATTACCTGGTGGTGTTCGATTAGGAACATCTTTCCCTGTCTTAGAATGTCAAAAATTTCAATTTGAGAAAATTATTATACAGACAAAGGAATTATTATCGTTATTATTAGACGAGAACGACAATAATATGAATGACATAACAGAATGTATTAAAGCAATAAACGAACAATTACATGCGATGAATAATATGGGTGTTGATCGTAATAAATTTGAAGAAGATTATGATAATTATAGAGATTTAATTACCTTACCAACTGGACCCAGACTTAAAGATGGTAAAGAAGTACCAATATCAAACGATGTACTCAGAGGATTAACCGATGGAGAATATGTCGGTATATATCCATTTTTAGCCCGAAAACAAACGCTTACATTGCAAGATATAAAAACTTTAAACGACCGTCAAAAGGTATATCTCGCGCTGCAATTAGGACAGAAATTTAGTGACTCAACTATATCCAGTGAATTGACGATGTCGATATTAAGAACCGTTCCACTTACATTACGATTCTTGACTGGTACTAGTGAGGTAAATGGGACAGTGGACATAGACGAACAAAACCGATTTGGAATGCTGGATGATAAAATCGTTTTTGAAATGATTGATATCTTTCAGACTAAAGGAAAAGTAACAGGCACGTTTCCTAAGCCAGCGCCGTCGTCTTCGTCGTCCTTTTCTTCTTCTTCTTTATCTCCTACCGTAGAGATTAACAGACAAGATAGATTTGCAATAATTGAGGGAATGGATAAACCAGAACTTAATAGGAAAAAAATCGAGAAGCAATTAGAAGATGCGTCCTTAAATGATGTTCGTTTCTTCAAATTCATGATGTTAGAAGATTTACCTACGGGGTTAAATCTAATAGCATGTCGACCCAATATGGGTTATATGGCAGCATGTATCGTTTATTTTGCAAGAGCTGGTCAAACTGGAAAATTATATTATCGTGATATTGATGTATTGGTCAATGAAGATGCTGCTACTCATTTACGACGTGGTTCATGTGTCATGGAATTAACACCGGTATTATTATCCGGTGCAAATCGTGTACGTATGGAAAATGTGTTCATTGATGGTTATTTAGGTGGTCAAGATGAAACTGTTTGGGATTTATCTGAAGATAGTCTGGATTTACATGAATGGAAATCAAATCCATTTTATCGTAGTATTTTTATTCAAGGTCGTCAACATAAAGGTCGTGCCTTTAATGCACCTGTTATCAACTATCTGGGTAGATGGGAGCAAGGTCATGCAGCCAACGATGAAGAAGAAAAATCCAGTGAATTTCCTGGATCAGCTAAACTTTGTTCTATCTTGGGATTGAAAAATAACGATCAAATGACAACCAAATCAAGAAGACAAATTATGGAACATGATTCTGAAACCTACAACCATATGTGTTTCCAAGCACTGCAGAAAGTTTATAGTCGTAATAATGAAGGAAAATGTAAATGGATAGCAGGTAAAGGACATTGGGGAAAACAAGAAGGACCAGGTGATGCAGATTGGAGAAGAGGATTAGATACATTTGTGCCACAACACGGTTATATAACGGGTCCTCAAACTACCATGATTACTGTGGCTCACTAGAGCGGGACGAAGGGGCAGCCAATTCAATTAATGAAGCGATTGCATCTTGTTCCTCTACCATTTCTTCGCCTTCTTCTTCTTCTTCTTCTTCTTCCGCACCACCTTCCGGTGATCCTGTATCAGGACCAATTTGTCTCATCATTCTTGATATTCGAGCTAAAATTGTCGTATAAGAATGAATTGTATCATTCGATTCTTCCTGATATTTTGTAACAATTTCTTTGATTGGATTCAGTGTCATTTGTTTGAGTAATCGTTCTATAAGTGTTAATTGTTCTGTGGTAAATGGATTTTTAAATTTCTTGCGACCCCGACTCCCAGGAGTTGTCGGCCAGTATTCTAATCGATCTGGAGCTCTTGATTGTCGTTTTAATGATTTAGGAAATAATTGATTAAAATAATTTTGTTTCTGTTCCTTTTCTGATTCCAATTGGTTATATAAACGACTATTCTCTTCCTGTAATAAGGCCAATTCTTCAATTAATTTATCCGAGTCAATAGGTCTCGTACGAAATGACTGCTCGTCAATCCATTCATCATATTTATCGCTAAATCTTAAATAATGAATTTTAATATTATCCGTCCCTTTTCGTTCTATAATTTTAGATGGATACCAATCACCATATTGATCCTGCACTTCGAGATAATCATGATTTGCCTTTTTCTCTTTCTCTTCTGTTTTCAGTTGTCTGTTTTCTTCTTCTAATTTCTTTGATTTTTCCTCGGCTTGTTGAAGTTGATCATATAAATTATCAATTTGAGTAGGTAAATTCTTCATCGATTTCACTTCTTCTCTTAATTCCTTTTCGCATGTCAAGGCGTCGATTAATTGAATTCGAAGTGGTTTCTGTTGTTCGGTTAAATCGTCAATTTTCTTCGTCGCGGCTGTATATTTACTACTCAACTCGTCGAATCTTTTCCTTTGTCCGTATAATTCATCTTGAAGCGCGCGATTTTGTCGTCTTTTCTCTTCATATCGTTGTTGTTGATGTTCGTAATCCTTTATTTTCTGAAGTAAACGCTGGCGATCCTTCTCTGTACTCTCATATAATAATTTCCATGCTTCACCTTCCTTTCTTAATGTCTTGACTTCATCACAAAGACCTGGAATTCTCTTCACCGCATCATCAAGCTGTAGCTTAATTTCATTATTATTTTTATCAATATAATTTATTAAACCTTGTATAGACGCATAAGCTAATAATAATTCACGAGGGGTATTATTAAAAACATAACTATCTCCGTGTAAATATTGATTCGCTCGTTGATTATGACTTTGTCTAATTTCAATAGATTCCCAATATTCAGCAGTTTTATGTCTATTCAACTCTTGGAAGAATTGTAAATACTCGGCGGGTATAGAGGGTGGCGGTGAAGATACTGAGTACATCGGAGGTTCTGAAGGAGTATAAGTTGGAGCAGAAGGAATATAAGCTGAAGATGACGAGGAGGAAGAAAAACTCATGTTTGGTGAATGAAAAATGAATTATGTTTCTATTGAATTAAAAACGAAGCAATAATCTGCTGAAAACTCTGGTCGACAAGTGATTGGTAAGTCAATCGAAACAGAATTGCTTTTTCTTCAGATGTCCATAAAATCCATTCACACTTTGGAACCATTGGTCGTTTAAAACAACGTTCACGCGTGATTTTCTGTTCCTCTACAGTTTCATTCACGTAATCAAGTATTGCTAGCTCTCCAAATGCTACTTGTTTATAATGACGAATTCCCTTTTCTTCAATTCGACCACCTGGACACAATTGTCCAGGAACATACCAAAATCCAAGAAGGGGATTACCAACAGCATCAGTCATTCGCAAATTGAGAAAGAAACGAGAAGGATGAAGAATGAGAAGGATTGGTTGATGAATTCATCTTACTTAATCCAAATCAAAGAAAAGATTCATTAATGATTCAGACTTTATTTCCAAGAGTCTACACCAGGGGCTCAAAGAATCGTCTGGGCCAAACCGTGTGCACGTGACTGGGCCGAGTTCCGCAAGTTCCGTTTATGTCTTTT
>Ga0134126_10001486_pt1 | contig 29916 bp, 24 predicted proteins | sample KB31752_FD_96881 | JGI IMG/M metagenome (GOLD analysis project Ga0134126, IMG submission 96881) | Terrestrial soil microbial communities with excess Nitrogen fertilizer from Kellogg Biological Station, Michigan, USA - KB3-175-2 | ecosystem: Environmental > Terrestrial > Soil > Unclassified ... | reverse complement strand
TGGCTGGCGGCTGGGTACGCTCGGGCGGGTGCGCCGGCCAAGGCACGTGATGTCCTGACCCGGTATGAATCGCGGATGGACACGGTGGCCCGGCGGGAATACGCCGTCAACATTGCGAGGCTCGACGGCATGATCGCCCTCGCGGAGGGCAAGACCGACAGCGCCGTGGCCGACTTCCGCCGCGGAGACAACGAGGCGGACGGACTCCCGACGCGCAATTGCATCGCGTGCACGCCCCTCCTGCTCGGTCTCGCGTTCGACCGTGCGGGCCGGGCCGACTCCGCGCGTCTGTATTTCACACGGTACGTCGAGATGCATGCCGTGGGTCGCTGGGGCGTCGATAAAGTCGATCTCGGGCCAGCGCTGTTTCGGTTAGGCGAGCTGTACGAGGGTGCGGGCGACGCGGCGCACGCGGGGGAGTACTACGGCCGCTTCGTCGATTTGTGGGCGAACGCCGATCCGGAATTGCAGCCGCGCGTGGCCGAGGCGCGGGCACGCGTTGCGCAGCTCGATCGCGCGAAGCACTGACGCGCGCCTGACGTCGAGCGGTCCTGGCGGCTACGGCTCCGTGGCGGATCCCGGCGACGCGTTGAGGTCCTTCGACAGGATCAGCTTGAGCACGAGGTGGTCCGTCGCGGACGTGAGGCCGAATCCCACACCGGCTTCGATGTCCATCGGGTCGCCGGTGCGATCCACCACCGCGTAGATCTGATGCGCTTGCTGCCTTCCAGGCAGAAATCCGCGCAACTCGCCAAAATCATCGTACGCCTCGGCGGCGAGCGCCCACGTCTTGTTCACGTTGTACGCAAGGCGTGAAGCCGGCGCGAAGTCGAGGCGCGAAAACGTGGTCCAGGAATTGTCGAGGATGGGGTTCACGATCAGATCGACGGGTCCCGATCGCCAACCGATGATGGGACGGATCTCCGACGTATACCGGTGCGGGTCCCAGTGGCCGGCGTTCCAACTGAACTCGAAGTTGATCCCGTAGAAAAACGACCGCTCGGCTGCGTTAGGCACGACGAAGAGCGTGCGCAGCTTGAACCCGTTGAACATCACGCTGCCATCGCCGGTGATGCTGTAGAGCGGCAGGTACAGACCGGCCTCGAACCACGGCGCGACGCCGTACGCCCACTCGGTGACGCCGTTGAACGTTCGGTTAGGCGCGAAGCCGCCCGAGAACGCGGGGTCGCGCAGCCCGTCGGGCGTGAAGTTGTTGTGCCATGTCAGATTGAACACACCCGGCGCGGCGATTTCGGCCGTGTACACCTGGATCTCGTCGGTCTGCCCGTCGGCGCGCGGTGTCCACGCGACGAGCGCCGCCGAGCACAACATCAGGCCAAGTCGTAACCGCGAGCGCGCGCCGATCATTGCAAACTCCATTCGTGTGCGTTCGAGTCACGTACGGCTGGCGAGGCGACTCCGTTGGATGGCTCTCGGACGCGAACGAGGGCGCGCATCGCCGGTGCGCGCCCTCGTCGGTACGACAATCGCGCTCGGGGCGACGTCGCTCAACTACCGCAGATCGGCCTCCCCCGCATACGGTGTGTCGCCGCCTTCCTCGCGATCGCGACGCGGCAGAGGTTCCGCGGCACGAGGCACCTCGCGCGCGGCGGAGGGCGTCACGTCCACATCGGCCAGACGCGATGCCGATGTCCGCCGAGCGCCGGCGTCGGGATTCACCACGGTCAAGGCTATCGCCGTGAGCACGCGGTCCGTTTCGGCTTCCTCGTCCAGCGTCTGCTGCAACAGGCGGGCGTCTTCCATCCGGTCGAGCGCTTCGGCATAGGTGCGCGCGCAACCGTAGGCCGCGATCTCGTAGTGCTCGACGCGTTGCGCGTCGGCGATGAGCGCGGCGTCGAGCACATCGGAGTCGGCGCGCTCCTTCATCGTCTCCTTTCCTTCTTTGAGAAGCCCTTTCATGCCGTGACAGGTCTTGCCATCCGCGTCTTCCTGAAGTCGACTCGCGATCTGCTCGAGGCGGCGGACGTGTTCCTGGGTCTGATCGAGGTGGTGCTGAAATCCGGCACGGAGCTGATCGTGAGACGCTGCTTCGATCAACTTGGGCAAAGCTTCGACGATCTGCGTTTCGGCGCTGTAGAGGTCCCGGATCTGGTCCAGGTACAGTTCGCCCAGGTCTTGAAGAGCCATGGTGTCCTCCAGTGCAGTAGGAGGTTTGCGTGCGACAGGCGTGCGGGGTAGCGCGCGAGTGCCGGCCGAAGAGCTGCGTGTTCCACGATCCGGGTAGCCGACGCTCGCGCAGCGGGCCGGTCCAGCATTCGCCGTACCATTCGTCGGATCGAGCGTCGAGTCGACACGACCGCCATCACAACGATCGAACCGTGCCGGCCGACCATCCCGCGGTCTGCGTTTTCGAGCTGACGCTCCCTCGCCGCCGACCGAGGGAGCGCAGCTCGCAGCGCCTAACGGTCAGTTGTCGCCGCCGTCGTGGTCGTTTCCTGATCCGTCGGCGTCGCCCATGCCATCGTCGCCGCGGTGCTGGTCGTCGCGGAACGCGCGGAACGACCGACGGATGTTCTGCGCCACCAGGTCTGCGTTAGGCTCACCGGCGTTGGCTGTGGCGGGGTTTACGAGCTCGCCCGTGGGACGCTGGAACCAGCGGTCGAGGCTCACGTGCACGGTCACGTTGACGCCCGTGCTTCCGACCACAACAGGAGGATCGAACCGGAACTCGAGGTGCGAATGGGGCCGCCCAGTATAGGTGAACGGCGTTCCGTCGAACGTACCAGTGACGCGCACGCTGGCGCCGGCGAGATCGGGGTGCGCGGCGATAAAGGCCGCGCCTGTGGCCGTATTCGCGTGCGCCGCCTGCAAGTGCGCCTCGAGGAACGTGTACGTGCCGGCAGGCACCGGGACATCGAACATCGTGACCACCGACTGCCCAACGGGAAGGTCGACGACCACAGGACCCTGCGCGACGTCCTCGCATGCGTCATCACGCCGGTGATCGGCGGCGGAGACGCGTGCGCGATTGCCATCGGGGTCGCCGACATCGTTGTCGTTGGTGTCCGGGCAGGTCGCACTCGCAGACGCGAGCTCGATGTGGTCGAGCACGATCTGCGCCCTCGACACGACGAGCGTGTGCGCGGATGGCGTCGTCGAGGGGCCGCGGTCGCCTGCGGTTGTGCCCGTCGTCTGGATCGTGGCGAATGACAGACTGACGGTCGCACCGGCGGATGGACCCGAGGCGTCGCTGCAAGCCGCGAGCGTTAGGACGGGAACGACCAGCATCAGACATTTGACGATTCTCATAGCGTTCTCCTCTGCGAGACGACGTCCGTTTCTGGTCCGGTTATGTCTAGCTCCGGTGGCAGGATGCGCGTTGCATGGGCAAGGTAGACGGGCCAGGCTGAGAACGCCGAGGGCTTCGCCGCCAAGAGTCGAGCGCAACGTGTGAGCGGCGGTGTCGATATGGTGGAGGGACCGTCAAGAGGCGTACGAACAAGTTTTCTGGGCGGGGGCAAGATGCGGCTCGGGGAACGCGGTATGCAGCGTGTACACCGACTGCCGAACAGAAGCGCTGCGCGCATCGCGGCACAGCGACCCACTCAGGCTCCAGACGTGGCTCCGATGAATGACTGCCATGACATCTGAAACGCTTAGGCTGTTGCTGGCCGCGCTGGTCGTGGTGGGGCTGGCGCTCGCCGTCGTGTTCGGGCGGATCGGCATGCAACAGTACGAAGCCACGACCGAACGCGAGCGTGAGCTGCGCGTGCAAGCGGACGCGCTGCGTCGTGAGGCGGAGGAGTCGCGTCGCCGGATGGCGGCCATCCTGGATGGCCTGCCCGATGCTGCCAGCGCGTTCGACACGCAGTGGCGCTGGACCTACCTGAATCCTGCGGCCGCGGTGTGGCTTCGGTGGATGGGCAAAGATCCCGAGCAGATCATCGGCCGCGTGGTGTGGGAGGAATTTCCCGATCTGATCGGGACGCAGTTTCAGAGCACGATGCTGCGTGCCGTCGCCGAGCGTCAGCCGATGGAGCACCTCGCGTGCTACGAGCCGACGGGGGCGTGGATCGAACAGCGCGTCGTACCGCTGCCGGAGGGTGTGGTGACGTACGCGCGTGACGTCACGGAACGCATTCGCTTGCACGATGCGCTGCGCGACGAGGCGCGCGTGCTGGCGACGCTGCAGGAGATCGGCAGCATGGTGGCGGCCGAGCTCAATCTGCCGCGTCTGGCGCGCGTGGTGGTCGAGGAAGCGACGGCGCTGGTCGATGGGACGTTAGGCGCGTTTTTCTATCGCGATGCGCCGCCGGACGGGCCGTTGGAGCTGGTGTCGGTGGCCGGCGCGTCGCGCGACATCGCGGGCCCGGTGACGCTGCCCGACGACGTGCCCGGGTTGGCACCGGTGATCACCGGTGCGACGCCGCTTCGGTTAGGCGAGCTCACTCCTCCCCTGCCCTTCGCGACGCTGGCGGACGGCCTGCCCGATGCGTTAGGCAGCGCGCCAGCGCGGAGCGTGCTCGCCGTGCCGGTCACGTCGCACTCCGGTGCGGTGCTTGGCGTGCTCTGTTTGCTTGACGAGCTGCCGGGCCAGTTCTCGGAGCGGCACCGGCGCATCGCGCACGGCATCGCATCGTGGGCAGCGGTGGCGCTGGACAACGCCCGCCTGTACGAAGCGGAACGGAGCGCCCGTGCCGAGGCACAGGTGGCGAGCCGGGCGAAGAGCGATTTTCTGGCGACTATGAGCCATGAGCTCCGCACTCCGCTCAACGCCATCGCCGGTTACACCGAGCTGCTCACCCTCGGCGTGCGCGGTCCGATGAACCAGGTGCAGCACGACTACCTGGACCGGATTCAGCGTGCGCAGCACGAGCTCCTGGCGCTCATCAACGACGTGCTGAATTTCGTGAAGGCGGAGAGCGGCCGCGTACACTTCGCAATGCAGACCGTGCCCGTGCGTGACCTGCTCGATGGGCTGGATGCGTTGTTCGCTCCGCAGCTGAACACACGGCACATCGTGTACGAATGGATCCCCGGTGACGACGACGTGACGGTGTTCGCGGATCCCGACCGGGCGCGGCAGGTGCTGCAGAACCTCGTGTCGAACGCAGTGAAGTTCACTGCGCCAGGCGGCCGCATTTCCGTTCGCGCCGCGGCACGCGGCAACAGCGTGCGCATCAGCGTGCGCGACACTGGCATCGGGGTGCCGGCAGAGAAGCTCGAGTTCATCTTCGAGCCGTTCGTCCAACTGGACCGCGATCTGGCCTCGCCGCGGGAAGGCGCGGGACTCGGTCTCGCCATCAGCCGGGACCTGGCGCGCGCCATGGGCGGCGACATCACGGCGCGCAGCACGCCCGGCAACGGCTCGACCTTCACGTTCGCCTTACCACACGCCCGTCCGCCGCGCACGGATGCCGACGGCGGTATCGCGGCGGCGCCGCCGATCAGGGCTGACGCGTCGGACCGCCGCGACCAGCCGACCTGAGCGCATCCGGCAGACTGTTCCACTGTTGTTGCGTTAGGACTTTCTTCGCCGCGTCGAGTGCGCGTTCGCGCGCCTGTCGCGCCTCGACGAGGCGCGGCCTGAGCGACAGTACGAGCGCGCGCGGGTCGGCGTTGCTACCCGCATCGTCGATACGCTTGCGAACGGCCGCCTGGACACTGTCGATCTTTGCCTGCACCTGCGCGGCGATGGGCTGCAGCTTGGCGAGCTCGTCGTCGGTGAGATGCAGCGAGTCTTTGAGCGAGATGATGGCCGCCACCGGATTGGTGAAGCCGCGTCCGATTCGAGACGCGAAGTCCGAGGCGGTGCCCGGTCCGGTCGCGGGTTGGTTGGGGCCGCCCCCGCGCCCGCCGCGTCCGCCGCCGAACGCGGCACGCAGCCGGTCGCGCGTACGATCCGGGCCTAACGCAAAATGTCCCTGGAAGCCGATCTGGAACGGCACGCGGAACGCGCTCGCCGATGCCGCGGTGGATCCGAACCGCTCGTTCACGGCGTACACGTAACTGTCGGTGGTCTGGTCGAAGCCGCGGACGAAGAGCAGCGTCGGGTCGGGCACCCGCACGGCGCCCCATCCGTGCGCGCTGTTCGCGCCGTGCAGCAGCTCGTCGATCCCCGAGATCAAATTCGTGGTCACGATCGACAGCGTGAGGCGGCGATCGAGACCCAGTACGTTAGGCCGGATGTTGAGCTGGAGATCGAACCCCGGCTGCCACGGTCCGGTGCAACTGTTGCGCGCGGCGACGCTGCCGAGCTGGTCGAGCAAGCAGTCGCGCACGGATGGCGTGGCGGAGGCGAGCACGCGGCGCATCGCGTTGGCGACGGCGGTGTCACCGGTCGTGGCCGGGTTGAAGATGTACGCGCGGTCGTTGCGCGTACCGTCGCCGTTGATGTCGGACGCGACGAGCGGCGTGAACGGCGCGCCGGACGAGAGGCGCGCGATGCTCGTGAGTTCGATAGCCTGGTTGAGCGGCAGGGTGAACGTGCCGATGATCGCGTGCTCGCGCCGGTAGTTGCTGTTGGACCACTCCGGATGATTCGGGTTGCCGGCGGTGGTGGGCGAGCCGAAGCCCGCCGTCGCGGAGCAGCACGAGAACGACGACTCGTCGCGCGCGTTGGTGAACGTGTACGAGATCGAGTAGACTGCACCGGCATCGGTGAAGCCGTTGAGGCCCACGGTCACCTGTCCCGATTGCGACGCGAGGTTCGATTGAATCTGGACGACGTCGCCTAACTCGGGGTGCAGGCGCGAGGCGGCGCTGTTGACGACACCGCTCGCCGGGTCGATGTCGGCGGGCGAGACGTAGACCGGGCGGTTGCTCTCGCCGGTCAGGCGGAACTTGGGCACCGTGTCGAGGTTCAGGTCGGAGAAGCCGTACTGGCTGGTGCCGCGCGTCCAGTTGGCGTCGACGTTGATCCCGATGCGGTCGAACACGCGCCGCTGCACGCCTAACGAGGCGCGCCAGGCGCGGGGCGACGTGAAGGTCGGGTCGAACACGACGACGTTCGGCTGCGATTGGCTGAAGGTGGTGCCGGAGCCGCCCACGCATTGTGTGGGGATGGCGGACGGGTCGAGCGCGAACGACGTCCAGTCGGGGATCGGCACCTGGTTGCCAATGCACACGAGCTGGGATTCGGTGCCCGCCAGCCCGGTCGCCCCCTGCGCAGCAGCGAACAGCCCGCTCGGCGTGGGACTGCGAAATTCGCCGACGCCCCCGCGGATGATGGTGGACGCGAAGCCGCCATCGCCGCCTAACAGAGCGGTGAAGCCCAGACGCGGGCTCACGCTCAGCTCCGACGGGAAGCGGTCGGTGCGGCGGTCGAACAGCGAATCGACGAGCGGGTTGAACGCAGGCGCGCCCGATTCGGTGGCGCCTTCGACGCGCGCACCGTAAGTCACCTGCAGCACGCGGCCGATGCGCCAGATGTCGCCCAGGTAGAACGCCGCGTTCTCGCTCGTGCCGGCTCGAACGTTAGGCGCGAGCGTGCGTGTGAATTCCGCCGGCTGGTTGTCCGCCAACTGCTGGAGCGACGAATAGAAGTACGTCCCGAACTCGTTGGTCGCGACATCCTGATCGTAGCGCGTGCGATCGTAGTAGATGCCCGCCTTGATCCGGTGGGTGCCGTTCCCAGGAAGCCACGACAATTCTTCCGTCGACTCGAAGCTCGTGTTATTGGTGCGCTGAGGGAGTCCGATGCTGCCGCCGAACGCGAGGGCCGAGATGCCGTTGAGGCTGTCTGCCAGCTGCGATGCCACCTGGACCCGGCCATCGGGAAGATCCATGAACGGGTTCGCAGAGCGATGGTCGCGCGACCAGTAGGCGCGCAGCTCGTTGATGAAGCTGCCTCCGAAGTAGGACGTGAGCACGGCCATGAGGCCGCCGCCGGTCTCGTCGGACGCGCCGCCCGTTTGCGGCAGCGCGAATTGACTCACGCGCGTCGGGTTCTGTGTAATGTCGCGCCAGTCGCCGCGCACCATGAGCGTGTGGTTGTCGGAGATCAACCAGTCGGCGCGCACCAGGCCTAACGTATTGTCGGCGCTGCGCTCGGGCGGGATGTCGGGCAGATCCGGGCGCACGCCGGCCGAGCCGACGAGCGACAGGAAGCGACTGAGGGAATCGGCGTTCACGCCTAACCGCTGCAGCACCGCGGGGTTCACGTTGAGCAGGGACGGCAGCTGGTTATCGCGCCAGCGGCCCTGCACCGCCCCGAAGATGAACAGCTTGTCTTTCACGATCGGGCCACCCAGTCCCCCGCCCAACTGGTTCTGCGTATACGCCGCCGAGAGCGACGAGTCGCTGGCGCCCCACGCCAGCGATTGGTCGCGCAGGGCATAGGTGAACGAGCCTTCGGGGACATTGGTCCCACCGCGGGTGGTGGATGAGACGAGACCGCCGCTAAACTCTCCGCGCGCGACATCGTACGTGCTGGTGACGACCTGCGTGGAGCGCAGCGCGTCCTGCGGGACGGCGCCGTTTCCAGACCCAAAGCTGAGCCCGTCGAGCGTGAGCGAGTTGGCCGTTGGGCGAAGGCCCGCGACGGAAAACGCGGCGTCTGTGGAGTCACTGGCATCGAGGCCGACCACGCCCGGGGCGAGGGTGGCGAGTGCGTTGAGGTCGCTCGCGTCGACCGGCAGGCGCGCGGCCGTCTCCGAGGTGATATCGCGCTCCGTCGACCCGGGCGTCCGTCGATTGCCGCGACCCGCGCTGCGTCGCGCGTTGACGGTGACCGTCGCCAGACGCTGCGCTGTTGGAGACATCTGAATGTCGCTCACCAGCCGGTCTTCATCGGCCTGGCGCGACACCTGGACCACGGATGGGGCCATGCCGATGAACCGCACCGTGACGCGATACTGTCCGCCGCCATCGGGGAAGACGATGGTGTATCGTCCCTTCTCGTTCGTGTGCGTATGTCGCGCGATCTCGGTCTCGAGCGACATCACCTCGACATCCGCGCCATCGATGGGCTGGCCGGTCGGATCGGTGACGGTTCCCGTTAGGATGTCGGTGCTCGTGCCAACCTGTGCGGCCGCTCCCATTGGGTTCGCCACGAGACCGGCCGCGAAGAGCACGATGGCCAGCGACGCCGTTCTGCGCCGGGGGATCGCGCACCCAGGGTGGAAGATCTTCACGCTTGGTCGGGTGTCAGGTTGCGGAGTCGAGTGCGGGCTCAAGCGGCCCGTGAGCGTCATGTAGTACCAGGGTCGTTCCGTGCGCGTTGGGTACGCGGTCAGCTGTTGCCGGGATAAATCGCGTCAAACGGAATGACAATCCGTCGGTGTTCTGCTACCGTTCAGCGCTCTCTCCCTTCACGCGTTCAGCGTCGTCATGGCCCTTCGATTGACCAACAAGCGATTCCTGCATGGCGCGCTGACTCTGGGCATGGTGGCACTGCTCGTGTATTACGCGCGGACCGTGCATTGGGATGCGGCGTGGCACGCGATCCGGTCGGCGTCGCCGTGGCTGCTGGCTCTGGCCGCGCTCGCCAACCTCGCGACTGTCGGCGCAAAGGCGGTGGTGTGGTGGATCTTCCTGAGGCCCGTTGGCGCGCCGTCGTTGGGCTTGGCGATGCGCGCGACGGCGGCCGGCGCCGGCATAAACAATCTGCTCATTGCCAATAGCGGCGAAGCCGCACGTGCCGTGTTGGTAACGCGGAGCTCCGAAGCATCGGGGACGGGCGTCGTGGCGGCGTTGGCGCTCGAACGGCTTTTCGATTTTATCGGCTATGTGCTGGTGCTGATCGGCGCGGCCTTTCTGCTGCCACTTCCCGAGAGCGTGGCGCGGTGGCGACCGGAAGCGGTCGCGATGCTCGGCGCGATCGTCGTGGTACTCATCGCACTCTTGTCACACGCGCCGCATGCACCGCCGCCCACGGAAGTGATCACGGGCGCCGTCGCGCGAATGCGCGCCGGGTTCGAGCGGTTCATTGAGCGGCTGGCGCACATCGTCACGGTGCGGCGGATGGGCGCGGCGCTCGTGCTAACGGTGGTGAACTGGGCGACGCAAATCGCGTCGTATCACCTGACGGCGATCGCGGCGCACTTTCCGATCTCGCTCGCCGGAAGCATCACCGCGATGCTGCTCGTGAACGTCGGATTTCTCGTACGCGCGACTCCCGGCAACGTCGGCGTCTTTCAACTCGTGTATGCCGCCACGGCGCAGGCGATGGGCCTCTCGTCGGACGCAGCCGTGGGCGTCGCGCTGCTGTTGCAGATCGTGCAAAACGGGCCCGTGACGGTGTTGGGCGCTGCGTTAGCTCCCGACTTGATGATGGCGGCGCGCAGGAAGAAAATACCGCACCCGGGCGCGTCCGCCGACGGCGTCGAGGGGAGCGCTACGTAGTACACGGGGGCCGGCATCTACGCCCATCTTGAAACAGACACGACCGGACACTACGGACACGACCGGACGAGTTCTGCTGCATGGCAAGCCTTAGCGCACGCGGTCCAAGTCTCGCCTTTTTGTTTACAAAGAACCGGCACGTTAGGCCAGCCAATGAGATGGGACCTCACCCGGCAGCTGAATGGTCCGGTCCTGTCCGGAGTGTCCGGTCGTGTCCATTGCCGCATCAACGTAGAGGCCAGCCCCCGCGCGTTAGGCAACCAACAGCCCCTCGCGACGAGGCAATCCTCCCCGTCCCTGTTGTCATCCCTTTCGTTATTCCCTCCAGTTTCACTCTTGTTACTCTTTGAACCTCGGTCGAGGAGATCTGCCAGGCTACTGCGCCGAGCCAGATGTAAAAACGGCGCGTCCCAGAGGGCGCGCCGTTTTTACATCACCAGCTGCTACACCAACTCACAGCGTCACTGCATCGTCGAAGCGGTCGTGGCCGTCGAGTCACCCTTGCTCTCGATGACGAACACCACGCGGCGGTTCTTCTCTGCTCCCGGCGCATCCTTCTCGGCGCCCGGCACGACGAGGCGTGTCTTGCCATAGCCAACCGTGTTCACCTGGTCCGTGAGACCCTGCGACGCCAGATACGTCTTGACGGCGTCGGCGCGACGCTCGGACAGCTTCACGTTGTAGCGCTGCGAGCCGGCCGGATCGGCGAATCCCTCGACCGTGATGGTCGAGCCGGGATAGTACTTCTGGGCGATCTTGGCGAAGCGATCGAGCGCGTCGTGATCTTCGTCACGAACCGTGGCATCATCAAATGCGAAGTGCACTGGCAGTGCGAACTGGAGCCCGCTCTCGAGCGCGGTGATCTTCGCGCCGAATTCGGTGCGAAGGCTGTCGAGATCCTTGCGCAACGATGCTACGTCCGTGGAGAGTGAGCTGTCGGCCGCCATGCGCGCCGTCCGCTCATTCGAGACTGACGAGTCAGTGTACGCTTTCTGAGCCGCGAGGCCCGACGCCAGATTTTCTCTGACGAAGCCCTTCGAGGCGCAGGCAGCCATCACTGGTGCGACAAGCGCAACTACCGCGATGGTCTTGAGCTGGTGTTTCATAGTGTGCTCCGGTTTGTTCCACTCGAGTGAGGTGTACTGGGACACGTGAGGATCATGCTAAAAATGTGCCCGGCTAACCGCGTGTGATATGTGTCACTCAGGCAAAAAAAAGCTCGTTCCGTAGGGCAGAACGAGCGCGTCCCGAATGAGAATTCGTCAATGCGGACTTTTCTGTAACCATTCGCCGCCGTCGACGACCATGATCGCGCCGGTGATCCAGTCACCGGCAGGCGAAGCCAGGAAAGCAACCATGTTCGCGATATCGCGAGGCGATCCCATTCGCGCCAAGGGAATCGCGCGCCGCGCATACTCCTCCATGGCGCGCTCGACGGAAAAGATATCGTGTGCGGCATCAGGCGGGGCCGAGAACGCCTTCTTGACACCCTCCGTCGGGATGGGCCCAGGCGCAACCGCGTTCACCCGGATACCATGGCGAGCCCATTCGAGCGCCAGCGTGCGCGTGAGGGCATCGATTCCCGCTTTGGCTGCAGTCGCGTGCGCCATGAGGGGCCATCCGCGATAGTGGAGCGTCATGGATATGTTGACGATGCGACCGCCTCCCTGATCGCGCATCACCGGCATCACGGCTTGTGAACAAAAGAACGTTCCCGACAGATCGATCTCGATGACCGAGCGCCACGCGTTCGCGCTCATCGATTCGGACGGGACGTAGAAATTTCCGGCTGCATTGTTGACGAGCACATGGATTCGGCCCAACCGATCGGCGACGGACCGAATGGCTGCTTTGACGGCGTCGGCATCGCGAACATCGAGTATCAACGATTCCGCCTTACGGCCGGCCACGCGCAGCTGCTCGATCGCCGGCTCGAGGTGCGTCTGGTTGCGACTGGCAATGACCACCGTGGCGCCGAGCTCGGCAAGCAGTTGGGCGATGCCGAAGCCTAAGCCCGTGCCGCCGCCGGTGATGAGCGCGACCTGGCCATCGAATAGCCCCGGCCGAAAGACCGCCGGCAACTGATCGTGCGGGGTCGTCATACCGTCGGTTGGTCGGACGGCAGGATTGGAAACGTGTCGGCGATGAGCGTGGCGACGCTCTCCGGAACGTCGGAGCCGTCGAGGGACAGCTCGAGTTGGGGCGGTCCGTAGAGCGCGGTGTCGACGAAAACTTTGCGATGGTGCCGGCTCGAGCCGGTGTCGCGGATGGCCTGGATGTGGATCGCCGTGGCGTAGCCGCAGTTGCGTTCCCAGAAGTAGGCCGGGTGGCGTTTGGCGAGATACGCCATGAGGCGGTCGCGGGTCACCTTGGCGATGATCGATGCGCACGCGATGCTGTAGCACTTGTCGTCGCCGTCGACGATGGCCGTGTGCTCGATGCCTAACGAGCGAATCGGCCGGCCGTCGATGAGCACGCGGTCCGGTTGGGCACGCAGCCGGCGGAGCGCACGGCGCATGGCGAGCGTGGATGCGTGGTAGATGTTGAGGCGCTCGATCTCGAGGACCGATGCGGCGCCCAACGCGTACGTGACCGCGCGTTCGACGATGCGTACAGCGAGCTGCCGGCGCTTGGCCGCGGGGAGCATTTTCGAGTCATCGACGCCGGGGAGCGCGCGCGCGTCGGGCGGCATGATGACGGCGCAGGCGACAACGGGACCGGCGAGGCATCCGCGCCCGACTTCATCGACGCCGGCAATGAGGGACGCGCCTTGGCGGCGCATGTCCCGTTCAATAGTGGTCCAGCGTAGGCGGTGTACGCCGGCGCGCCGACCAGATTCCGCGCCGCGCTGTCCGCCCACCGCGGTTACTCCTCGGCGGCTTGTCCGAGGTGCGTCTTGCGCTCGCGGATGCGGCCTTGCTTGCCGCTGGCGTTGCGCAAGTAGTAGAGCTTAGCGCGGCGCACGCGACCACGGCGAACCACAGTGACGGTTCCGATCATGGGGCTGTGCACCGGGAAAATGCGCTCGACGCCGACGCCGTTCGAGACTTTCCGCATCGCAAACGTCTCGTTGACACCGCTGCCGCGCCGGGCGATGCAGATGCCCTCGAACGCCTGGAGCCGTTCTTTGTCGCCTTCCTTGACGCGTACGGCGACGCGCAGCGTATCCCCGGGGCGGAAGGGGGGGATGTCCGTGCGCATGAATTCTTTTTGCGTTTCGATGAAGGCGTGCATATATGGCTCGGGGCTGAGGTCGGGCCCGGGTTATCGGTTTTCTGTAGACTGGTGAAACTAACCGATGCCCAAGCTCGACGCCAGCCGCGAGCGATATCGTGCGGGCGTGTCTATTTCACCGTGACGCTCTTCGTAATCGAGGCCTTGTTGCCCTTCAGGTCATCGATCAGGAGCCTGACCGTATACGTGCCCGCTTTGGCGTAGGCGTGTGAAATCGTGGCGTTGCGTGTACCTGCCTCGTAGCCGTCGCCCCAGTACCAGTTGTACGACGAGACTCTGTTCGGCACGCTGGACGCGCTCGCGTCGAATGCACACTTGTGGTAACTGCCGCACGACGCCGAGAAGGACGCGATGAACGAGCTGGAGACGGTGGCGGTCGACGTTGCGCCGCCGATGAATCCGCTGTAGGCAAGCAAGTTAGGCGAGCCGCTCACGTTGATGATGTGGCCCGAGGTCGCGTTGCCGACGATGGCCGCCTTCACCTGCGCCGGCGTCGCCGACGGGTGTGCGCCAAGGTAGAGCGCGGCGATACCAGCCACGTGCGGCGACGCCATCGACGTGCCAGACCACGTCACCTTCGCGATATCGCTCAAATAGTCATCGGACGTGATGTTGACGCCGGGCGCGAACACCGACACACAGGAGCCGTAGTCCGAGTATGCCCAACGGTGATCCGTGTTGTCGGACGCAGCGACGTCGATGACCGATGGCAGGTTCGCCGGATAGATGGTGCAGGCGTTCTCGGTGTAATTCCCGGCAGCGACGACGTACGTGACGCCGGAACGAATCGATTTGGCGACGGCCGAGTCGAGTGCCGGCGCTCGGGTCGCGCCGAGGCTCATGTTCGCGACGGCGGGACTCCGGTGGTGCGCCGTGACCCAGTCAATGCCGGCAATGATGTCGGAGAGCGGCGCACTCCCGTCGCACTGAAGCACGCGAACCGACCAGAGTGTGACCGCTTTGGCGATGCCGTACTTTATTCCGCCGACCGTTCCTGAGACGTGCGTGCCGTGTCCCATGCAGTCGGCGCCATTGCCGCCGAACGCGTCGAAGGCGAAATGCGCGCGGCCGCCGAGGTCCGTGTGCGAGTAGCGGATGCCGGTGTCAATGATGTACGCGTTCACACCGGAGCCCGACGTCGCATACGTGTACGAGTTGCTCAGGGGGAGCGAACGTTGGTCGACCCGATCGAGTCCCCAATCAGGACTGGATTCGGTGCCTTGCGCATGTACGATGATGTCCGGTTGGACGATCGCGACATCCGGATCGGCGCGGAGCGCGGCCACCTGGTCGGAGTCGAGGTGCGCGGCGAATCCGTTGAGCGCCGCCGTGTACGTGCGCTCGACGCTCAAGCGACCGCTCGTGATCATGCGGGTCGCGGTGGCCGGCGTGCGACTCACGTTGTCGCGATAGACGACGATGTAGTGATCGGCACGGACGTCGGGCTGCGCTGAGGGCGGCTTGGCGACGGGCGATGCGGAGGAGGCTTCCGGGCCCGTGGCGTCGCTGCATGCGGCAAGCGACATGGCCACAAGGGCACCGGCGAGGATACGTTTCATCGTGGGACTCCCGTGTAGGGTGGTCCGCGCGACGGCTCGACTGGCATGGCAGAGCGTGAGCTCGCTTTAGCCTCGTAGCTTTGCGTCACCGCCTTTCAGCGGCTTTGCCCTCGTCACTAAGCCGGGTGAGGCGTTAGCAACCGTGCGAGTTGTGAAAAATGAGAGCGAGCGTGCGGCGTGAACCGAAGACGTTCGACGTCATCCTGCGGCAACGTCCGAAGAGGCGGCGTCGCGGCAGAGTATAGGAGAGCATCCGAATGTGCGTTAGATCACGCACAAACAGAAACGCTACTTGACTGTGTGGTCAGTCAAGCAGCGTTCTGATCGCGAGGATTTTGTTCACTCCGCGATTAAAATCGTCTTCACATTCACGAACTCGCGGATGCCTTCACGCGAGAGCTCGCGTCCATAGCCGGAACGTTTTACACCACCGAAGGGCAAGCGCGGGTCCGAAACGACCTGGGCGTTCACGAACACCGCACCGCTTTGCACGTCACGGATGAACGCGTCGCGCTCGGCCGCGTCGCGTGTCCAGACGCTCGCGCCGAGTCCGAAGGTGGTGTCGTTCGCGAGGATGATCGCGTCGTGCGCACTCTCGACGCGAAAGAGCGAGGCCACCGGGCCAAAAACTTCTTCGTGGTATGCCGGCGCGTCGCGCGGGACGTCGGCGAGCACGGTGGGCAGGTAGTAGTTGCCGGGCCCGTCCGCGCGGCGACCTCCGATCACGAGTCGCGCGCCCGCGCCGACGCTGCGCTCGACTTGTGTCGCGACATCGTCACGAATTTTCGGCGTGGCGAGCGGACCGACGTCGGTTTTCGGATCCATTGGATCGCCGACCGTGAGCGCGTTCATGCCGGCGACGAATCGCTTCTCGAATTCGGCGGCGATGCGTTCGTGCACGATGAAGCGCTTGGCCGCGATGCACGATTCGCCGTTGTTCACCATGCGAGCTTTGACCGCGACTTTCGCGGCCGTGTCGAGATCGGCCGACGGCATCACGATGAACGGATCGCTGCCGCCCAACTCGAGCACGGTTTTCTTGATGAATTTGCCGGCGACGCTCGCCACTTCACTGCCCGCCTGCTCGCTACCGGTGATCGTGACGGCGGCGATGCGCGGATCGCGGATGACGCCGCTGACGCGCGATGAGGCGATGAGGAGCGTCTGAAACTCGTCGCAGTCGAAACCGGCGCGGCGCAAGACATCGGAAATCGCCAGCGCGCACTGCGGCACGTTCGACGCGTGCTTGAGGACGGCGACGTTGCCGGCCATGAGTGCGGGCGCGGCGAAGCGGAACACCTGCCAGAACGGAAAATTCCACGGCATCACCGCCAGCACGACGCCTAACGGTTGATAGGCGACGTAGCTGCGGGCCGCTTCGGTGCGGACGTCTTCGTCGGCGAGGAGCGCCTGTGCGTGCTCGGCGTAATGGCGGCAGACCCACGCGCACTTGGCGGCCTCATCGGCGGCGCTGCGCAGGGGTTTCCCCATCTCGAGCGTCATGAGTTTGCCGAGGTCGTGCTTTTCGCTCTCGAGAATGTCGGCCGCGCGAGACATACGGCGGGCGCGCTCGGCGAACGTGGTGAGGCGCTGGTACTCGAAGGCGCGCGCCGCGCGCTCGAGGCAGGCGTCGAGCTCGGAGTCCGTGAGCTCCTCGAATTCGTCGAGTGTTTTCCCGGTGGCCGGATTGATCGATTTCATCATGGCAACGTATTCACACTGCGTGAAGCAGATCGCGGCGAACCCGTCACGGTTGCGGCGGCTCATCCGCATGACGCGTTCCGGTAGGTGCGTCGGACGCGAGTCGCTCGCGCGTGAGGCGTTTTCCCTCCGCGATTCGCCATGCATCGATGCGCTTGTGGTCGCCGGACATGAGGACGTCGGGCACGGCGAAGCCGCGATAGACCGCGGGGCGCGTGTAGCTCGGAGCGCTGAGTCCACCGCTCCAATGCGAGTCGGTGCGCGCGCTCTCCATGTCCGACATGGCGCCCTCGAGCAGGCGGACCGTGGCGTCGACGATGACGAGGGCCGCGGGCTCGCCGCCGCTCAGCACATAGTCGCCGATGGAGATCTCTTCGGTGGCGAGATGATCGGCGACGCGTTGGTCGACGTCCTTGTAGTGGCCGCAGAGGAGCGTGAGTTCGGTGCCCGCGGCGTAGCGGGACGCATCGGCATGCGTAAAGCGCCGGCCGCGGGCGGACACGAGAACGACGGGTCCGTCGGGGTGGAGCGAGTCGGCCGCCTCGAAGAACGGCTCCGGTTTCATGACCATGCCGGGTCCCCCGCCGAACGCGTAGTCGTCGACGGTGCGGTGCTTGTCGTGCGTGAAGTCGCGCAGGTCGATCACGTGATAGGCGACGCTGCCCGCCGCGGCGGCGCGGGCGGGGATGCTCAGGCCCAAGGGCGCGGCGAAGAACTCCGGGAAGATGGTGACGATGTTGATCCGGAGCGTCATTCGAACAGTCCGTTCGGCGGGACGGCGACGATGCGGCGCGCGGCCCGGTCGACCTCGCGCACGAAGTCGGCGTGGAACGGGAGGAGCGCGGTGCGGGTCCCGTCGGTGATCTCGAGGGCGAGGCCCTGCGGGAGCTCGAGCACATCGGCCACGGTGCCTAACGATTGACCCGACGGCAGCTCGACACGCATGCCGGCGAGCTCGTGGATGTAGACTTCGCCGGCGGCGGGTGGCTCGAGGTCGCGGGCGTCGGCGAGGAGGTAGCGGTCGCGCCAGCGCTCGGCGCCGGTGCGGTCGGCGATGCCTTCGAAGTGCACGAGGAGCGAGCCGTCGGGTTGGGCGCGGGCGGATTCGACGACGAGCGTGCGGCCGCCGGGGTCGGGTTCTCCGTTAGGCGTACCCACCACAAGACGACGGCCGGCCGCGAACACCGCGGCCGGCGCGTCGGTCATGGGCTGGACCACGAGGGTCCCTTTGATCCCGTGTGCCTTACGCAGCCGCCCGACGATCAGGAGCTCGGGAGCGGGCGCGCCCACGTCACTCCGCGTCGCGCACCGGCACGGCGCTGCCCTGGCGTCGCGCGGCGACGCGCTTCTCGTGGCGCGCCTTGAGCAGCCCCGCCTTCCGGAGCAGCGAGCGCACGGTGTCGCTCGGCAGCGCGCCCACGCCTAACCAGTAGTCGGCGCGCTCCGTCTTGAGCTGGAGCGGCCCTTCGCTCTGGCGCGGGCTGTAGCTGCCGATCGTCTCGATGAACCGGCCGTCGCGCGGGCTGCGCGAATCGGTGACGACGATGCGAAATACGGGCTGCTTTTTCCGCCCAACGCGGCGGAGGCGAATCCTCACGGCCATGGTCCAAGCTCCTTCGAGACGAGTGTGATGACCTGCGCCGGGCTCATCGCGCATCCGGGAGATCCGGACCGCACCCGGGCCTCACGCTACCGGCCGAACATCATACCCGGCGGCCGTCCTTCCTTGTTCATGCGCTTCATTGCCTTTTGCATTTCGCGGAACTGGTCGAGCAGGCGGTTCACTTCGCTGATCGGCCGGCCCGCGCCCTTGGCGATGCGCGCGCGGCGCGACCCGTTGATGATGGTCGGCGTCTTGCGCTCGGTGCGCGTCATGGAGAGCACGATCGCTTCGGCGTGCTTGAGCCGCTTGGGATCGAGCTTCGCCTGCTTGAGCATTTTCGCGTTCATGCCCGGTAACAGCTTGAGCAGTCCCTCGAGGGGGCCGAGGCGTTGAATCTGCTTCATGCTGGTGAGGAAGTCCTCGAGGTCGAAGCCTTCCTTGCGGACTTTCTTCTCGAGGCGCTTCGCCTCGTCGGCGTCGAACGATTCCTGGGCCTTCTCGACGAAGCTGATGATGTCGCCCATCTGGAGGATGCGCCCGGCCATGCGGTCGGGGTGGAATTCCTCGAGGGCGTCCGTCTTCTCGCCTAACCCAATGAACTTGATCGGCTTCTTGGTGACGCCGTAGATCGAGAGTGCCGCGCCGCCGCGTGCGTCGCCATCCATTTTGGTGAGCACGACGCCGGTGATGCCGAGCGCGTCGTCGAAGCCCTTGGCGATGCGGACGGCGTCCTGGCCGGTCATGCCATCGGCGACGAGGAGAATCTCGTCGGGGTGGAGCGCATCCTTGAGGCGCGCGAGCTCACGCATCATCTCGTCGTCGATCTGCAGGCGGCCGGCGGTGTCGACGACCACGACGCGCTCGCGCGCGCGCCGGGCTTCGTCGACGCCCTTCCTAGCGATCTTGACGACGTCGGTGGTCGACCGATCGACGGTAACCGGCGCACCGACCTGCTGGCCCAACGTTTCGAGCTGGTCGATGGCCGCAGGCCGATACACGTCGGCGGCGACCAACCGAGTTGGGCGGCCTTCGCCGGCCAAGCGGCGGGCGAGCTTGGCCGCCGTCGTGGTTTTCCCCGATCCTTGCAAGCCAACCATGAGCACGATGGTGGGCGGCACAGTGCTCATGCGCAGGCCTTCGCTCTGTTCACCCAGCATTGCCGTCAGTTCGTCATGGACGATCTTGACGAGTTGCTGTCCGGGCGAGACAGTGCGGAGAGCGGAGACGCCGACGGCTTTCTGCTCGACGCGCTCGAGGAATTCGCGGGTGAGCTGGAAGTTGACGTCGGCCTCGAGGAGGACGCGGCGGATCTCGCGCAGCCCTTCCTTGATGTCGGAATCCGACAGGACGCCGCGGCCGCGCAGGCGCGCGAACACGGAGTCCAGCTTCTCACTCAGCTCATCAAACATAGCCGTTAAAGATAGATCGACGTATCATTGAGTTCAACGACGCCGGTCCGATGACTCCAGCGTAGAAGACTCCTGTGTAGAGGGTTCAAAGGATAACAAAAAGGATGCAAGAGATGGGGATGATCGCTATGCTGCGCGACCAGAGTGCGTTCTTCACGCTCATGGCACCCTCCAGCCCGCGTGGCCGATGATCGTTGGATGTGCGTCAGAACGATCATCCCCATCTCTTGCATCCTTTTTGTTATTCCTTGAACCCTCTACAGAGGAGCTTGATCGTGCCACGCTGAAGTTCTGATTGTTTATCGGTCCCCCAACTCGTGACTTCTTCGCGGTCTCCTCTACTCAACCGAAATGGCTCGCACACAGCGTAAGGAAGAGATTCTTCGCTCGGAGCTTCCGCCGACGTTGCCGCTCATGGCGCTCCGGTCGACCATCGTCTATCCGCTGGGCACGATCGCGGTGCAGATGGGTGCGCCCGAGAACCTGTCGATCATCCGGTCCAACGACGAACCCGGACTGATCGTGGGATTGCTCGTGGCCACGGGCGATCACGACGAGCCGATCAACGCGGACGCGTTCGTGGGGCGGGTTGGCGTGGCGGCGCGCGTCCACGAGCGGATCAACCTGCCCGGCGACACGATCCAGATCACGCTGCAGGGCTTGAGGCGCATCGTGGTCGAGTCCGTGGTGTCGCGCGAGCCGTATCCGGTGGCGGTGATCAAGCCGGCCAAGGAGACGCCGCTCGATCCGATCGAGGGCGAGGAGCTGATGGCGCGCCTCGTGACCGCGGCCGAGACGTTGGCGGAGCTCGTGGATCGTATCCCGGACGAGGTACCGGCGATTCTCAAGATGAACATGTCGGATCCGGGCCGGTTCGCGGACCTCGCCGCGACGAACATGAACCTGCGCATCTCGGAGAAGGACGAGGTGCTGCAGCGGCTGGACATCGGCGACCGGATCCGGTTCGTGTTAGGCCGGCTCGAGCGCGAAGTCGCCCGGGCGCGCGTGATGGAGGACATCAAGCGCCAGACCGAAGTGAAGATCGAGCAGCACCAGCGCGAGTTCTACCTGCGCCAGCAGCTGCGCGCCATTCAAGCAGAGTTAGGCGAAGCCGATCCGGGCGAGAAGGATGCGATCGACATCCTGAAGAAAATCGAGGACGCGCAGCTGCCCGAGAAGGCCGCGCACGAGGCGCGCCGCGAGACGGAGCGGCTGCGCATGCTGTCGCCGGCGTCGAGCGAGTACCAGGTGATCCGCACGTACCTCGACTGGTTGTTGTCGCTGCCGTGGACGACGACCTCGGGAGCCGACACGATCACGCTGCAGAAGGTGCAGGAGGCGCTGGACGCGAAGCACTACGGCTTGAGCGAGGCCAAGGAGCGCATCCGCGAGTATCTCGCGGTGCGGCAGCTCCGCGGCGGCGACCCGCACGGCCCGATTCTCTGCTTCGTCGGTCCGCCGGGCACCGGCAAGACATCGTTAGGCGAGGCGATCGCGTCGTCGATCGGACGGGCGTTCTACCGCATCTCGGTGGGCGGCGTGCGAGACGAAGCGGAGATTCGCGGACACCGGCGCACGTACGTGGGTGCCATGCCCGGGTTGTTGATCCAGGCGCTGCGCCGCGTGGCGGTGCGGGATCCCGTCCTCATGATCGACGAGATCGACAAGATGACGTCGGGCGGGATGGCCGGCGATCCGACAGCCGCGATGCTCGAGGTGCTCGACCCGTCGCAGAACCACGGGTTCGTCGACCACTACGTGAACCTGCCGTTCGACCTGTCGTCGGTGTTGTTCATCTGCACGGCAAACAACCTGTTCGACATTCCGGCGCCGCTCCGCGATCGCATGGAAGTGATCCGCATCGCGGGCTACACGATCGAGGAGAAAGTGGAGATCGCGTGGCGATACCTGCTGCCGAAGTTGTTCGAGGAACACGGCATCACGGACAAGGAGCTGCAATTCACCGACGAGGTGCTCGGCTTCATCTCGAGCGGCTATTCGCGCGAAGCCGGGCTCCGCGGATTCTCGCGCAACATCTCGGCGATCATGCGCAAGCGCGCGCTGCGGAAGGCCGAGGGCGAGGAAGGCGCGTGGGTGATCGACACCGCGAAAGTGGAAGAATTGTTGGGCGTGCCGCGCTACGCGCGCGAGGAGGCGGAGAAGGAACCCGAAGTGGGGACGGTGACGGGCCTCGCGTGGACGGCAACCGGCGGCGACCTCATGATCATCGAGGCGCTCAAGATGCCGGGTACGGGCCGGTTGATCGTGACCGGCCAGTTAGGCGACGTGATGCGCGAATCCGTGGACGCGGCGTACTCGTACGTGCGCTCGCGCGCCAAGCAGCTCGAAATCGACGAGAAGATGTTCCGCGAATTCGACCTGCACATCCATTTGCCGGCCGGCGCGGTGCCCAAGGACGGACCAAGCGCGGGCATCACGGTGACGCTGGCCATTGCGAGCGCGCTGTCGGAACGTCCGGTGCGACGCGATCTCGCGATGACGGGTGAAGTGACGTTGCGCGGCAAGGTGCTCGAGATCGGCGGCGTCAAGGAGAAGATGATGGCGGCCTATCGCGCCGGTCTGCGCGAAGTGATCCTCCCCAAGATGAACGAGAAGGATCTACGCGACGTGCCGGACGAAATGCGTGCGAACATGGTCTTCACGTTCGCGGCGACGATGGACGAAGTGTTCCGGTTGGCGCTGCTGGCGCCGGCGCCCGGCCGTCCGGCGGATCAGCCGTCGGTGCCGGAGCGCGAGGCGACGGACCGGGCCGTGGCGCTCGAGCGTCCCGCCGTGAGCGCCGGGCGCGCCTAACGGAGACTCAGTGCGTGGAGTCGGCGGCGGGACATGCTCCCGTCGCCGGACAGGCGGTGACGTGCGCCTGGTCGACCCGCACGGCGCTGGCCGAGACACCGGTGGGCAAATCCGTGTAGAGCACCGCCGGGTGGCCCGCGACCGTCCCGCCCCAGATCGTCACCGTGCGCGCGTTCGGCAGCTCGTACTCCTTGCCTAACGGAGTGTCCTTCGCCGCCGGGGTGTTGAAGCGGCGCGCGAGAATGGCCTCCAGGTCGCTGCCGAATTCTCCCGACTGCAGTGTCGTGTTCCAGAGCGTGAGCCACGCGATGCCGTCGCCCGCGGAGAACTTGATCACCTCGTAGCGGTCCCCTGCCCAGCCGGCGGCCGTTCGCATGGACGCGTTCTGCTCACGCAGAAACTGCAGCAGGAGAATCCGCGTCTCGAACTCGCCCAGATCATCGTCGTACGTCACCGTGCCGGTGGACGGCTTTGCGAACGCGATCGCGAGCGGCGCCTGGCGCTGCGGCGAGAAGAAAGAACCGGTGTGGAGAATCTCCGACGTCGACGCCGGCATGTTCTCTCCGTACGGCTGCTTGCCCGGCGCGTGCAACTGAAATTGGCGCACGAACTCGGCTCCGCTCAGGTACGGGAAGATCAGCGTCTCCTGGACGATCTCGGGCGCGGCGCGCAGCTCGGCCATTCCCTGCATCCGGCTGTCTCGAATCATGTCGCGGACGCGATCCCAACCGCCCGGGAGTCCGGCACCCGGACCGAGCGTCGCCTGAATCGGCACGAGCATTGCCTGTCCTTCGATCACCGCTTTCGCCGCTTGGCTGCGGTCGTTTTGCCGGTTGATGTGGTTGATCGAATCGAGATTCATGTACTGGTCTTGCAGCGCGTGCACGAGCTCGTGCTGGATGGTCACGCCGGTGATGTCGGGCGGGGAGCTGTCGACCACGTAGAGAACCTTGGTGTGCGGGTCGTAGAAGCCCTCGACCTGCTCCGTTAGGAGATTGATGAACAGCGACCGGAGATCGAGCGTGTCCGGGATGAGGCCCATTCGGCTGTAGAAGATCTGCTTGGCCGTGAGCTCGTTGTTGCTCTCTTCGGTTTTGAACTGGGCTTCGAGGAACTGCCGGACCTGCGCCCTGGTGCGCGTCTCGAGCACGGGCGGACGCTTGAACGTGAGGCCCGTGCCACGTTCGATCACCGGAATGTCTTCGGCCACCTGCCGCGCATACGGTCCGTTGGTCGCGGCCTCGTCGCTGCGCGCGCATGCGGTGACCGCGGCGACGCACAGCGCGGCCGCGATACCGCGGCGCACGACGTTCATGGACCCCATTGGACGTCCTGACCGGTGGCCACGGCGACGACGCGTGCGACGTCGAAGGCGCGCACGACCAGTCCCGCGTCGATCAGGCGGCGCCGCAGATCCGTTTCGAGGGCGGCCAGGCGCGACCGCGCAGCCGGGACGACGCGCGGCGTCCGCTCCGTCGCCGGCGCGGGTTGTCCGTTAGGCGACTGGTCCGTCGGCGGCCCGGCGGGCGCGGGTGTTGGCGTGGGCATGCGCTGTCCGGTAAACGCCGCTTCGAGCTCGGCGCCGAAGCGCTCGAGCGCCGCCATGCCGCCGCGCGCCATGCGCTCGATCGGGTCGTCCACCGGTTCGCCGTTCTCCACCTCAGCGCGCGGTGCGGTGGCGCGCGGCGCCGCGACGACGTCCCGCTCCGCCAGCCTAACGAGATGCCGGCGCTCGACGATGAGCGCCTCGAGGTCGCTCGGATAGCGCGCCATGGCCTGCGTGTGCGCGCACGCCTCGTCGAGCGCATCGATCGCGCGATCGGGACGCGCGCGATCGGTGATGTAGCGGTCCGTGAGCGCGACGCTCGCCGCCAGTGCTTCGTCGGCGATGGCCACGTTGTGGTGTCGCTCGAGGCGTTCCTTGCGTGCGTGCAACACCTCGAGTGTCTGTTCCACGGAGAGCTCACGCACCGTGATCTTCTGGAAGCGGCGCTCGAGCGCGGGGTCGCCGCGCACCCAGTGATCGTACTCGTCCTGCGTGGTCGCGCCGATCACGCGGAACTCACCGCGCACGAGTGCCGGCTTGAGCATGTTGGCGGCATCCATCGCCGCGCCCATCGCAGTGCCCTGCCCGATCAGGTTGTGCAGCTCGTCGATGAACAAGATGATGTTCGGATCCGACGACGCCGCGCTGACGATGTCGCGCAGCCGCTCCTCGTACTGGCCGCGGTACATCGTGCCGGCGAGGAGCGCCACGTGGTCGAGCGCGAGCAGCTTCACCTGACGCAGCGCGAGCGGAACATCGCCGGACGCGATGCGTTGGGCGAGTCCCTCGGCGATGGCGGTCTTGCCGACACCCGCCGGTCCGACCAACGCGGGATTGTTCTTGCTCTGGCGCAGCAGGATGTCGACGACGCGCGCGATCTCGTCGTCGCGGCAGCGCACGGACTCGAGGCGGCCCGCGCGCGCGTCGGCCGTCAAGTCGCGCGTGGTGCGCGAGAGTGCCTGGTCATCGGATCCCAATACGTCGCCCAGCATCAGATTCCCGTTAGTCCTCGATACCACTCGATGAGCGGCCCGCCCCACAGCAGCGCGATCATGGCCGCGGGGGCCAGGAAGACGCCGAAAGGAACGAGCGGTGCGTCGAACTCGATGCCGGCGCGCCGGCTGCGCACGTACGCGATCGGGAACACCACCAACAGGAAAATGACCGCGCCCAGCGCCGCACCGAAAAATACCGTCAGAAACGTGCGCCCGATGCCGAGGTGCGCGCCAACCATTGCCATGAGCGTTACGTCGCCGAAGCCCATTGCTTCCTTCTTGAACGCCATTTCGCCGAGCCAGCCCGCGATGGCGATCACGCCGGCACCGACACACGCTCCTATTGCTGAATCATACAGGGTCGCGAACGGCGAAGTTTCGTGCATCACGGCCGCCACGATCGCCATCACCAGCGCCCAGATCAACCCGAACGCGGTGAATCCGTCGGGGATCACGTACGCCACCACGTCCGTGAGCATGATGCCGAGCAGGATCGTACCGAATACCGCTATGCGGAGCGCCGTGAGCGACGCGCCGAACTGGACGTAGGAGGCGAGCCAGCCCAACGCGACCACCAATTCGACCAGCGGGTACACGGCGGAGATCGGCTGCTTGCAACCGCGACACTTCCCGCGCAGCAGTACCCAACTCACGAGTGGAATGTTCTCCCACCACGTGATCTCGTGACCGCACCGCGGGCATCGCGAGCGCGGACTCACCACAGACAGCTCTTTCGGCCACCTGGCGACGCACACGTTCAGAAACGAGCCGAAGATGGCGCCGAGTAGAAAAGCAAAGGCGCCCGGCACGAACGAAGTGGTGACGGCGGACGCTTCAATCACGGGCGGAGTTGGTAGAGGAGAATTCCTGCGGCGACGGCGACGTTGAGCGATTCGACGTCCGGCGCAATGGGAATGGCGACGCGCCGATCGGCGCGTGATCGCGCCTCACTCGAGAGACCCGCACCCTCGTTGCCGACGAGGACGGCGATCGCGCGCCCGTCCGGCGGTCGATCGATGGGCTCGCCTGACGCGTCGGCTGCCCAACACTGCACGTGATGCGCGGCGCGTAAGGCGTCGAACGCGTCCCAATCGCAAGCGAGCGCCCGATGCCGGAACAGCGCGCCCATTGCGCTACGGACGACTTTGGCGTTCCAGAGGTCAACGGTGTCGGGCATTGCCAGCGTGACGTCGACACCGAAGGCGGCGGCGGTTCGGAGCAGCGTGCCGACGTTGCCCGGGTCCTGCACGCCGTCGAGAACCAACACCCGTGCATGATCACCGAGCGCGAGCTGCGCCGGATCGTGCTGCGGAATCTCGCCGACAACGAGAATGCCTTGCGGCGAGTCGGTGCTGGATGCGCTGGCGAACTCCTTCTCGTCCACCTCGAGCACCGGCATACCTGTGGCGCGCACGGATTCGAGCAGTGCGCTGCCGCGCGGCGTGGCGGCGAGCACCGGTGAAACGAGGGCACCGTCCGCGTGCACCGGAGAGCGCAGCAACTCTTCGACGGTTCGTACGCCTTCGGCGACGAATCGTGTTTGGCGCTCTCGTGCGCGACGGCGCTTCAGGTCGCGTGCTACCGTAAGCAACTTCACGTTCGCGATTTGTGACGCAAGCGGAACGGCTCTTGCCCAGACACTAGGTGAATTCGAAACCGGGGGCAGGCCATGCGGCGACTCTTACGGGGCGGATTGTGTGTGCTGGTCTGCGGTTGCGCGACGATCTCGACGCAACAGGAGGTTCAGCTCGGCCAGCAGGAGTCGGCGGACATCAGCAAACAACTGCCGATCGTTCAAGATGCCGACGTGAATCGCTATGTAAACATGCTCGGCGATTCGATCGCGAAGCTATCGGACAATCGAAATCTGGAGTGGCATTTCTTCGTGGTGAACAGCAAAGAGGTGAACGCCTTCGCTGTTCCCGGCGGTTACATCTACGTGAACAGGGGACTGATCGAGGACGCGGACAAGATGGATGAGTTGGCGGGAGTGCTCGGTCACGAGATTGGACACGTGATCCACCGCCACACTGTGAAACTAATGCAGAAAGAGCAGGGCGCCAACGTGGGATTGGCGGTCGGATGCATTCTGACGAATGTGTGCAAAGATCCGGCGACGGGCGCGGCGATCAACGTCGCCGGCGCCGCCGTATTCGCGAAATTCAGCCGCGAGGACGAGCAACAAGCCGATGAAAGCGCGGTGACCTACGTGACGCGCGCGGGCATCGATCCGCACGGTCTGCCCGACATGTTTCAGAAGATGTTGTCGCAGCAGCAGTCCAATCCGTCGGCCGTGGAGCAGTGGTTCTCGGACCATCCGAGCGATCAGAGTCGCATCGCGGACACGCAGCGGCTGATCGACAAGATCGACCCGGCGATCCTCAAGGGCCTAACGCAAGACAATCAAGCGTTCCACGATTTTCAAGACCGCGTGAAGGGCCTGCCGCGCAGTTAGGCGACGCGCGCGGCCTTGCGGGCGGCGAGCGCCTCGCCGGCGCGCACGAGGAGCTCCTCGATCGGCGGGACCTCGTGCGGCTCGAAGCGCACCACGCCCATCGTAAGCGACAGCGTGTACGCGCGATCGCGTTGGGCGGCGTTCTGGCGATCGACGCACGAGCGGAGGCGCGGCGTCACCGCGTGGAGTGCGTCGTCGGTGGCGTCGAGGACGAGGGTGGCGAAATCGTCGCCGGCCAGCCGGCACACCACATCCGATGCTCTGAAGGTGGTTTTGAGCGCGCTCGCCGCGGCGACGATCGCGCGGTCGCCCTCGTCGCGGCCGAAGCGCTCGTTGATGTCGCGCAGCCGGTCGATGTCCACGACGGCGAGCATGAGTCCGCGCATGCGGTGCGCGAGCTTGAGGTGGTGTTCGCACAGCGCCAGAAATCCGCGCCGGTTGTAGAGCCCCGTGAGCTCGTCGCTCAGCGCGAGCTGGCGCAGCGTGGCCTGGAGGCGATGCCGCTCGATCGCGTAGCGGAGCACACGGCGAAGGTCGCCGGCGTCGAGCTGGTCGCGGGTGACCACGTCCTGTGCACCAGCTTCGGCTGCGCGAAGCCCGATCGATTCCGTGGACGTACCCGGCGGGGCGAGCATGACGACCGGGATGTCGGGAGCCTCGAACCGCGCCCGGCGCACCGTATCGAGTCCCGCGTCCGCCGATTCCGTGACATCGAGAACCAGGACATCGACCCCCCCGCGCGCCAGCCGCGATATGCCTTCCGCCGGTGCGAGCGGCGGCTCGAGGACCTCGAAGCCGGGCGTCAGCGAGTCGCCGGGCTCCAGCCGCTGGCGCAGGGCGTGGGCGCCCTCGAGCCGGTCGGCGATGATCAGGACATTGGTGCGCGGCGTGTTCATGTCGAATCCGGTGGTGGCGGCGGACGGCGGCGTGGCCTGGTTGGGCTGTGATGCAACTGCCTGAACTGCTTGACGTTCGAGCAGAAGCAGGCGTCACGCGGACGGTTGTTGGGCGAGGGCCGAAAGGGCATCATACGCCATGCGGATCGTGCTTACGGTGGCCGGATCGGACTCCGGCGGCGGCGCCGGTATCCAGGCGGACCTCAAGACCTTTCACCGGTTCGGGGTGTTCGGCACGTCGGCCATCACGGCGGTGACGGCGCAGAACACGTCCGGCGTGCGCGACTGGATGGCGCTGCCGCCCGGGCTCGTGGGGGCGCAGATCGAAGCGGTGGCGAGCGACCTGCGGCCGGACGCCGTGAAGAGCGGGATGTTAGGCAACGCACAGGTGATCATGGCGGTGGCGGCGGCACTCGAGGCCCATGCGCTGCATCCGTACGTGCTCGATCCGGTGATGGTAGCGTCCTCGGGGGACGACCTGTTGGAACGCGGCGCGGTGGGTGCGCTGCGGTCGGCGCTGGTGCCCCTCTGCGACCTGATCACGCCGAACGCCGAGGAGGCGATGGTGTTGACGGGCGCGGACGTCGCGAGCGTCGCCGACCAGGAGCGGGCCGCGCGGCGGCTGGTGGACGAGGGCGCCCGCGCGGCACTGGTGAAAGGGGGCCACGTGACGGGCGGCGAGGTGGCCGACGTGTTGTTCGACGGCGCGGCCGGCGCCGCGCGCGTGTTCCGGCACCGGCGCATCGATTCGCGCCACACGCATGGGACGGGATGCACGCTGTCGGCGGCCATCGCCGCGCATCTTGCGTTAGGCCTGCCGCTCGAGCGGGCGGTGGAGACGTCGCTGGACTTCGTGCACCGCGCGATCGCGGGCGCGCCGGGCCTGGGTGCGGGGCGCGGGCCGCTCAACCACTTCGCCTAACGCTACGCGCCGGCGCCGAATGCGCGGGCGAGGAACCCGCGGACCAGGCGCTCGAAGGGCGCCGAGGCGCGGTCAGCGGCCGCGAGCACGCCGGCGTGATCGAGCGGCGCCTCGCCCGATCCGGCAGCGGCATTCGCGATCAGCGACACTCCAGCCACCCGCATGCCGAGGGCGCGCGCCGCGATCACTTCCGGGACGGTCGACATGCCCACGGCATCGGCGCCGAACCGCTCGAGCATGCGGATCTCGGCAGGCGTCTCGTACGAGGGGCCGAGCACAGCGGCATACACGCCCTCGGCGACGGGCATGCGCGCATCGGCAGCCGCTGCACGCAGCGCGGCGGCCAAGTCCCGGTCGTAGGGCGCGGACATGTCGGGATAGCGCGTCTCGTGCGGCGCGAGCGGGCCGGCAAGCGGATTCCGCCACATCAGGTTGATGTGATCGCGGATGATCATCAGAGCGCCGGAGTGGAGGGAG
>Ga0134126_10001485_pt1 | contig 29921 bp, 33 predicted proteins | sample KB31752_FD_96881 | JGI IMG/M metagenome (GOLD analysis project Ga0134126, IMG submission 96881) | Terrestrial soil microbial communities with excess Nitrogen fertilizer from Kellogg Biological Station, Michigan, USA - KB3-175-2 | ecosystem: Environmental > Terrestrial > Soil > Unclassified ... | reverse complement strand
TTGTATCTTCATTGAGGGGTTTTGCATCATGGCACCACGGGAACGGGGCAGATCGCAAAGATCTGGGTCTGGAAGCAAGAAGACCGTGGGTCAGCTCGGGTCGTCCCGTTCCTCCGGTCACCAACCCGAACAGTTGAGGGGGCCCCGAGCCCGTATCGTGCAAGGACAGGAGACACGGAGGTGCACCATGAGCCCAGAGATCTTTGTCGGCATGGATATTTCGCAAGACACGGTTGATGTGGCGGTCCATCCCGGGACCGTGTTCCAGGTGACGAATGATGAACGGGGGATCGTCAAGGTGGTCGAGCGATTGCAGGCGGTTCAGCCCACCTTAATTGTGCTCGAAGCGACGGGCGGGCTTGAAGTCCCACTCGCGGGGGCACTGCCCGCGGCGGGCTTGCCTATCGTCATCATCAATCCCCGGCAGGTGCGGGATTTTGCCAGGGCGACGGGACAGCTGGCGAAGACGGATCGGCTCGATGCACAGATCCTGGCTCGCTTCGCCGAGGCCATTCGGCCTCCGGTCCGTCCATTCCCCGATGAGCAGATGCAGGCGCTGGCGGCACTGGTCGCGCGCCGTCGGCAGCTGATCGAGATGCTGACGGCCGAAAAGAATCGCCTCCGCCTCGCAGCCCGACCGCTCCAGAAACGGGTGCAAGCGCATATCACCTGGTTGGCGAACGAACTCGAGAGCATCACGACGGATTTGACCGACACCATGCATCAGAGTCCGGTGTGGCGCGAGAAAGAAGCAGTCTGCGGAGTGTGCCGGGCGTGGGGCCGGTGCTCACCACCACTCTTTTCGCCAACTTGCCGGAATTGGGAACCTTGACACGCAAAGAAGTGGCGGCCTTGGCGGGGGTCGCGCCGTTCCCGCGGGACAGCGGCACCCTCAAGGGCCGACGGGCGATCTGGGGTGGACGCGCTCACGTGCGGGCCGCGCTCTACATGGCCGCCCTCGTGGCCACGCGGAGGAATCCCATGATTCGTGCGTTCTCTCAGCGACTCTGTCAGGCGGGCAAGGCGAAGAAGTTGGCGCTGACGGCCTGCATGCGCAAGCTGCTCACGATTCTCAATGCGATGGTCAAGAGTGGAACACCGTGGCGTCACGCGATAGAACCCGTCGGTACGGAGGCATAGGAAAGCCCGGACGCGATGGCAATCGTCGTTCCTACGCCAATGGTGTGCGAAGATTTTTTACAGGTGACCCCCAAAATACTCTCTTCGGTTCTTGATAGAGAAGACAGTTGCTGACCCCGCGAAAACGTAACATGTCCCCGTTCTTCTTTCCCCTGGTTCTCGCCCTACGTATAGCCGAGAAACCGAGGCCGGTCCCAGACCGACACCATTTTCACTAAGTCCCGTATGGAGAGCACGCCGACAATCTTACCGTTCTCACTTACGGCTAAGTGACGCACACCCTGTTCGGCCATGACTTGACTGGCATCGCGAATCGTACGATTGACATCAATGCTCAGCAGAGGAGAGCTCATCACGACGCTGACACGGGTCTTGCCTACATCCTGGTTGGAGGTGAGCCCTTTTCGGACCAGGTCGCTCTCGGTCACGACACCGACGAGCTCACCGGCCTCAATCGTCAGCAATGACCCGATACGCCTCTCGCTCATTTGCACAGCAGCCGCAAAAATGGACTCTTCGCTGCCGATTGTAGCGGCCGATGTCGCCATCAGGACACCAAGCGGCCGGTACACCCCGTCGAGCTCGATGACGGGGCCGCTCTCCACATCCACAAACGATCGCACCAAATCCCGTACTGAAATAACCCCGACGATCTCCCCCCCCCTCCACCACGCAGAGGTGACGAAGTTGGTTGCCTTCCATCACATGGCTGGCATCCAACATGGAGCATTCTGCCGCGATCGTCAAAGGTGAGCGGCTCATCACACGATCCACCACCGTGACCGCCGGATCCACTCCCTTCGCAAGCACTTTCCGCACCAAATCCGTCTCCGTCACAATCCCTATCGGTCCTCGTTTGGGATCGCCGGACTCCACCAACACGCAGCCGATACGCCGAGCACCCATCCGCTCGGCCGCCAGCACGACCGTCGTCTCTTGTGGAACCATCTCCAGGTAGCGATGCATAAAGTCCTTGACAGCTCCGACTCTAGACTCACGCATCGCACCTCCGTGTTCCTGTGAACAGATCGGCCTTCCGTGCACCAGATAGTCCTGGGCGCCTTCGCCCCGATGCTCTCGCAAGCACTATACATGATTGCGTCGGCACGCACACGCACACGATCGGGCCGACATGAATTCTGGAACCGGTCAGAAAGCAAGGGTCAGCAACTGTCTGCGCTGTCAAGTGCCAAATCGGGAATGTTCAGATTCCTCGGCGAAAATTTTTCGCACACAATTGGCGTAGGAACGACGATCGTCATCGCCTCCGGGCTCTTCTATGTCTCCGTACAGACGGGTTCCATCGCGTGATGCCACGGCGTCCCACTCTTGACTATGGCGTTGAGAATCGTGAGCAGGCCCAAGTAGAGGTCGGGTCTTGTCTTGTGCATCGCCTTTTGGTGTTCACCAACACCCTGAAGCTCAGTGACAAAGTTGACCAGCTAAACGCCACGCTCGCCAAACAGCAAACCCGCATTGAAGACCTGAATACCCGCGCATCCGACTCGAAACAGCGCGCGATCGATAAAACTATCTGTATAGATCTCGGGTTTACAAGGGGAGCCGTTTGATTTCAAGGCGTTCGGCAGCAGCTGCCTTGAGGAGCTGGGTGTCTGCCGAGATAAGCACGGAAGGCTCTTCAAGATGGCTTTGCAGTTCGATCGCCGAAGCCAGATGAATGGCATCGAGCGTGCGCAGAGGGTATCGTTCGAGAAGTGCCTTCGAGCGCGCGAGAACGATCTCGTCCAGATTCATCCGCACATAGGTGGGCCAATCCTGTAAAAAACGGCGCACGATTTCGTCGTACTCGGGCGCTCCCAGTATGGATTCCCTTACGCACCGACGCAGTGCCGAGAAGGTCTCGGTGTAAGTAATCATCGCCGTCGCATGGGGCGGAGATCCGGTGCGCAAGGAAAGAGCTTCGTCGGTTCCAGGTTCCTCGATGAATTGTTTTACAAGCGCGCTGGTATCCCAGTACAGCATCGTCACCGTTCGCGGTCATCGACCACGGCGCGCCCGACTGATGGGCCACGGTAGGCCAGCGGCTTCAGCCGTCTTCTCGGTGCCGCGGTCGGCAAGATGATCTTGCCGAGTGCCGCCAATTGTGCCAGCCGGGCTTCGCGAGTCCCGGGTTTGCCGGCCTCGATTTGCTGGAGCAGCGCGATCGGTCGTCCTCTGTCGGTCACGATGATCTCTTCTCCCTTCTGAGTCCGGCGGAGATAGTATGTGAGGCGGTTCTTAAGCTCTTTGACGCCGATCCGACTCATGGTTGACCTCAGGGGCTATTGTAGCTACTTTAGCAAATGAAGACAAGAATTCGTCGTCGCCCCTCCAGTTTAGAATATCATGTCGTAAGGAATTAATCTGAGGCCTCACCGCTCCGCTGTGATGTGCAGTGCGGTAGATATCGTTGACCAGGGGAGCTGGGACTGCGATTACCGTGTGCGTATCGAACCCCGATATGGTCGGCGGCCAGTGGCCTTGTTCTGTAACGAGCACTTATGCATATCATGGCAACCGTCGAGGAGAGGACGAACCATGCAGAAATATCCCAAGCCCACCACAGCCGTTGGAGCACAGGGCTCTATCGAATCTATCCGACGCGATGAAGAAACAGGGGACATCATTCTGTCCCCTCAGCGAAAACGATCATGGCACGGTTTTTTTAAGCGCCTAAAACAGTTTCGTGATGCATCCGGTGAGATTCCCGCTGACTTCATGGCAGACCGTGGATAAGCCCGTGCCCCGCTTGACTCTCTCAGGGCCCAAGTAGGGGTCGAGTAGCAAGTAGGGGTCGAATCTTGTATTGTGCATCGCTAAAGCATAAGTCTGCGAGACTGATGCACATGTCGAGATGCGACCCACATCAACGAGAATTCCAGCCAGGTTCAACTCAAAAAGCGAGCCTCACGAGACAGCTTTGAGAGGAAGCCTCTGTGTAGAAACCTCCGTCACGGCAAGCAGTCGCTGATCGTTGGTCAATAGAGTTGCATCCAGTGCCAATGCTATGGCGGCTACGATCACATCGGGAAGCTTCAGGCCATATCGTTTTCGAAGATCCACTGCGTGACTTTTGATCGCCTGGGTCAATTCCGTCACAACGATATCCGCCAGAAACGCTCGCACTCGCTGCTCTTCTGACGGAACCAGGCCTGGATAGACCAAGAGCTCCAACTCAGAGATCACCGAAATGGTATACGGTCCGGCAGGAAACGGTTCGGCAAGGCGACCACCGAGCAAATAGAGAATGATATTGGAGTCGAGAACAAAGCGGACCACGGTCAGGTCCACTCATCGCGCAAACGACGCTGGTAAACGACAGGATCTTCCGCTAAGTGAATGACACCCTCGTGACGCTGAAGCTGCGGGTTCCCATTGGCCCCGGTTGCTATTCCCAATTGTTGTTCGATGCGCAACCATTCCTCATAGGGAATCAGCACCCCAACAGGACGCCCCTGTTCGTCGGTCACCAACTGTTTGTGAAGAGGACTCATGACTTCATTATAGAGAACCTAATACCAAAGAGAAAGCTTGAGGTCGATTCGATTATGACATGCGCTCTGGCCGTCCGGAAGGAAAAGGGGGCTGGACTTCCAATGAGCGCCGCACGTTTGACCTTAGAAATAGCCATGTCCAGCCCTTCATAGACAGACACAGACCGTGCACTAAGCCCCCATCCACTTGACTCTCTCTCCACTCCTCCGTACGCTCGCTGTTTGATCGAGGCTTTGCATCTTTAGCAGCAGCCGAAACACTTCCCTCTTTGTTTGGTGATCAAAGGAGATGCCACAGATGGCTCAACGACCTTTTCAGACGGGAGCGGTCATCAATCTGAGTGACGGAGAAAGCACCAAGGAAGCCGTCATCGTGACCGTTCCGAGAAAGAAACGATTCCATACCCAGTTTCTCGGCATCAATGGGTTTGGGCATCCGAATCAATCCCTCTTCTACGCCGTTCACGTGACGACAGGCTCTCAAGTCGGCATCTATCCCATTGCACCTACCGGCATGGCTGAGATAGATGAGCCCGAATTCCCATCGAGGTTTTTCGGAAGTCAGGGAGCAATTCTCTACGCAGATCCAGGGTCTGACCTCATCTTCTCGGTCGCGCGCAAGGAGACAACGGGAAACATACGGGTCTTCATCGACATCTGCGGACTGCTCGTGGACGTGTGAGCGGGAGAAGCAAGCAGATTGCTGGATGAAAATCCCCAATGAGAGACCGGCAACCACTAACAAGGAAATTGCTTTTGTATGAACACACCGCCAAACCCCTCTTCCATTTTGCAGACTGCCTTCGGCTTTTGGGGCTCCAAGGTCCTGCTCACGGCCGTCGAGGTGGGTCTGTTCACCACACTCGCTGGTCGACGGCTCACTGGAGTTGAGTTGGGCAAGGAGTTGCGCTTCCATCCACGCGCGAATCCCGACTTTTTTGATGCCCTCGTGGCAATGAAGTTTCTCGACCGCGAAGGTGATGGCCCGCAGGCGAAGTATTTCAATACACCAGACGGCGCCATGTTTCTCGATGCAGCGAGCCCGCGCTACATCGGAGGGCTTCTGGTGATGCTCAATGCAAGGCTATTCAAATTTTGGGACGATCTGCCCGAAGCGTTGCGGACGGGGCGGCCGCAGAACGAGGTGACGCATGGGCAGAAAGGGATGTTTGAGGAGCTCTATTCGGATCTCCCCAGGTTGGAACAATTTATGGGTGCGATGATCGGTGCCTCACGCATCAATTTCGAGGCGTTCGCAGAGAAGTTCGATTTCTCGAAATTACAGACTCTCTGCGACGTCGGCGGCGCAACCGGTCTGCTCAGCATCGAGATCGCGAAGCGACACCCGCATCTCACATGCACCAGCTTCGATCTACCGGTGGTCGAACCGATCGCGAAAAAACACATTGCCGCAGCCGGGTTGGAGAATCGTGTGCACACGGCGTCCGGTGACTTCTTCAAGGATCGACTGCCGAAGGCCGACATCATCACAATGGGCATGATCCTGCATGACTGGAATCTCGAGAAAAAGATGCACCTGATTCGTTCAGCATACGATGCGTTGCCGCCGGGCGGCGCGTTGGTGGCCATCGAAGCGATGATTGACGATGCGCGTCGCGAAAACGTGCAAGGGCTGCTGATGTCGCTCAACATGCTCATTGAATTCGGCGATGCGTTCGATTATTCCGGCGAGGACTTTCGCCGATGGTGCAGCGAGATCGGTTTCACACGGTTCGAGGTCATTCATCTGGCCGGGCCGTCGAGCGCGGCAGTGGCGTACAAATAAGGCATCCGTCAATGAACGAGCCGCTCCCTGATGCCTTGCCCTTAAACTTGACTCTCCCTCCCCTTACGCGAGGCGTCCTATGGGCACCACCAATCACAAGAAAGTTCTGATCGTTGAAGATGAAGAGGACATTCTGCAGCTCGTCAAGCACTATTTGGAGAAAGAGGGGTTTCGACCGATCACCGCCATGAGCGGACTCGACGCTCTGAAGAAAGTCAAGGAGGAGAAACCCGATCTGGTCGTCCTCGATCTGATGTTACCCGAGATAGATGGACTCGAAGTCTGCAAACGTCTCCGCTCCGTTCCCGATACCGCTATGCTTCCGATCCTCATGTTGACGGCGAAAGCCGAAGAGTCGGACACAATTGTCGGTCTTGAATTAGGCGCCGATGATTATGTGACCAAGCCGTTCAGCCCCAAAGCGCTGGTCGCTCGCGTGAAGGCCCTGCTGCGTCGAGTCGAACGTGCGCCTGTCGATGGCCCAAATCTGCACCGCTATGGTGCGCTCACCATGAATCTGGATCGGCATGAGGTCACCATCGGGACGCAAGAGGTCCCCTTGACGGCGAAGGAATTTGGCCTGCTCGAACACCTGCTTCGGCATCGCGGTCGTGTATTGACCCGGGACGTTCTGCTCAATGCCGTGTGGGGCTACGATTACTACGGCACGACTAGAACAGTCGATGTACATATCCGCCGGTTGAAACAGAAGCTGCCGCTTCTCGAAGAGGCCATCGTGTCCGTGAAATCATTGGGATATAAACTTAAAGATTTCGACGTGTCGGGATGACATGGTCGATTCGATGGAAAGTGGCGTTCGGTACGCTCGTGGCGGTCGCCTGTGGGCTGCTGATTGCCGGCGTGATGACGGTTCAATCCCTCGAACAACGATACCTCACACAATTCGGTGATGAGCTGGAGGCAAAAACCAAGCTTGTCGAATACGGCTTTCAACCGCTGTTTCACACATTTTCTTTACATCCGACCTCTTCCTCCTTGCAAGAAACGGCGCGCGACCTCGGCAATCGAGCCTCTGCCCGCGTGACGCTGGTTGCCGCAGACGGAACGGTGCTCGCGGATAGCGCCGTACGAGATGCCGACTTGTCCGCCGTTGAGAATCACAAGTCTCGGCCCGAAATTCAACAGGCCCTTTCCATAGGACATGGACAGGACATCCGCACGAGCCACACGACGGGTGAACGAACGATGTATCGCACCATCCTCATGCAGCCATCAGAAGATGGGCTGCCGCTTGTGGTGCGAGTGGGCCTTCCGATGGTCGTGCTGGACCGTGAACTTTCGGAGTTACAGCAACGTCTCTTTCTTGCGCTTGGGGTCGCCTTCCTCGTCGCCCTGACGCTGAGCGTCTGGTTGGCTCACAGCATTACCAAGCCCCTTTCGGACATCGCGTCTGCCGCCCTTCGATTGAGTTCCGGCAACCAGACATTTCCCGTCAGAACGACCGCGCAAGATGAAGTCGGCTTTCTGGCCTCCACACTCAATCATATGGCGGATCAGCTTCACGCCAAGATCGATGAACTCTCGGAAGACCGTGCTCAGCTGCTTGCCGTGCTGACCTCAATGGTCGAAGGCGTAATGGTGTTGGACTCTCGCGGCTACGTGTTGCAGATCAATCCCGCCTTAGAACGCATGTTCGGCATCTCTCGCCTGGAGGCTCGTGGAAGACCCTGCGCCGAACTCTTTCGCCATCAACAGCTCAACGACCTGGTCACGGCCATTCTCCGTTCGCGTACTCATCATCAGGCTGAAATTGTGCTGCCGCTAAGCGGACGGTGCCTTCAGATTGAAGCCTCCCCTGCAGGAGGGGAACGGGAAAACGAGGCCAGCGTGGTATTGGTGCTCCACGATATGACCGAGCTGCGGCGCTTGGAGAAGATCCGGAAAGACTTCGTGGCGAATGTCTCTCACGAACTTCGAACGCCCCTCACCTCGATCAAAGGCTACGTCGAAGCGCTGCTTGACGGCGCCAAGGACGATCCCGCCGCCTCTGTGAAATTCTTGGAAATCATCCTCAAGCAAAGCGATCGGCTGAATCTGATCCTTGAGGATTTGCTCGAACTGTCGAAAATCGAATCAGGCGGGATCTCGTTAAAGAAAGAACCGCTTGAACTGCGTTCCGTCATCGACCGAACGCTGTCAACGATCAAACCGATCGCCGATAAAAATCGTCACCGGCTCGTCACAGTGGTTGATCCAGCGCTCCCTCCGGTAGCGGGTGATGAAGGTCGGCTCGTGCAAGTCTTGACCAATCTGCTCGATAACGCCATCAAATATACGCCGGCGGGTGGGACCATTACGGTCGGCGCTAAGCTTGCTCCCTCAGTCGGGAATGCCGAGCCGCCGGCCAGGGCGATTGATCTCAGCGTCGCCGATACCGGAATCGGTATTCCCGAGGAGGACCGCCCTCGTGTCTTCGAACGGTTTTACCGTGTCGACAAAGCCCGGTCACGAGAGTTGGGAGGGACGGGACTCGGACTGGCGATCGTGAAGCATATCGTTGAAGGGCACGGAGGACAGGTGTGGGTCGAAGCGAATCATCCTCAAGGGAGTCGATTCGTGGTCCGTCTCCCACTCAGTACCACAGTCTGCAGCCCCCCATCACGGGAATGACGCAAGCAGGGCATAGATGCCCGCTCCCAACAGCGCAGCCCCAGGCAGTGTAAACACCCAGGCTGAAAAGATTTTGCTCGTCACTCCCCATCGAACCGCAGACAGACGCTTGGTCGATCCAACACCTAAGATCGAGGACGTGATGGTGTGGGTCGTGCTGACCGGCAGACCGAAGTGCGCAGAGAACAGTAAAACCGAAGCCGCTGCCGTCTCGGCACAGAACCCATGAACCGGCTCCAGTTTCACCATCTTGATGCCTAACGTCCGAATAATCCGCCAACCGCCGACGGTGGTTCCGAGCCCCATCGCCAGTGCGCAAGCCACGATCACCCATGTCGGCACTTCCAAGGACGTCAACTGACCGGACGCCACGAGGGCAAGTGTAATGACGCCCATCACTTTCTGAGCATCGTTCGCTCCATGGCTGAATGCCATGAAGCTGGCCGAAACGATTTGGAGTCGATTGAATAGCTTGGTCGCCACACCACGATGAACTCGAAAAAATACCCAGCTGACCAGGACCATCAGGAGAAATCCTATCCCGAACCCCAAGAGGGGGGAGAGAATCATGGCTTCGAGAATCTTGCGCAGACCGTTGAACTGAACCACCGCCCAGCCGCCGTGCGCCACCGCCGAACCGACGAGTCCACCAATCAACGCATGAGAGGAACTGGTCGGCAGTCCCAGCATCAATGTGAGAAGATTCCAGAGAATCGCCCCGCCCATCGCTCCAGCAACGACCGTATGCGTGATCGCGTCGGGAAAGACGATCCCGCCGCCGATCATTTTCGCCACGGCCGTCGAAAAGAAGGCTCCGGCGACATTCAACACCCCAGCCAATAGCACAGCGGTGATGGGGCTTAACACACGGGTGGAGACGACCGTCGCCACAGCATTGGCGCAATCATGCCACCCATTTGAAAAGTCGAACAAAAGCGCCAACACCACCGTCACAAGAAGTATGCCGCTGAGTTCAGTCATGGTCTGATTGAAATACTATTGGCCTATCTAACGACCATTCGGGCGTGGAGAGCTTGAGGGGACATAGACTGCATGGCCGGGGTTCCATTCATGGACGACTAGGTCTGCTTGAGCACAATGCGCTCGATGACATTGGCGACATCCTCACAACGATCGGTTCCTTCTTCGAAGGTTTCATAAATCTCTTTCCACTTGATGACGGCGATCGGGTTCGTCTCTTTCTCAAACAACTCTGAAATGGCATCGCGTGACACACGATCAGCCTCGTTCTCCAGGCTATTTACCTGCACACTGTACTCCTTCACTTCCTCATGAGACATGGCGATATGATCGACCCCACTCCCCACCGCGACGGACGCGCGATGAAGAATATCGCCCAGTCGAATCGCGCTCTCGGTAGGCTGCGTGATCTTGTAGATGGCAAACCGATCGGCCACCGCTTCCACCGCGTCGAGAATATCATCTAATGCGCTGGCCAAATCGTGGATATCTTCACGGTCAAGAGGAGTCAGGAAGGTTTGATTGAGGCGCAAGGCGATGTCGTGCGTAATCCCGTCTCCTATATGCTCGACTTCCTTGATTCGCTCGATCTTCTGCTGAACGTTCGAGTAGTCCTCCATCAGTTCCTTGAGCAGACGACTGCCCTCAATGACGTTGTGGGCCGCCTGTTTAAATAAGTCAAAAAACGCTTCTTCTTTGGGAAGTAGGCCGAAAATCATGTTTCATACTCCTGATTCACATGCGTGCGCCGATGATGAGCGAGCGGACGAACCGCCGATTCCGACCAACGTCTTTACCATCGTACGAGGCCCGTTGCCCAGGTCAGTCCGCCGCCGAAACTACCGAGCAACACCAGATCACCTAGCGAAATATTCCCGCTGCGAACCGCATCATCGAGCGCGATCGGAAGCGACGCTGAGGACGTATTGCCATAGCGTTCGATCACCGATGCCAATCGGCCCTGGTCGATGCGCAGACGATCGGCAAGGTGAGACAAGATTCGACCGTTCGCTTGGTGGAGGACAACCTGTTTGAGATCTCCTGGACAAAGGCTGAATTCTTTCAAGATCTCCAGCATGGCTTGTTCTATCCGGCGAACGACGATCCGAAAGAGCGACGCCCCATGCATGCGAAGCGTATGCTCCTGATTGCGCAACCTGTCTGATGACAAGGGTGTCCGTGATCCTCCGCTCGGGACTCGAATGAGCCCATGGTGCGCCCCATCGGCATACAACCTGATCCCCAGCACTCCCCGCCACTCGAGGCTTCGGTCCTCTTCACCCCGCAGTATGGCGGCACCGGCCCCGTCGCCGAACAACAGCGCCGTCGCTTCATCCTGAAGATCGAGCGATCGAGACTTGACCTCCGAGGCCACAACAAGACAGGTCTTGGCCTGTCCGCTCTGAATCATGGCCTGTGCCATCGATAGCCCATACAAAAATCCCGAGCAGGAGGCGGACACATCAAATGCCCCCACTTGTCTACATCCCAATCCTCGTTGGACCGAACAGGCCGTTGAAGGAAACACCATATCGGGAGAGGTCGTGGAAAGAATGATGGCATCGATAGAAGAAGCGGCGCAATCCGCAGCATCAAGTGCTCGGCGTCCCGCCGCAATGGCCATATCGGAAGACGCCTCGTGATCTCCGGCCCAATGACGTGTTCGAATACCGGTCAGCCGTTGGATTCTCAGCGGGGACAGTCTCAATTTAGAAGCGATTTCCTCATTGGATACGACCCGAGAAGGGAGATAACTGCCTGTTCCAATGATCCTGGTTCGAATCATGCCCCCACCACGATCTACACGGACAAAATTGTTCGTACGTCCAACGTGGGCCGGGATTATAGGGAGCATGAGGGGGCAGGTCAACCAAAGTGCCACAAATCGCCAGTGTCATTGCTTTTTTTCCATATCCTTGCTATCTCTATTCCCCGATGCGTCCTCAATCTATTCGAATCAATTCCAGCCCGTTATCTAGGTCCTCAGGTTTATGCCTGGCGGCTTGGCTCGGCATTGGCTCTCTGTTTATGGCCTCGTGCGCTGGTGATTTCTCGCCCAGCGACGTGCGAAGCGGGATCAAGAAAGCCCTGAGTGGCACCGATGAGCAAATTTTTCTCGGAGATACGGTTGAGAACCACTACCATCCTAACGTCATCATGAAGCGGGGGGAGGCGTACTTTGAGAAAGAAGAGTATGCAGAAGCATTAGTCGAATACAAACATTTCATGGAGCTCCATCGCAGCCACGTCCTGGCTCCGTACGCAGCATTTAGGATCGGAGAAATTCATTTCAAAATGGCGAAGACCATCGATCGTGATCCTGAACCGACCCAAAGGGCCATCGCCGCATTTGAGCAGATGAGAAAAGAATTTCCCGGTAGTCGCTATGATAGCCAGGCTGAGCAAAAACTCGATGAATGCCATGATTGGATCGCTCAGATGCATCTCTTCGTGGGGCAATTCTATTACCGGCGAGGCTCTTACCTCGCCGCCACGCATCGGTTCCAGCAAATCTTGAAAAATTATCCTGATAAGCCCATCGCCGCCGATGCCTTGTATTTCCAAGCGAAGGCCTACCATGAAATGGGAGCCGACGATTGGGCAAGGGAGAATCTGATCGTATTGGCGGAAAAGCATCCGAACAGTACCGCTTCGGAGAGTGGAAAGAGTTTGCTGGAGAAAATCGGCGGGGCCCAACCCAGTACGCTCCTAGCCCAGAAGACGGAATCGGTTCCGCTTTCCGACGCCGGCCCGGGAATGGTTAGAAGCAATCGGCTGGCCGCTAGTCCATCTGCACCTTCAGCACTCGGAACGCTCGGCATTCCTCCGTCGCTCGACTCGTTTGGCGCTTCTGCTGCCGCCACACTGGGACAAGGCTTTACAGCCTGCCGTCTTGGCGTGTGGTGCTAACCTCGCGGCTAGCCATCAGCACGTAGCAATCCGCCCAATATTTCCCAACATGCGTGGTACTGGGTTTCAGCGCGATCTCGTTTGCCCGGATTGGATGGATACTGAAAGATTAAGTGGCGATAACCGTCTACTGGCCTAAATACCAGCCGATCCCGTATCGCTCTAAGAAACTTGTGACCATGGTGAGCGAATTGGCGTAGATCATCACGCCGACGAAGATCAGCATAACACCACTGACGGTTGACACGCCCCACAGATAAGCCCGCACTTCTTTGAAATACGCTAAGAATCGATCGACGCCTAGTGCCGTGAGGAAGAGCGGCAATCCCAACCCGAACGAATAAAATGCCAGCAACACGACTCCATTAAGAAGAGAGTCGGTCGTACTGGCATAGAGAAGAATGGATCCCAACACCGGCCCGACACAGGGAGTCCAGCCGGCGGCGAACGCGACACCGATCAAGAACGACCCTAGGTACCCAGCCGGCCTATTGCGGAACTGATACCGATGTTCCATTTTTAAGAACTTCAGGTTCAGAATTCCAAGCAGATACAGCCCGAACACGATGATCAACACACCGCCAATGCGTCGAATCAGGTCTTGGTGGGTAATCAGTAGTTGACCGAAAAAGCTGGCCGAGGCACCGAACGCAATGAAGACCGATGAAAATCCCAGAATAAACAACAACGAGTTCAAGACAATCGCCTTCTTGAACTTCACCCGTTCGGACGCGTCTGTCAGTTGCTCGACCGACAGGCCGGTAATGTAGGAAATATAGCTCGGCACCAACGGCAGCACGCATGGGGACACGAATGAAAGGAGCCCCGCCGAAAAGGCTGCAATGAGCGAAATCTGTGGGATGGATTGAGTCATGGCTACGACTTCATCAGTTCATGAATCAAGTCACGGGCTTCCGGTGAGTCCCAATCACGTGCACCGAAAATCTTTTGTCGCACGATGCCTCGGCGATCGACCATGAACGTGATCGGAATCGTACGTGCCCCGTATGTCAAGCCCACGCGGTATTCCGAGTCATGAAGAATGGGAAATGTGAGCCCCATTTCTCGCTGGAATGGACGTGTGACCGCCGTGCCCTGTGGATCGGTAGACACCGCCAGGATTTCGAACTCCTTTCGCGGCAACGTTCGATAAAGCTGTTCCATCGCCGGCATCTCGACACGGCATGGCCCGCACCAGGTCGCCCAAAAGTTCAGTAGGACGACCTTCCCCCTGAGCTGAGACAAGCTCATGACATTGCCGGTCAGGTCGCGCAACGTGAAATTCGGCGCTTCGTCACCGACTTGAACGACCCCGAGTTCGAAGCCCGGATGCTTCTTCGGTTTGGGTGATTCTGCCTGGGAGAACGGTGCCGTGCACAACGCTCCGATTACCATGAAGGTGAACACCAAAGCCGCTGGATGAAGTTTCATGCCACTATGATCATTCCCTTATTTCAGCTATCGACAGATCCTCTTGCTGCGAAGAGTATGTTACAAGTCCGCAAAAACCTGAGTCAAGCAAACGGCGAGTGACAAATTTCTTCCCCCTACGATCGAAGTGATGGACAAAACCGATTGATCCCTCTAGAATTGCCGAAGTTTGTGTGTGGTCTGTCACTCGGCACCACTCGTCACAACCACAATCAGCAGACTCTGCAACGCTGATATTCCATAACCTGAACCCACGAGGGGCATATGCGAGATAATTTCTTATTTACTTCAGAATCGGTCACTGAAGGACACCCGGACAAGATCGCCGACCAGATTTCCGACGGCATCTTGGACGCCATCATTGCTCAGGATAAATACTCCCGCGTCGCCTGCGAAACGATCCTGACCACCGGTATCGCTTTTGTGGCGGGAGAAATTTCCACCAAGGCCTACGTCGAAATACCAGATATTATCAGAGATGTCATTAAGGATGTCGGCTACTTCGATGCGTCGTGGGGATTCGACTTTCATACCTGCTCGGTTCTCACCGCTATTCACCAGCAATCCGGTGATATCGCGATGGGAGTGGATTCTGGAGGGGCCGGCGATCAGGGCTTGATGTTCGGCTATGCCACCAATGAAACGGATGAGCTCATGCCGATGCCGATCGTTTTGGCCCACCGGCTGACCAAACGCCTGGCAGAGGTGCGCAAGAAAAATATCCTGAAGTGGGTGCGGCCTGACGGCAAATCTCAAGTGACGGTCGAGTACAAAAACGGCAAGCCCGTGCGGATCGATACGATCGTCGTCTCCACACAGCACAGCCCCGATGTGACCAGCAAGCAAATTGAGCGCGACATCATGGAAAAAGTCATCAAGCCCGTAATGCCCAAAGGGCTCTATGATCCAACCGGCGTCAAGCATCACATCAACCCGACCGGCCGTTTCGTGGTCGGTGGCCCAATGGGCGACACCGGCCTCACAGGCCGGAAGATTATCGTCGACACCTATGGTGGTCATGGCAGCCATGGCGGCGGCGCCTTCTCGGGCAAAGATCCCACAAAGGTGGACCGTTCCGCTTCCTATATGGCCCGCTATATTGCCAAGAATCTCGTGGCCGCTGACCTGGCCGACAAGTGTGAAGTGCAGCTGGCCTACGCAATCGGGGTCGCCGATCCGGTGTCTGTACTCGTCGACACCAAGGGCACTGAAAAAGTGTCGGTCGATATTCTCGACAAACTCGTGCGCAAGCATTTCCCCATGACTCCCCGGGGCATCATCGATCATCTCAAGCTCCGGCGGCCGATTTTCCGAAAGACGGCCGCGTACGGACACTTCGGACGCAACGAGCCTGAGTTCACATGGGAGAAAACCGATAAGATGAAGGCCTTGCGCAAGGACGCCGGGCTGTAACTCTGATTAGGCTAAGGCCAAGGTTAAGGTTCCGTAACTGAGGCTCAGGCATAGGGAGTGAGGATGAGTGTCTAGCTCAGCCTCAACCTTAACCTGAGCCTTCTTTTCGAGAAGGAGGATTGCGTGGATTACGATGTCAGAGATATCAAGCTGGCAGACCAAGGCAGATCGAAGATCGAGTGGGCTGAAGCAACGATGCCTGTGTTGCGGTTGATTCGTAAGCGCTTTAAACGACAACAGCCGCTGAAGGGTGTTCGCGTCACAGCCTGTTTGCATGTGACCACTGAAACGGCGAACCTGGCTATCACGCTGAAAGCTGGCGGCGCCGATGTCCGCCTCTGTGCCTCGAACCCTCTCAGCACCCAGGACGATGTTGCCGCCGCATTGGTGCAACACGAAGGCATCCCGACCTTTGCGATTAAGGGCGAAGACAACCCCACGTACTATCGCCACATCGAGTCTGCCATCGCTCATCGCCCACATGTCACCATGGATGACGGCGCCGACGTGGTCTCGCACCTGCATTCTAAGCGAAAAGAACTGTTGCGGAACGTCATTGGAGGCACAGAAGAAACCACCACCGGTGTGATCAGGTTGCGCAGCATGGCCGAAAAGAAAGTCCTCAAGTTTCCGGTGATTTCCGTCAACGATGCCGATACCAAACATATGTTCGACAATCGCTACGGCACTGGACAATCCACCATGGACGGCATCGTGCGCGCCACGAACCGCTTGATCTGTGGCTCTGTCGTTGTCGTTGTCGGTTATGGCTGGTGCGGGCGCGGCATCGCCATGCGGGCCAAGGGCATGGGGGCCGACGTCATCGTGACCGAGATAGACCCGTTGAAAGGTCTTGAGGCAGTCATGGATGGATTCCGTGTGATGCCGATGGAACAAGCCGCCCCGGTCGGCGATTTCTTCGTGACCGTCACCGGCAACATCCACGTCATCCGTGGCGAACATTTTTCCGCCATGAAAGACGGTGCCATTGTCTGCAACAGCGGACACTTCAACGTGGAGCTGGATATCCCGACCCTCGAAAAGCTGGCCGGCACGCGTCGGGTGGTTCGTAGCGGAGTCGAGCAATTTACGCTCAAAAAGAACGGTCATCGTGTCAGCTTGCTCGGCGAAGGGCGGCTCGTCAACCTCGCCACAGCCGAGGGGCATCCGTCCAGCGTCATGGACATGAGCTTTGCCAACCAGGCACTGAGCGCGGAGTATATCGTCAAGAATTACAAACAGCTCGAAAAGAAGGTCTATCCCGTGCCTCCGGCCATCGACAAAGAAATCGCCCGGCTCAAGCTGGCCGGCATGGGCGTGACAATCGACACATTGACAGCGGAGCAGAAGAAGTATCTTGCATCCTGGGAAATGGGAACGTAGACAGCATGGTGCGGCGCGGGTACTCTCAGTGCTCGCTCACCGCGCATGCAGGATCGATTTGATTTTCAAATAGCGGGCGCTGCTCGCTAAGGTCAAGAGCGCGTCTCGGCGCGCTCGGGTGGGTGGGTGAGATAGTGCGCGCAGGTGAGAGCACCCGCACCACACCTGCGGAGAGAGGAATAATAAAGGAAAGGCCACCTGAGAAGGTGGCCTTTTAGTTTTGAGTCAGCTCTTGCATACCCTTCTGGCTAAGACTCTTTGCGGTTTTGCTTTTGAGGCCGATTGCAATCTCGTGGTAGAGTGTGAGCAAGGAGCCGTTGTGAACCCCTCCACATTCCAACCGCTGTCGCTTGCAGATTTTGATATCTCGTCTGAGCGGGGATTCCTGCCGTCGGATCCTTGCCAAACTCTGCCCGACTGTCCGGTGCTGAACCATCTGAGCCGTGAGATGCCGAAGTTGCTGAGCACCCGACAGATCCGACGGTTTATCGACGAACGACCGTCATTGCTCCCATCCGCTCCAGCGAGTTGGCATGAGGACGAATATCGAGCGGCAATGCGGATTCTTTCATTCGCCGGCCATGCCTATGTCTGGGAAACACCAGGACAGCCAGCCGTCAAGCTCCCTTTCCAACTTGCGCGGCCGTGGTATGAGATCGCCCAGAAGCTAGGCTGTCCTCCGGTACTTTCCTATGTTTCCTACGCGCTGGACAATTGGCGGAGGCTTGACGAAACGAAGCCGATTCAGCTCGATAATATTGTGTTGCTGCAGAACTTTCTCGGTGGGCTGGATGAAGAATGGTTCGTCGTGGTTCACATCCAGATCGAGCGGCAAGCGGGGTCTGGCCTGGAAGGCCTACTGCTGGCGATCAACGCAGCCTCAAAAGGGAAAGACGACGAAGTTCTGTTGGGATTACAGGCTCTGGCGTCCGCGCAAACCGCCATGCGGGACACCCTGCTTCGCATGAAAGAGCGCTGCGATCCCTACATGTATTACAACCGTGTGAGACCCTACATCCACGGCTGGAAAAATAGTCCATCCCTGCCGGAAGGTCTCATCTATGACAACGTCGAAGCCTATGCACAACAGCCGCAGCAGTTTCGTGGCGAGACCGGTGCGCAGAGTTCAATCGTGCCTTGTCTAGACGCGGGGCTAGGCATCCGCCATGTGCCTGATCCCTTGACGGTGTATCTACAAGAAATGAGGGAATACATGCCGCCAAGCCACCGCGCCTTTCTGCAGGCCCTGGAGAACCAAACTGACGGTCAGGGGCGCGCTGTCCTTTCCGGCTATGTCCATGATCGCAGACAGCATCATCCTGAACTGTGGTCCGCCTACTCTGCTTGCGTCGGCCTGCTGGCGCAGTTCCGGGAAGTTCACATCGGCTACGCCGACAGCTACATCAATCGTCAGCATCAGACCAATGCGGCCAATCCCACAGCGGTGGGCACCGGCGGCACCCCCTTCATGACTTACCTGCAGAAGCACCTTGACGAAACTAAACAAGCCATCGCGGCCTAGCCACTCACCGGACTGAGAAAACTCGGCGTACGAGGTTGAAGAAGACCGCGACAAGTGATGAGTTGGACGCAGCGACGGCTGCCCTCGCCGGCAGATGGTTTCTCTTGGGCGAGGGCCTGATGCTGGCGAATATTCAGGAATCCTGATTCCTGCTGTAGATAGGGAGAGAGGAAGCTCTAAACACCCCAAAGCATCACGCTGCCTAAGAATTAAGGCGAGAATGGCACGACCGCAATGATCCGCAGCGGGCCACCTGTACCTCCGGCAATCTTCATCGGAAGCGCGATGACGTCAAAGCCGCGGGCCGGCAGGTCATGCAGATCGGCAAGATTCTCGAACACCGGCACGTTCTGAGAAAGCAGGGCGACGTGTGTTTCGAACTTCGTCGATCGGCCGTAGTCGATCGAGGCAGTATCGATGCCCACGGCCTTCACTCTCCGTTCACGCACCAGCCAGGTGGCTGCTTCGGGGTGTAACCCGGGGAAATGCAGTGCGCGTACGCCTTCCTCACCCCGCACTTCAGTCCCCAGATAGTCCTTTCGACTTGGCCAGAACCTGGCAAAGCCCGTGCTCAACAGAACGATGGCACCATGTGGAATCCGACCATGCTCTGATTCCCAATATTCGACATCCGCGATCGTCATACGGTAGTCCCGATCACGAGCACACTGCTCAGTGACATCGATTCGGATGCCGGCTCCGATCATATGTTCGATTGGAATCTGGTCGAGCGTCTGCTTCCCTCTCGAAAAATGAATCGGGGCATCAATGTGCGTACCGCCATGCTCGGGCATCTCCACACGATTCGAGGCATAGTAGTATCCGCCTGCGCTGTCTTCAGCATGCTGAACGATGAGCTTGAAATCCTGTTCCGTCGGCCAGACGATCGTATTCGAGCCGAATGAATGAGTCAGATCAACGATCCGCACTTGTTCCCAGGCAAAAAGATTGCGTTGAGGACTAGCAGAGGAGCACCCCACGGCCGCGATCAGGTACATGACTGCGATCAGCACCCCTATCGGGGGAGTCGGCGTCTTCATAAGAGATAACCCCGTTCTAAAAAATCCGATCCGATCTCAAAGACTGCAACGCAGTAGCATCGTTACTCTTTTTTTCACCACCCTCCTCAGTCTCGGATCGAACGGATGCGCGGTGAGGTTCGCGACATAGCAGGGATTTTTAAATCGGCAGGCAAGAGATATTAGGTGCGACGGCATTGCGACGGGAGTCGCAGCATTAAAGTCGCACCCAAGAGAAAAGAATGAAGTTCGTCACCCGTCTGGATTCAACGCATTATAATAGCGCGATCGAGTCCGCGCATCCGTTTGCCAGCCGAGACTCTCTACTTCCTGAACGTTTTTTTCAACAGCGGTTCGATTTCGCCCTTGGCGGCCATGGGATCGAGGATGTCGGTATCTCCGTAGAAAGTACCGTCGATAAATACTTTGGGGAGCGTCGGCCAATTGGTTATCTTCGTCAGCGCTTCCCGCTTAGCCGGCTGCGATAGGACGTCAATGAGTTCGTAGGGATACCCGTACCGGTCGAAAAACTGCATCGTCTCTCGCGTGAACCCGCACATCGGCATAGTCTTCGTTCCCTTGCCGTAAATCAAAATCTTATGGGCCTTCACTTCCTTCTGAATTTCTTCTTCGATCGGGTCGGCCATGGTCTCCTCCTATCTTTCATCTTTGGTGTGCGCGGTTAATTCGAGCGCATGGATACGTCCGTCCTTTATCGGCGCATCTAATGCTTGATAGATCATTCGATGCCGATCTAACAGATTTTTCCCATGAAAACCATCTGAGACGATCACGACCTTGAGGTGGTCCATTGTTCCCGTACGGTCGGTCACCGTCACCACGGCATCCGGCAAGGACTTGTGAATATAATCGGTCAGCACATCGGGTGTAATCACCGGCCTCTTCTCCCCTAGCTTTTTCAATACCCTAGCCGAAATAGGCTCTGAAACGCAATGAGCATCCCAGTTGGTGGTTTTCAGCATCGTGGTGGTGCAATTGAGCCACTAAGAAAAGCATCCAGATTGGCTTTAACACGTAGGCCATTGAAAATTTTCAAATCGCCTCCATCACAATATTCGGCATCGACTTTGCTTCTGATCGTTGTGTAACGCAAATATTCCCCTCTCTTCACCAAGGAGGTCGCCATGAGTGAATTCAAGTCAGGATTTTTTGTGGGAGGTGAAAGCACCAATGGTCGAGTGCTGATCGTCGATGACGAGCCCGACATCCGCAAGGTCGTTCGGATGACTTTGCAGAAGGCCGGTTACGATGTCTTGGAAGCAGAGAATGGAGAGAAAGCTATTGAAGTCGTCAACTCGGGCGAAAATCGACTGCTTCTTGATGTCATCATCTGTGACATTCGGATGCCGAAGGTCAACGGCATCGAAGCGATTGCCTACCTTCGCCAGAACTATCCACGCGTGCCGCTGATCGTCCTGACCGGATTCCCGGATACAGACATGGCCACGTCATTACTGCGGCAAGGTGTGGTGGACTATCTCGTGAAGCCGGTGGAAGGTGAGAAATTGAAAGCCTCTGTCGCTCGTGCCATGGAGCAACGCGAATTGGCCCATCTATGACGGACCGAGCCCAGCATGGTGATCCAGCATGACGACCATCTCACCGACCATATCTCAATCGCGATCCGAGTGTCAGAGAATCGAACCCGCTCCCACTCCGCCTCCGATGAGAGCAGTCATCATCGGGGCGGGCCGTGGGGGAACTGCTCTGCTTGATGTGTTCCACCAAATCGGCACGATTGAGGTCGTCGGCATCTTCGACCAGAATTCTTCGGCTCCCGGGCTCAAACGAGCCCAAGAGCTCAACGTACCGATTTATGACCGGGTTGCTGACCTGCTCAAGAGCCAAGGGCTCCATCTTGTAATGGATGTCACCGGTGACCCGTCAATGGAGTCGGTGCTTCGTGAACAACTGCCGGCAGGAGCTGATCTCGTCAGTGGACAAGCTTCGCGACTTCTCTGGACACTCGTGCAGCATGAATCGACATGGCAAACCGAGCTGCTCCATGCGGAGAAACTCGCAGGAATCGGCTCGTTTGCGGCGGGCATCGCCCATGATATGAATAATCCGCTGCAGCTGATTCTCGGCTTGGCGGAAAATCTGACGGATGAAACGGACTTGGATGCCGTCCATCTTCAAGCCCAAGACATTATCGATGCGGTCAAGCGCACAACCGCCATTTGTCGAGATCTCACCTCTTACTCACGCCGCACATCCTTACGGCAAGATTGCCTGGTCGGCGTCAACGGTAAGCTGGACGAAGCCCTCAAGATCGCCCGCTATGCCGTGGCTCTTCAGGACATTGACATTCGCAAGCTCTATCAGCCTGACGTTGTCGTGAAGGGAAACCCGGATGAGCTCCTCCATGTGTTCGTCAATCTCATCACGAATGCCGTCCAGGCCATGGAACACCGCGGCACCTTGACGTTAGAGACCTCAGCTATGGCCGGCACAATACAGGTTCGTGTTTCGGACACCGGCTGTGGCATCCCCCGGGAGCTACAAAGTCTGATTTTCGAACCATTTTTCACGACGAAACCTCCAGGGAAAGGAACGGGATTGGGCTTATACAACATTAAAAACGTCATCCATCGCATGAATGGCTCCATCGGAGTCGACAGTCACATCGGTCGCGGCTCAACCTTCACTCTCACTTTTCACGATGAGTCCGGCGTCGGTGAAAGCGCAACTCCATCATGACTGAAAATTCGACATCCTCGCCCCCCGGCACCAGATGGGGACTCAAAACCAAGGTCATCCTCTCCATGCTGCTCGTCGGTCTCGTCCCGCTCGTCATCGGCTTGGGAATGGCATTTTGGCAAGGGTCCCAAGAAATCCGTGAAGTCAGCGGAGAAAGCTTTGAAGCGCTGGCGACTGAAGCCGCCCGCAAACTCGATCTCCTCCTCGCCGAGGAAATCGCCCACACGGCGCGCATCGCGAATGATCCGATGCTCATCCGGGAACTCGAACATCGGCGTGATGGTCGGGGTGATGCCAAGAAGCCCAATACGACACCCTCAGACTTAGAACGGCGTTGGATGGCACGAGACCGGACGGCGATCAAATCCATCATGGAGAACCCGTTCAGCGCCTTGCTCCACGAATACTTCACCGGCGTCCATAGCGCGCCGGGACAATTGCTTCCGCGCGTGGTTCGGTCCTCGACGAAGATGCTGTTCTTGACCGATCTACAGGGCACGCTCGTCGCGACCATGACCGAACATCCCGCTTTTCGCCACAACGAGGCCCGATGGTGGCGAGAGGCCTTCCACAAGGCGGTGGGCAGACTCTATATCGAAGATGTCCGTTTCGACGACCAGGTGAATGCCTATGTGTTCACCATTTCACTTCCCGTCATGGATAGTCTTCGATATGAAGTCGTCGGAGTACTTCACCGCGTGATCGACGCCAAGGATTTTTTTTCTCCTTCAACCCAGGTCACTCGATTTGGAAAGACCGGCCATGTCATGTTGATCGATTCCAACGGCATCGTCGTCAGTTGCCCGATTCTTCCCACCGGCGTCCCGCTATCCGATCCGGCTTTAATCCCGCTCGTCACGCTGCAGCATCCCGGATGGGTGCAAGCTTCGAGCGACGGGCATGGGGGGCAAGATACCTCCGTGATCGGCTTCGCCCCTCTCCCGGAAACCGGACGAGCGGCCAACGGCTCTCTCGGCAATGGGTCGTGGCACACGTTTGTCTGGCAATCGTCCGATGAACTCTTCGCGCCGATTCAGCATCTATTCACCTGGGTGTCGGTATTCGGAGCCGTCGCCGTTGTACTATTGGCTTCGCTGGGGTACATTGCCGCCGGCCGCATCGTGACTCCCGTACGACAACTGCAACAGGCTGCGCAAGCCATCGGACGTGGTGAACTGCGGATACCGATTCAGATCAATACCGGTGACGAATTGGAAGACTTGGCTGACGAATTTAATCGAATGAACGGTCAACTGAAAGCCGCATTCGCCGGACTGACCGACCAGGTCAAGTTGAAAACTCAAGAGGTCCAGGTCCTCCAGCAGTCTACGGATCAGATCTTGGACGCCGTTCCCACTCCCATTCTTTTGATCGATGCCCATGATGTCGTGCGCTACATCAATCAGGCGGCCCGCGAATCCTTCAAGGTCCAGGAACCGATGACGGGAGCGTCGCTGTTCACGATTCTTCCATTCGACCCGGCCGTGCAGAAACGGCTTCAAACGGAATTTCACACCAATGGGAATCCATCTCTCATCATAGACACGATCGCCCATGAGGCAGCGCCGAGAGATCCACTGGCGCCGAGCGTGGGTCATGAATCAGCCGGGCCTCGCGCTGAACTCCACATCGCTTCGCGCATCTATCAGTACCAATGGTTTCGATTACCCGCGAGACCAGGAGAGGAAGACAGTATCGGACTGGTGCTTCGAGACACGACGGACGAGAGCCGACTGCAAGACCAGTTGGTTCAAGCGGAAAAGATCGGAAGCTTGAGTGTACTCACCGCCGGCATCGGCCATGAACTCAACAACCCTTTGTTCGGGATCATCGGATTGGGAGAAGTCATTCAGGATGAACAAGACTTGGAGCATATCAAGAGTTGCGCCAGAGACATCGTAGCTCATGGCCGTCGCATGGCGACGATCATTCGAGATTTTACCGGCGTAACCAACCGTGAGGCCTTCGACAAGCAAGTGTCTGCGTATTTGGAGCAGATATTGGACCAAGCGCTGTCCACGGCACAGACCACCGTGGAAATGAAAGACATCGTGATCCACAAAACCTATGCATGCAATACACCCGTATTGGTATTCCCGGATCAACTCCGGCAAGCGTTGGTGAATCTCGTGACCAATGCCGTCCAAGCCATGCATGGTACCGGCACCCTCACGTTGACGACGCATGTGTCTGATCATATCGTGACCATGACGATTGCTGATACCGGTCCGGGCATCTCAAAACAACACTTAACCAAGATATTCGACCCATTTTTTACAACGAAGGGGCAAGGGGAAGGTTCTGGCCTTGGACTCACGGTCGCGAGGCGGATTATCCGAAAGTTCGGAGGCGATCTCCGCATCGAGAGCGACGAGGGCCGGGGTACCGCTTGCATCGTCACGCTCCTGACCAATTCTCCCATGTCTCCCGAAGGAGGCCCATGGACAGCCGACGCTGCGGATTCCGAACCGCAACCATCGCATTCTTCTTAGTTGGACTTTGGATCTGGATTCCGTTTCCATCCGCCAAGGAAAACCTCGGTCTCCTCGGTATTGCTCCGGAGAAGGTCGCCGATTATATCTATGCCGTCCTCGAAGCCGATCGCTCGATCTATACGACACAGATCGTCAATCGCATGCAGGAGAGAGGCATTGTCTGGGCGGCGGAACATTGGGAGCAGAACAATGCCCTCCCCCTTCCTGCCCAATTTCTTCAGCATTCCGGACGGTTGGTAGCAGAGAGTGGACGAGGCATCCGCTACAGGCTCATCGGGCTCTTCCCGATCTATCAGCGCAACGCCCCCGCCACTGAATTCGAACGAAAAGCCCTGATCCAGCTCCAACGGCAGCCGGATCGGGCGGTTGCCGGAATTGTGTCGAGCGGCAAGAAGCAGTACTTTCAAGCCATCTACTCAGACCGGGCCGTCTCTTCCGCCTGCATCACCTGCCACAACAGCCATCCCTTGAGTCCTAAACAGGACTTTAAGTTGAACGATGTGATGGGTGGGATCGCCATTACGATTCCGCTTGAGTAGACACACAGTGCGTCATTGTCGGCTGAAGAACCAAAACGCTATAGGGAGTGCAGTGTGACAAGAAGATTACGAGGGAGTGGGCGAGCCTGCAGAAGCGACCGGCGGCTTGAGATGGTATTCCTCTCGATAAATCTGTACAGCGGTCATCAACAAACTGATGAGGATCGGACCGACAAAGAGGCCAAGCAACCCATAGAGCGCCAACCCACCCAAGACGCTGAGCACGAGCAGCAACACGGGAATCTGTGCATCTTGACCGATCAACCAAGGGCGAAGAAACTGATCGACCATCGAAATGACGCCGATTCCCCAGACCAGCATGACCAGCGCTTTCCCTGTCGCACCTATCCAGAATAGGTAGAAGACTACCGGCCCCCATACCAACCCCGTTCCGCCGAATGGAATCGGCGCCAACACAATCGTCAAAGCCGTGAGTCCCATAGGAAACGGCACATCGAGCGCCAAGTAGGCCATCCCTGCCAAGAGCCCCTGAACGATCGCCGTGACCAACATCCCTTTCACCACCGCCCGAATGGTTTGATCTAACCGAGTCAGGATTTTGGACTTGTGCGACTCTTCCATCGGAATCAAGTCATATAAGACAGCGAGCCATCGCCGGCCATCCGTGAAGAGAAAAAACAACACCAACAACATAATGAAGAAATTCGTCACGAGCGCGAAGGTGTTCTTCAGTAGGCCTCCGATTCCGCCGGCGAGAAATTGGCTGAGTTCCTTCACCCCGGTCATTAACGATTGCTCCAAGGACGGCGCATGCGTACTGGTACCGGACACCGCGGACTTCAACCAACCGCCGATGAAGGGGACCGCCGCCACTTGATCCGGCAGACGTTGGAGTCCGCCGGCCGAGATCCATAACCGGATCTCTTGTTCAGCTGCGCTTGCCTCCCGTACCAACATCATCCCCATTGCGACCAAGGGAACGACCACCATCCCCAACGCCCCGACCGTCAGCATGCCAGCAGAAAGCGCGTCCCTACCGCCGAACAGTTTCGTCAAACGGATATGGAGAGGAAATGCCCAATGGGCCAATAGACCGGCCCACAAGGCCGAAAACACGAATGGTTTGAACATCAGCCCAATTTGGTAGAGGAGCAATACCAAGAGGGAAAAGAACACGATGGAAAAAATCTGTTGTCGAGTCATGGGAGATATCGGAGTCTCTTGAAGAGGTATCGAGTAAATAGCAGATCCGGCGGCGTCTGTCACGGCAGGAAAGAAGAACAGTATGGAAGCAGCAGGACCTCCCGATGTAAGACCAACACCGAGAGCGAACAGCGGGGATTAGCTTACAGATCCGGGTCCCTTCCGATCAGCGCCACCGATTTTCCGCGATGCGCATTCATATCGCGAACGTTACTGGGCAACCGAGGCGCTTCTTCAGGCCAGGCCGTCACCCCCATGTCGCTCACGCCCTGAAATTTGGCCCCCTCCTCCATCAACATCGTAGGACAATGCACTTCGCCGATTAGAACCGCTGTTTTGAGGAGTTGGATCTTTCCGGTTGCCGTGACTGTGGCTTTGATGCGTCCACTACTGATCAGTGAGTCGGCGTGGATAGTTCCCTTCACGACTCCATCTTCTCCAACAATAACTTCCCCCTTCGTGTGCACATCGCCGTCGAGACGCCCATCGATTCTCACGGTACCGTCGACTTTGATTTCACCTTTCAGTTCGACACCTTTCGCCAACAGCGTAATATTGCCATCGTCTACATACCCGGTCTTTTTCATGGAGACTCCTCGATGCAGGTCAGCCTTCCACAAGGTTATCCTAGGACCGGGAATACACCTAACAGTTTATGGAATCCAACGCTCCCTGTACTTGTACTGTCCTTCAACTTGTTTCATTGCGGCAAACCAAACGTCTGCTTCAGCCGTTCCCAGAACCCGCCACCGTGAACTTCGCAATAGACCGTCGGCTCGGTCCCCGAGATGAAGAACTCAAACGTTTTCTCCGGGCATTGCGAAGTTGCAAGTTGTCCGCTTTTGGGATCGACCCTCCGCCGGACGACCCCAACCGGCATCTCAAAATCCTGAGAATCCCGCGGGATAAGCCGAACCGCCAACTCACTCCAGATTGGAAGAGCTGCCTGCGCGCCGGTCAACTTGATGGGTCGTTCATCATCAAAACCGACCCACACGCCGATCGCAATGTCCGGGGTATATCCTACGAACCAGGCATCTCGATACCCATCGGTCGTCCCTGTCTTGCCTGCCACAGGACCTCGCACCCCGAAAACTCTCGCCTTAGCCCCCGTGCCCCGATCCATCACCCCTTTCAACAACGACGTAATAAGAAACGCCCCCTGCGGGGTGGCTGCTTGACGTCGATCGAGGGGCGGACTCCAAATGGTCTCCCTTCCTTCACGTACCATGTTGGACAGTGCGACCGGACGAATGACAACGCCTCCATTGGCGAGCCCGGCGTAGGCAGATGTAATCTGAAGCAACGATACCGCGGAACTACCCAGCGCCACGGACAAATCGTCGGCCAACGGTGTGGTAATTCCAAACGCATGCAGCAGACTCTTGAATGCAGTCATTCCGGTTCGATGTGCGGTCCGAACGGCAGGAATGTTCAAGGACTGTTCGAGTGCCGTTCGAACCGTCACCTGCCCTCTATACTGCCGATCGTAATTCTGAGGCGACCAGGACCCTGTGCCGGATTCAAGAGTCACCGGCTCATCCACGAGTAGTGTTGCCGGAGTCAGTCCGGTCGTACCTGGGTCACGTGCGGCCTCAAATCCCGCAAGATACACAAAAGGCTTGAAGAGCGATCCTGCCGATCGATGCGCTTGCACTGCCCGGTTGAATTGGCTGAGGCGATAGTTACGGCCGCCGACCATTGCCAGCACATGACCGGTCTTCACATCCAGTACGACCGCGGCTCCCTGAAGCGGAGGCTCGACTCCGGCCAGAGCCGGATAGTTCTTTTCAAGTTTCGTCAATCCTTCTTGTAGCGTCTGCGCGACGATTCGCTGAGCCCTGGGATCAAGAGTCGAATAAATTCGCGCACCGTCCGGTATGTCCATTCCTATCCCCTGCTCGATTTCTCTGAGCAAGTGATCGACAAAGTATGGCGCATCGGTGAGGACATCTTGATTCAACATGACCTTCACCGGTCGGTTCATGGCCTGGGCCATAGCATCCTCCGTCAGGACTCCCTCCTCTCTCAGACGGCGAAGCACCACATTTCGGCGCTTCGTTGCATCCTCAACGCTTTTTACAGGAGAATAAGCATTGGGCCCCTTGATCAATCCGACGATCAGCGCCATTTCATCGATCGATAGTTCGTCAAGGTTCTTACTGAAGTAGCGATGAGCGGCTTCTCCTACACCGTAGATCGAAACCGGTCCGGCTTGGCCGAGATAGATCTCGTTCAAATAGCTCTCTAGAATCTCTTCTTTCCGGTACTTGAACTCGAGCGTCATCGCGGCCATCAATTCCCGGAGTTTCCGCCCAAGGGTTCGCTTGGGAGAATAGAAGAGGTTCTTGGCCAATTGCTGGGTGAGCGTGCTGCCTCCCTGCACAACGACACCGCGAGTCACGTTGACCCACAGTGCTCGGCCGATCGCGATGGGGTCAACCCCGAAATGGGAAAAAAATCGACGATCCTCGATGATCAGCAGCGTCTTAATCAGGGAGGAAGGGACACGGTCCAGGGGAATCCATTCCCGGACCTGTCTTGAGCCGGAGCGCATCCCGCTGATCAAAACCGGCTCGAGAGATACCAAGGAAAGCGGTTGCCCATCCGACACTGACAACACCTCGGTGACGATGCCGTTCACCAATATCAACCGGACCAGTCGTGCAGGAAGTCGGCTCTCCTCCTGAGCATGCAGAAAGATCTCGATTGAGTCTTTTGTGGCGAAATACTCACCGGCTACCCGCGGTGCCGTAGCCACCGGCTTGTACTCCAATCGTTGCAAATGGTCGAGCAATCCCGAATCCACGGGATAGAGCCCCGGCGTCAGAAAAAACGGGGCGCCATAGATCAACAGAGGTGGATGCTCATCGCTTTTTGGTAAGGCCAAACTGCTTGAGAGAAAGACACCATACCCTCCCGCTAGAGCGAACGTCACTCCGCATACGATAAGGAATGGAATGAGGAGTCGCCTCGCCAACGGGACGAGCTGAGATGGCGTTTGAGCCGACATGGTCTCAGCTTACCCTGTATCTTCAGACAAGGGAACTGTCCGAGGTGGGAAACGCACCCCGGGAAATCTGTATAGGCTGTCGCTGCATTAGCAGGAACATAGTGGCCGACTGTGGCCAAGAACTAGCAGGTTGCCTGATCAACTCGACAGGTTAAGATGACCTTCCCCTGATTTCACAGACACCTCCAGAAGGAGGAGAATGATGAAAGCGGAGGACAGAATGATCACCAAGACACGACGGCGGTCCACGGAGGAATTTAAAGACGAAGCAGTCCGGTT
>Ga0134126_10001484_pt1 | contig 29925 bp, 29 predicted proteins | sample KB31752_FD_96881 | JGI IMG/M metagenome (GOLD analysis project Ga0134126, IMG submission 96881) | Terrestrial soil microbial communities with excess Nitrogen fertilizer from Kellogg Biological Station, Michigan, USA - KB3-175-2 | ecosystem: Environmental > Terrestrial > Soil > Unclassified ... | reverse complement strand
ACAAAAGCATTAAAAGTAAAATTTAAAATAAAATGGCGGATTTAAAAGCGTTTGCTGAACAGTTGGTAAACTTAACAGTAAAAGAAGTAAACGAGTTAGCTCATATATTAAAAGATGAGTATGGTATTGAGCCTGCTGCTGCAGCTGTGTCTGTTGCTGCTGCTGCTCCGGCCGGTGGCGATGACGCCCCTGCTGCGGAAGCGGTTCAAACAGCATTTGACGTTATCCTGAAAGAAGCAGGCGGCGCTAAATTAGCAGTTGTTAAATTAGTAAAAGACCTAACCGGCCTTGGTTTGAAAGAAGCTAAAGACTTAGTCGATGCAGCACCTAAAGAAGTGAAAACAGGTGTTACCAAAGAAGAAGCTGAATCTTTGAAAAAACAATTAGAAGAAGCCGGAGCAGTAGTTGAAGTTAAATAACTTAACACATACAAATACAGCATCAGACTCCGGCCATTTTGGTCGGGGTCTATTGCTGTTTATATTCAGTAGATTTTTAGATGTAAGATATGAGATATGAGACTTTGCCGTTTTAATGGTTTTAAGTTTTATCTCAAATCTCATATCTCAAATCTCACATCCATCTAAAAAATATCTACATCAGTTTATTAATAAACTAAAATTAAAATCCCTTGGCAAACAAAATTAATCAAAGAGTAAATTTTGCAACCAGCAGAAAGGTATTGGATTATCCCGATTTTCTTGACGTTCAGTTGCAATCTTTCCAGGAATTTTTTCAATTGGAAACTACCTCAGACAACCGTTACAAAGAAGGGCTGTTTAAGGTATTTGCAGAGAACTTTCCTATCTCCGATTCAAGAAACATCTTCGTTTTAGAGTTTCTTGATTACTTTATTGATCCGCCGCGATACGATATACAGGAATGTATTGAGCGCGGATTAACTTACAGTGTGCCTTTAAAAGCCAAGCTTCGCCTCTCGTGTAATGACGAGGAGCATGAAGATTTTGAAACCATTGTGCAGGACGTGTACCTGGGAACTATTCCCTACATGACACCCAAGGGCACATTTGTTATCAATGGCGCCGAGCGCGTAATTGTTTCGCAGCTGCACCGGTCGCCGGGTGTGTTCTTCGGCCAAAGCCGCCACACCAACGGTACAAAACTATATTCGGCCCGCGTTATCCCTTTCAAAGGATCATGGATCGAATTTGCTACCGACGTTAACAACGTGATGTATGCCTACATCGACCGTAAAAAGAAATTCCCGGTAACCACCCTGTTGCGCGCCATCGGTTATGATTCCGATAAAGACATATTGGAATTGTTCGAATTAGCCGACGAGGTTAAAGTAAGCAAATCGGGTCTTAAGAAATTTATCGGCCGCAAGCTTGCTGCAAGGGTATTAAAGAAATGGGTTGAAGACTTCGTGGATGAAGATACCGGCGAGGTTGTTTCTATTGACCGTAACGAGATCATCCTGGAGCGTGAAACTGTGCTGGAAGACGATCATATCGATATGATCATTGATGCCGGTGTTAAAACCATCATCCTGAATAAGGAAGATGCAGCCACCAGCGGTGACTATACCATTATATATAATACCCTTCAAAAAGATACTTCAAACTCAGAAAAAGAGGCGGTTGAGCATATCTACCGTCAATTACGTAACGCTGAACCGCCTGATGAAGAAACAGCGCGCGGTATCATCGACCGTTTGTTCTTTTCTGATAAAAGATATGACCTGGGCGACGTGGGCCGTTACCGCATCAACCGTAAATTAAAGCTGACAACGTCTGAAGAGACGAAGGTTTTAACCAAGCAGGATATTATCGCGATCGTAAAATACCTGATCAAGCTCATCAACTCAAAAGCCGAGGTGGATGATATTGACCACTTATCAAACCGTCGTGTACGTACCGTGGGTGAGCAGTTATATGCCCAGTTTGGTGTTGGTTTAGCGCGTATGGCGCGTACCATCCGCGAGCGTATGAACATTCGCGATAACGAAGTGTTCACACCAACCGACCTGATCAACGCGCGTACTTTATCATCGGTGATCAACTCGTTCTTCGGAACAAACCAGTTATCACAGTTCATGGACCAAACCAACCCACTGGCAGAGATCACGCACAAGCGTCGTCTGTCAGCCTTAGGGCCGGGCGGTTTATCGCGTGAGCGTGCCGGTTTCGAGGTTCGTGACGTACACTACACCCACTATGGCCGTTTGTGTACCATTGAAACTCCGGAAGGACCGAACATTGGTTTGATCTCATCACTTTGCGTACACGCTAAGATCAACAACTTAGGCTTTATTGAAACCCCGTACAAACGTGTGGTTGAAGGTAAAGTACAGGTTCAGGAAGATGTTATTTACCTGTCGGCTGAAGACGAGGACGGTAAAACTATTGGTCAGGCCAATGCACACTATGATGATAAGGGTGTTTTCGCTCAACCGCGTGTTAAAGCACGTTTTGAAGGCGACTTCCCGATCATCGAGCCTGAAAGGCTTGATTTAATGGACATTGCGCCAAACCAGATCACTTCGATCGCGGCATCGTTAATTCCGTTCCTGGAGCATGATGATGCTAACCGTGCATTGATGGGCTCCAACATGCAGCGCCAGGCAGTGCCTTTATTGCGCCCTGAAGCGCCAATTGTAGGTACAGGTTTGGAAGGCCGCGTGGCAAAGGATTCACGTACACTGATCAACGCCGAAGGCGATGGTGTGGTTGAGTATGTGGATGCTAACGAGATACGTATCCGTTATGACCGTAACGAGTTGGACCGCCTGATCTCATTTGACGGCGACACCAGGAGCTACCGTTTAACAAAATTCAAGAAAACTAACCAGAGCACCACCATCAACCTGAAGCCGATCGTTAAGAAAGGCCAGCGCGTTGAAAAAGGACAGGTGCTTTGCGAAGGATATGCTACACAAGATGGCTAATTAGCTTTGGGCCGTAACCTAAAAGTGGCTTTCATGCCATGGCAGGGTTATAACTTCGAGGATGCGATCGTTATTTCGGAGCGTGTCGTATCGCAGGATATATTCACTTCGCTTCACGTTGAAGAATTTGAGCTGGAAGTGCGTGATACCAAACGCGGCGAGGAGGAACTGACCCCGGATATTCCGAACGTTTCGGAAGAAGCGACCAAGGATCTGGACGAAGACGGAATTATCCGCGTAGGCGCCGAAGTTAAAGAAGGCGATATCCTGATCGGTAAGATCACGCCAAAAGGCGAATCAGACCCATCACCGGAAGAAAAATTGCTGCGTGCCATATTTGGTGATAAAGCAGGTGATGTTAAGGATGCATCGTTAAAAACGCCGCCATCTATCGCGGGTGTGGTTATCGATACCAAACTTTTCTCGCGTGCCAAAAAGACAACAAAAGCTGAAGAAAAGGCCCAGTTGGAAAAATTGGATACCAAGCACGACAAAGCTGTAAAAGACCTGAAAAATACGCTTATCGAGAAGTTATTCGAGATCGTGAATGGTAAAACCTCACAGGGTGTTTTCAATGTTTACAAAGAACTGCAGGTTCCAAAAGGCGTTAAATTCACGCAAAAGATACTGGTTGAACTTAATTATGAAAATATTAACCCAACCAGGTGGACAACTGACGACGATAAAAACGACCACATAAAAACCTTGCTTCATAACTACAATATCAAAGTGAATGAAGAATTAGGTGCTTATCGTCGCGATAAATTCGCGATCAGCGTGGGGGATGAACTTCCTTCGGGTATCGTGCAGATGGCTAAAGTTTACATCGCTAAAAAGCGTAAGCTTAAAGTAGGTGATAAAATGGCCGGCCGTCACGGTAATAAAGGTATCGTTGCGCGTATTGTACGCGACGAGGATATGCCTTTCCTGGAGGACGGAACACCGGTTGATATCGTATTGAACCCGCTGGGCGTACCATCGCGTATGAACCTTGGCCAGATATATGAAACCGTTTTAGGCTGGGCAGGTAAAGAACTGGGTGTTAAGTTCGCTACTCCGATTTTTGATGGTGCGACCTTCAACGAGGTTGAAGACTGGGTTAAAAAAGCAGGCTTACCTGAATCGGGCCGTACCTATTTATACAACGGCTTAACCGGCGATCGTTTCGACCAGCAAACAACAGTAGGGATTATCTACATGCTGAAATTGGGTCACATGGTCGACGATAAGATGCACGCACGTTCAATTGGGCCGTACTCACTAATCACACAGCAGCCATTGGGCGGTAAAGCTCAGTTTGGTGGTCAGCGTTTTGGTGAGATGGAGGTTTGGGCGCTGGAAGCATTCGGCGCATCAAACATCCTGCAGGAAATATTAACCGTTAAATCGGATGATGTTATCGGCCGTGCTAAAACTTACGAGGCTATTGTTAAAGGCGAGAACCTCCCTACACCTTCAGTTCCTGAATCATTCAACGTATTGGTTCACGAATTAAGGGGCTTAGGTTTGGATATCACGTTAGAATAAGGTAAAAGGTAAAAGGTAAAAGGTGAAAGGTAGTAATACCGGACACCCTTCACCTTTCGCCTTTCGCCTTTCACCTTCAAAAAAAAGAAAGATATTATGTCTTACAAAAAGGATAATAAAATCAAAAGTAATTTCACCACCATTACCATCAGTTTAGCTTCACCTGAATCTATACTGGAGCGTTCGAGCGGTGAAGTTTTAAAACCGGAAACCATTAACTACCGGACTTACAAGCCTGAGCGTGATGGTTTATTCTGCGAGCGTATTTTTGGTCCGGTTAAAGATTATGAGTGCCATTGCGGTAAATACAAACGCATCCGTTATAAAGGGATCGTTTGCGACCGTTGCGGTGTAGAGGTAACCGAGAAGAAAGTACGCCGTGAGCGTATGGGACACATCAACCTGGTGGTTCCTGTAGCGCATATCTGGTATTTCCGCTCATTGCCAAATAAAATTGGTTACCTGTTAGGCCTGCCCACAAAAAGGCTCGACCTGATTATTTATTACGAAAGATATGTAGTTATCCAGCCGGGTATCAAAGAAGCTGACGGGATCAATAAAATGGATTTCCTGACAGAAGAAGAATACCTGGACGTATTGGATACCCTTCCAAAGGAAAACCAGTACCTGGATGATAAAGACCCGCAGAAATTTGTGGCTAAAATGGGTGCAGAGGCTTTGGAGGAATTGCTAAAGCGACTTGACCTGGATGAATTATCATTTAGCTTACGTCACCAGGCTGCAAATGAAACTTCGCAGCAGCGTAAAAACGAAGCGTTAAAACGTTTGCAGGTTGTTGAGGCTTTCCGCGATGCAAAAACAAGGATCGAAAATAACCCTGAGTGGATGATCGTTAAGATCGTTCCGGTTATCCCGCCCGAGCTGCGCCCGTTGGTGCCTTTGGAAGGCGGCCGTTTTGCTACTTCCGACTTAAACGACCTATACCGTCGTGTAATTATCCGCAACAACCGTTTAAAACGTTTGATCGAGATCAAAGCGCCGGAGGTAATTTTACGCAACGAAAAACGGATGCTGCAGGAAGCTGTGGATTCGTTATTCGATAACTCACGTAAAGTAAACGCGGTAAAAACCGAAGGTAACCGTGCGTTAAAATCGCTTTCGGATATCCTGAAAGGTAAACAAGGCCGTTTCCGTCAAAACTTACTGGGTAAACGTGTCGATTATTCGGCCCGTTCGGTAATTGTTGTAGGTCCGAATCTTAAACTGCACGAATGTGGTTTGCCAAAAGATATGGCTGCCGAATTGTTTAAACCGTTCATCATCCGCAAAATGATCGAGCGTGGTGTGGTTAAAACAGTGAAGTCGGCTAAAAAGATCGTTGACCGTAAAGATCCCTTAGTTTGGGACATTTTAGAAAACGTATTAAAAGGTCACCCTGTGTTGCTGAATCGTGCGCCAACGCTGCACCGTTTAGGTATACAGGCATTCCAGCCAAAACTGGTTGAAGGCAAGGCTATCCAGCTCCATCCATTGACCTGTACTGCGTTCAACGCGGATTTCGACGGTGACCAGATGGCCGTTCACGTGCCCCTGGGCAACGCGGCAATTTTAGAAGCGCAGATATTAATGCTTGCTTCGCACAATATTCTTAACCCTGCAAATGGTACCCCGATTACGGTTCCTTCTCAGGACATGGTGCTTGGGTTATATTATATAACCAAGGGTCGTAAAACCGATGCCGGGCGCGTGGTTAAGGGCGAGGGTTTAACTTTTTATTCATCGGAAGAGGTGATCATTGCTTACAACGAGAAAAAGATCGACCTGCATGCCTTTATAAAGGTGAAGGTATTGGTTAAGGAACGCGACGGAAGTATCGTAAATAAAATAATCGATACTACAGTTGGTCGTGTATTGTTCAACCAGCATGTTCCGGTTGAAGTTGGTTATATCAATGAGCTGCTGACCAAAAAGTCATTACGCGACATCATTGGTGAGGTAGTAAAAATGACCGGAATGGCCCGCGCGGCCCAGTTCCTTGACGATATTAAGGAATTAGGCTTCCGGATGGCTTTTCAGGGTGGTTTATCGTTCAATCTGAAGGATATCAATATCCCTGCTGAAAAAGTTACGCTTATCGAAACAGCTTCCAGGCAGGTTGATGACGTGATGAATAACTACAATATGGGTTTCATCACCAACAATGAGCGTTATAACCAGATCATCGATATCTGGACACGTATCAACAACCGCTTAACCGCGAACGTAATGGAAATATTGTCGTCTGATAATCAGGGTTTCAATTCTGTGTACATGATGCTTGATTCAGGCGCGCGCGGTTCAAAAGAGCAGATCCGTCAGCTTGCAGGTATGCGTGGTTTGATGGCTAAGCCACAAAAATCGGGTTCAGGTGGCGAGATCATCGAAAACCCCATCCTTTCAAACTTTAAAGAAGGTTTATCGGTATTAGAATACTTTATATCCACTCACGGTGCACGTAAAGGTTTGGCCGATACGGCGTTGAAGACTGCCGACGCCGGTTACCTGACCCGTCGTTTACATGACGTGGCGCAGGATATGATCGTAGGTGAAGTTGATTGCGGTACGTTGAGGGGTATATTCACCACGGCCCTTAAGGATAACGAGGATATTGTTGAGCCATTATACGATCGTATTTTAGGTCGTACAACACTGCATGATGTTCATGATCCTATTACCAATGAATTATTAGTAACGGCCGGTGAAGATATTACCGAAGAGATCGCTAAAAAAGTAGAGAATTCACCGTTAGAAGGTATTGAGATACGCTCGGTATTAACCTGCGAAAGCAAACGCGGTGTATGCGCATTATGCTACGGACGTAACCTGGCAAGCGGTAAACGCGTGCAAATGGGCGAGGCCGTTGGTGTAATTGCCGCACAGTCGATCGGTGAGCCGGGCACACAGTTAACGCTGCGTACATTCCACGTGGGTGGTACCGCGTCGAACATCGCGGCCGAGTCGCAGATCAATGCCAGGTTTGATGGTGTTATCGAGTTTGAGAATGTTCGTACAGTTGCGTATAAAACAGACGAGGATGTTGTTGACGTAGTATTGGGCCGTTCAGGTGAATTCCGCATTATGGAGCCGGGATCTAACAAGGTGATCGTAACAAACAATATTCCATACGGAGCATATTTATATGTGAAGGATGGAAGCAAAATAAGCAAGGGCGACCGCATCTGTTCGTGGGATCCGTACAACGCGGTCATCATTTCGGAGTTTGCCGGTGTTGCTAAATTCGAAGCTGTATTGGAAGGCATCACCTTCCGCGAAGAATCGGATGAGCAAACAGGTCACCGCGAAAAAGTGATCATCGATACCAGGGATAAAACAAAAAACCCATCTATCCAGGTTGCTGATTCAAAAGGAAACGTTATTAAAGGATACAACATTCCTGTCGGAGCGCATATTGCGGTTGACGAGGGTGAAAAATTGCAAACAGGACAGGTTATCGCAAAAATTCCGCGTTCAACAGGCAAAACCCGTGATATTACCGGTGGCTTACCGCGTGTAACCGAGCTATTCGAAGCGCGTAATCCATCCAATCCTGCGGTAGTTACCGAAATTGACGGTGTGGTAACCTTAGGAGGTGTTAAACGCGGTAATCGCGAGATCACCATCGAGTCGAAAGATGGACAGGTGAAGAAATACCTGGTACCTTTATCAAAGCATATCCTGGTACAGGATAACGACTTCGTTAAAGCCGGTATGCCATTGTCCGACGGATCAATTTCACCCGCCGATATTCTTGCCATTAAGGGCCCTGCAGCAGTGCAGGAATACCTGGTAAATGGTATACAGGAAGTTTACCGTTTGCAGGGTGTGAAAATAAACGATAAGCACTTTGAAGTGATCGTTCACCAAATGATGCAGAAGGTAGCTATCGAGGATGCAGGCGATACCCGTTTCCTTGAACGCGAAGCCGTTGACAGCTGGGATTTCATGCTCGAGAATGACGAGATATTTGATAAGAAGGTAGTTACTGAGCCGGGTGATTCAACCACCCTGAAATCAGGCCAGATCGTTTCAGTAAGGAAACTCAGGGACGAGAACTCTATTTTAAAACGCAAGGATTTAAAACTTGTTGAGGTGCGCGATGCTATTGCGGCAACTTCGAGCCCGATGCTGCAAGGTATTACCAGGGCATCGTTGGGTACTAAATCATTTATCTCGGCGGCGTCGTTCCAGGAAACAACAAAGGTGCTGAACGAAGCAGCCATTGCAGGTAAAAAGGATTTAATGCTTGGACTGAAGGAGAATGTGATCGTAGGTCACCTCATTCCGTCCGGAACAGGTTTACGTGTATACGAAAATATCCGCGTAGGCTCGCAGGAGGAATTTGACCGCCTGATGGCTTCAAAAGCAGAAGAAGTTGAGGCATAGGTTAGCTTTTAATAAATAAATTTGAGGGGGAGTGCTTAACGGCATTCTCCCTTTTTATTTGCGTTAAATAATCAATTATTTGTATTTTAAATTTGTAGTGCGTAACTTTACACCATACGGATGTAAATGATTAAATCAATCTCTCATAAAGGGTTAAAAGTTTATTGGACAAAAGGCGATCAAAGTAAATTACGGCCGGATATGCTTCCAAAAATCAGGTTTATTTTGGATTTATTAAACGATGCCAACGAAGTTCCACAGGACTTTGAACCTTTTAGAAATTTAAGAATACACCCTTTGAAAGGTAAATTAAAGTCATTTTGGAGTTTGGACGTTACAGGCAATTATTGCATAATCTTTAAATTTGAAAATCAAAATGTATATGATGTTGATTTAGAGGATACTCATTAATCACCGTTATTTATTATAAAATTAAATGTTATTATATCATGAACAGAGGAATAGAAATAAACACACACCCGGGTGAGATACTTATGCAAGAAGTTATCAAAGCACATAATTTATCTATTATAAAAGCTGCTGCGCTGCTAAAGGTTACCCGCCCTACGTTATCTAACCTTACTAATGGTAAGGCAGCAATATCACCTAATATGGCAATAAGAATAGCAAAAGTATTTGGTGGGAATGCGGAATTATGGATGAGACTGCAAGCTTCATATGATTTGAGAAAAGCCGAAAAGGATTTTGCTAAAGGCCAGATCGAACTAAATAGATATGAATTGCCTTAATAAGCCCGCCTGTCCAAGCGAATTGAGCGTAGGCTTTCAGGAGGAATTTGACAGCCTGATGGCTTCAAAAGCAGAAGAAGTTGAAGCATAAGCTCTGCAGCAAATAATTATTTACAAGCCTTCCCGTAATTGGGAAGGCTTTGTTATTTTTGAATATGGAAGAACAAAATGAAAACCAGCTGAATATTGAGCTTTCTGAAGAAATTGCCGAGGGCATCTATTCAAACCTTGCCATAATTACCCACTCCAGCTCCGAGTTTGTGCTTGATTTTATCCGCGTGATGCCCGGAGTGCCCAAAGCAAAAGTAAAATCCCGTATCATTTTAACACCCGAGCACGCCAAGCGTTTGTTAACAGCTTTAGAAGATAACCTTGAAAAATTTGAAAAAATTAATGGCCGCATAAAAATTCAGCAGGACCCATCCGGTTTCCCCATGAACTTTGGCGGCACAATGGGGCAGGCTTAATATATACCGTTCGCGTTCGGAACGGGGCGAACACCAGCCCATATTCATATTTATTTCCCTTAATTAACCGTGAATTGTTACCTTTACGGTTCTGATTGATTATTTTAAACTTGTTGACGAATACCCCGGCCCCTGTATGGTGAAATTAAACGTTAAAAAAATACTCGTATTTAGTGTTGTTGTGGTTATTTTTTCTGCGTGCAATAGTGTAAAAAACCTTACAAACTTTCAGAAGTCCAGGCGGTACGGCGATACGCTCGCTGTTGCTAAGCCCTTTATTCCCCGGATAAAAACTGGCGACATTCTTTCTATTGCCGTTAGTTCGCTGAGCGCTGAGGCCAGCAGCTTTTTTAATCCATATAATGGGATTGGCGCTACAGGAGGAAACTTAAATTCATCAAGTGGGGTGGGGGTTAACCAAACACCGGGATATCTTGTCGACCCTTCCGGCGATATACAATATCCCTTAATCGGGAATATTAAAGTGGCGGGTTATACGACGTCCGAAGTACGGGATACCGTACGAGGCAGATTACAACACTTTTTAAAAGAGCCCACTGTGATCGTCCGTTATTTAAATTTTAAAATAACATTTTTAGGTGAGGTAGGCAGAGTGGATGTAGTGAATGTAGCTAATGAGTCGATAACCCTGCCTGAAGCCATCAGCCTTGCCGGCGACCTTACGCCTCTTGCTCAGCGCGACAGCGTTATGGTAATTAGAGATGTGGGTGGCAAAAAAGTGGTGGGTTATATAGATTTAACAAGCCGCGAAGTTTTTAATTCTCCATATTATTACCTTCACCCCAATGATATTGTTTATGTAAGGCCGTCCAAATTCAAGGCTCAGCATAACGACCGGTTTTTTACACTGTTTTCTTTCGGTACCGGCGTGCTGAGCTTATTGTTATTTTTATTCAGAAAATAAGTTAGTAGTTAATAGATGAGCCAGGATAACGATTTTTTTGGTCAGGATAAGGCGAGTGAGATAAATATCAGGGAAGTTATATATAAGTACCTCCGCAATTGGAAATGGTTCCTGGCGTCGGTTATACTTTCGCTGGCTGCTGCCTATATTTATATTCAGTACCAGGTACCCCAGTATAACATCGTAATTAATATACTGATTAGGGATAACCAAAATAGTGCCGACAAAGACTTGTTTCAGCAACTCAATTTAAACTCATCCAGTAAAACCATCGACAATGAGATACAAACCTTGAGTTCAAATACGCTGATGGAAAAAGTTGTTGATGATTTGAGTCTGCAAACTTCTTATTATTTCCAAAACCATATTTCCAAAAAAGTTTTATACAAACCGGGCTTTAAAATTAAACTTCTAAACGGCGGTATTAACACGTTTAGTAATTCCTGGTCGTTCAAATACATCAACAGCAGTCAGGGGGAATTTAACGGCCGGCTTGTTCCGTTAAATCAAGCGGTACAAACAGCTGCAGGCGTTATTATGATAACGCCCGATAGCAGTAGCAACCCTGTCCGCAGTTTAATATTTGTCAATTTTAACATGACAGTTACCGTGGCACAACGCTATTTGCAAAATTTAAAGATTGTCCCTGCGTCAAAGGAGGGAAGCGTCTTGTCAATCACGTTGCAGGATGCGGATGTTCAGCGTGGGAAGGATGTATTAAACAAACTTGTCGAAGAATATAACAAGGCAACTGTCGACGATAAAAACCAGGCAATTGCCAACCAGTTGAACTTCCTGAAGGACCGCATCAATAGCCTGGCTGTTGAGCTCAATTCCGTCGAGAAGAACGTCCAGGACTATAAATCAGCTAACGGTGTGGTCGATTTGGGATCCGTAGCGTCTACTTATTTTAGTGTTATACAAAGTAATAACAACGAAATAAACAAAATAAATATCCAGTTGGCGGCTTTGGATAATCTTAAAACCTACCTGGAAAGTTCAAATAATAGTTCTACCGTTCCGGCATTGACCGGGATAGCTGATCCCACGCTCAGCAGTTTAGTTAATCAACTGGGAACGGCACAGTTGCGGAAGGAAAGTTTATTGCGGACCATACCCGAAACAAACCCCGTTATAGGCTCTATTAACGACCAGATCAGGGCGATAAAGCAAACCATTTTCCACACGCTTCAAAATGTTCGGAGTCAATTAATTCTGAGCCAGCAGGAACTGAAAAGTCAAAGTGCTAAATATGAAACTAATATTAAAGGTGTACCGTCGAAAGAGCGGGGCTTGCTCGATATCATGCGCGATCAGTCCATAAAAAACAATTTGTTCACCTTTTTACTTCAAAAGCGCGAAGAAACAGCTTTATCGCTGGCTTCTACCGTTGCCGATAGCCGGACCATTGACGAAGCAAAAAGCAGCAGCGTCGCGGTTAAGCCCGTAAAGTATATCGTATACTTAACGTGCCTGCTGATCGGGTTTTTCCTTCCGTTTTCGGTAATTGCATCGAAAGAATTTTTAAATGTCAGGGTGCGGAAACGTTCGGATATTGAAAGGTTAACAGGTGTTTCTATACTTGCCGATATTTCCAAATCGAACGATACAGACCCGCTTATCGTTACAGCAAGGCCGAGGTCAATGGTTGCCGAGCAAATCAGGGCTCTTCGTTCAGCGCTGAAATATGTTAGTCCGCAAAACAACAGCGTTTTATTGTTTACTTCAAGTATAAGCGGCGAAGGAAAGTCTTTTATTTCTTTAAACCTGGGGGCGAGTTTAGCATCTACCAATAAAAAAGTGATCATTCTTGAGTTAGACCTCCGAAAACCGAAATTGAATGTTGCGTTGGGTATCGATAATGACATTGGCATATCCAACTACCTTATCGGGCAAAGTAATTATAAGGAAATTATCAAGCCAGTTGAGCAGCAACCCAATTATTTTATCATCACCAGCGGGCCCAAACCGCCCAATCCCGCCGAGCTGCTGTTAAATGGCCGCATTGAAACATTAATCAGCGAGCTAAAAAAGGAATACGATTATATTTTGCTGGATGCCCCGCCTGTCGGCCTGGTTGCCGATGCGCAGATAGTTGCAAACATAGCGGACGCCACCCTTTATATTGTGCGTTATAATTATACAGCAAAAAATCAGATCAAATTTCTCGAGGAGTATAAAAAGATGGGTGTTTTCAGAAACCTGAATATCGTATTTAATTCCGTCGATGCGGCGGCATTGGCCTACGGTTATGGGTATAGCTATGGCTACGGTTATGGCTATGGATATTATGATGACGAGCATTCGAAAAAGAGTTTTTTTTCAAGAATGTTTAAAAAGGCAAAAAGCTGAGAACGAAGTTTTCTGAGTTCCCGCGAAATAGTTAACTGTCATTTTTAGTGCGTGTCGCCTCGTCATATTGCGGCAGTTCAGTGGATAAATTAAAGAAAAAGAGTCGTTATCAAATCCTTAGTTGATAGGATTATTTACGCAAAAATATGGGCGAACCGGATGTATCAAATTCTTATGGAGCCATGGGCGCGATTAAAGCAACGCAGCGCTGGGACCTGGAGATCCAGCCGCAAAGCAGCGTTTTCGACCTTCATTTAAAAGACGTGTGGGCCTATCGCGACCTGCTGTGGCTGTTGGTGCGGCGCGATTTCGTTTCTTTTTACAAGCAAACTATCTTCGGGCCTTTGTGGTTTTTCATACAGCCCATCTTCACCACGGTTATTTTTACGTTTATTTTCAGTAACCTGGCAAAAATAAGCACATCCGGCGCGCCGGCGCCGCTTTTTTATATGGCAGGCACCGTTGCCTGGAATTACTTTGCCGACAGCCTTAACAAAACCTCCACCGTTTTTAAAGATAATGCGAACATATTCGGTAAGGTGTACTTTCCGCGGCTAATTATGCCCCTTAGCATTGTTTTTTCAAACCTGGTAAAATTTGGCGTTCAATTTTTATTATTCGTTATTCTGCTTGCCTATTATTTAGCGGAAGGCGCCGGTATACACCCAAATGTAGTTATCTTGTTATTCCCGGTCGTCATTATTTTAATGGCTATCCTGGGGCTTGGGCTCGGGCTTATTATAACCGCCCTTACAACCAAGTACCGCGACCTCACTTTTATTGTAACCTTCGGCGTTCAGTTATTAATGTATGCCACACCGGTTATATACCCGCTGGCCGCTGCGCCCGCTAAGTACCGCAGCATTATCGAACTGAACCCCATGAGCGGTTTGATCGAAACATTCAGGTACGGGTTTTTAGGCACGGGCCAGTTTTATTTCGGCGCGTTTATGTATAGCGTCGCAGCTTGTGTGGTTGTTTTTTTATTAGGATTGATTGTTTTTAATAAAGTTGAAAAAAGTTTTGTTGATACGATTTAAAAAGAAATTGAGATGAGTGATCTGGCAATTCAGGTTGAAAATTTATCGAAGGCGTATCCACGAAACCGGCGATATGAGAAAAGAGCATATGGGCGGTTGGATAGGGCAAATAAGACCCAGGTTGGAGTGGCAAACCGAAAAATTATGATAATATGAAGGTAGTTATACTTGCGGGAGGGTTGGGCACACGTTTGTCCGAAGAGACTATCCTAAAACCAAAACCGATGGTTGAGATCGGCGGTATGCCTATATTGTGGCATATCATGAAGATTTATTCAACGTATGGATATAATGATTTTATAATATGTTTAGGTTATAAAGGCTATGTTATAAAAGAGTACTTCGCCAATTATTTTCTCCATAAATCCGACGTAACTATTGATCTAATACAAAATTCGGTCAAAGTGCACGATTCCCAAGCCGAACCATGGAAGATCACATTGGTAGACACCGGGGAAGATACCATGACCGGCGGAAGGATTAAACGAGTAAAGGATTATTTAGACGACGAATCCTTCATGGTCACTTATGGCGACGGTGTTTCAGACGTTAATATTAACGAGCTTGTCAGTTTTCATAAACAACATGGCAAACTGATCACCATGACTTCTGTACAGCCCGAAGGCCGGTTCGGGTTGCTCAGCATCGATGGAAGTCACAAAATCACATCGTTTCAGGAAAAGCCAAAGGGGGACGGCGGTTGGAGTAATGGTGGATTTTTCGTTTGCCAGCGGGAGGTTTTGAAATATATTGACGATGATTCTACGATTTTTGAAAGAGAACCTTTGGAGAAGTTAGCCATCAATAATGAGCTTTATGCGTACATGCATTATGGTTTTTGGAAACCAATGGATACGCTCAGGGATAAAGCCGAACTTGAAAAGGCCTGGAGTAGTGGAACGGCTAAATGGAAAATTTGGTAAATAAGATAAAAAATCAAAAATGAAATTTTTAATAACCGGTAATATGGCCTATGTTGGCTCTGTAGTTTCCGTTGGCCTGAAGAAAAAATATCCCGATTCGCAAATAATCGGATTTGACAGCGCTTTTTTTGCCGGATGCCTTATAAATAAATCGGAATTTCCCGAACGGGCGATTGACCAGCAGTATTTCGGTGATGTTAGAAACTTTCCCGAAACAATTTTAGATGGCGTTGACGCGGTAATACATCTTGCGGCCATTTCGAACGATCCGATGGGAAAGGAATTTGAAAATGTGACCGAGCAAATAAATTACCGCCAAACCATTGAAATTGCAAAAAAAGCCAAAAAGGCCGGGGTGAAGAACTTTGTTTTCGCTTCGAGTTGCAGTGTATACGGCTTTGCCGGCGATTCGCCAAAGACAGAAAAAGATGAAATTAATCCGCTAACAGCTTATGCCCGTTCTAAAATAAATTCTGAGGTGGGTTTGGAGACTTTAGCCGACGGCAATTTTATTGTGACATGTCTGCGTTTTGCAACGGCTTGCGGAATGAGCCCAAGGATACGGCTAGACCTCGTTTTAAATGACTTTGTTGCCAGCGCACTTAGTATGAATAAAATAAATATTCTTAGCGATGGAACGCCATGGCGCCCACTTATCGACGTTAAGGATATGTTCAGGGCCATGGATTGGGCATCGAACAGAACGACTGCTAACGGTGGAAAATACATTGTGGTAAATGCAGGGGCAAATGAGGCTAATTATACGGTTAAACAATTAGCTTATGCAGTAAAGGCGTTATTACCTGAAACCGCCATCGAGATCAATCAAAACGCTGCGCCTGATAAACGGTCATATAAAGTCGATTTTTCTTTATTTGAAGAACTCGCGCCGACATATAAACCATTATATAGTTTAAACGATTCTATATCGAACTTAATAAAAGGATTAGCGGACTTTAATGATGCTCAATTTAGAAATTCAGATTTTATAAGATTAAATGTGTTAAAATCCTTAAAAGGAACAGGGGTAATTAATGATGACCTTTATTATGTATAATCATTTTAACTGTAAACAAAATATATTCATACTCTTAACTTAAATATTATTTAAATGATTGAAGAAAATTATTTTCAAATCACGTCGTGTGAGGTTTGTAAAAATAAAAACTTATTACCCGTTTTAGATTTGGGCTTACATCCGATGTGTGATGACTTGGTTTCAATAAGCGAAGACCGGATTTGTAAAGAATATCCAATCGAAATACTGTACTGTAAAGAGTGTTTTACAGCACATCAGCGCTTCCAAATTCCTAAAGACGAATTGTTTCCAAAATCATATCATTACCGTTCGAGGTTTACAGCCGATGTATTAAGTGGCATGAAAAATCTCGTTGACCGTACAGAAGAAATTGCAGGCGGTATAAAGGGAAAGAAGATTTTGGATGTTGGATGTAACGACGGAAGCTTATTGGACTTTTTTAGAGAAAAAGGGGCTGAAACTATAGGTATCGAACCGACAGATGCATCATTCGACGCAGAAAAGAAGGGCCATGTTGTATATAGCAAATTTCTATCGTTGGAATTAGCAAAGCAGGTTGTCGAAGAGAACGGCCACCCGGATTTTATCTCCTTCACAAACGTGTTTGCCCATATAGAAAATTTGACCGGTGTTATTGAGGCCCTTCGGTACCTGGCTGCCGAAAATACGATATTCATAATAGAAAATCATTACCTGGGCGCAGTACTTGATGGCAATCAGTTCGACACATTTTATCACGAGCATCCCCGGACTTATAGCTTTACCTCGTTTAGCTATATTGCGCGCGCATTGGGTTGCGAGATTATAGATGTCGAATTCCCTTCCAGATACGGCGGCAATATCAGAGTTTTTATGGGCAATGCTGATAACAGGCTTTCGCAGCAAAATATTGATGATATTACAGCAAAAGAATCTTTGTTTTATGAAAAATTTGAGCTGATGAAACAAAGGATTGAGCGATGGAAAATAAATAAATCCAGGCTAATCGGGCAGTGCGTTAAAGAATACGGACCGTTAAAGGCGAAAGCGTTTCCGGGCCGGGCAGCAATTTTAGTAAAATTACTTGGATTAGATGAAAACCAGGTATCTGCGGCATACGAAAAACCAGGCTCCATGAAAATAGGTCATTATTTGCCGGGCACGCGTATCCCGATATTGTCTGAGACGGATCTTTTTGCAAAAACTGATCAAAATACTCCAATAATAAATTTTGCGTGGCATATAAGTAAAGAGATCGAAGCCTACCTGAGAAGCAACGGTTACAAGGGTGAAATAGTCGATATTCTTTCAAAAAATGACTTTGAATAATTCCGGCAAAAATACTATCGGGATACTTGGCTCCGGATTTGGCTTGTATGGATATCTGCCTGCGATAGCAGCTGACAAAGATTGCTCAGTTGTTCTTTTAGAAAAATATAAATACAAATTTGACGCGCGGCCCGAACTGACAGGATTTAGCGATAATATTCGATGGGTAAACGAAAATGATTTTTACGACCAAATTGACGGTCTGGTAATTTGTTTATCCCCACAGGATCAATTTTCGTTACTAACCCGTTCGTTAACGTATCCAAATATTCGTTTTTTTATACTGGAAAAACCATTGGCCATCAATCCTGTACGCTCACATGAACTATTAGCGGCTCTTATTAAATCTGGCAAATGCTATCGTATCGGATATAATTTTCAATATACGGCTTGGGGGGCGGAGCTTTTAGAAGCATTTAAAGGTTTTAACCCTTTAAAAATAAAAATCGATTGGTATTTTCTAGCCAATCATTACGCCAAAAATCTCGAAAATTGGAAAAAATACAATGAAACAGGAGGCGGAGCTATTCGGTTTTATGGAATACATTTAATAGCGCTTTTTGCTGGGGCCGAAACCTGTAGAATAATATCATCATCTTGCGTTTGCTATAAGGATGAAGAAATTTACAAGTGGACAGCTAAATTTGAAGTAAACTCCATTCATTCAGTGGAAATTGACCTGGACTCCACTGTGGAAAAAAGCAGGTTCTCAATAACTTTAGAAGATGGAGAAAATGGTTTGGTTACAAAAACCCAGCTTAATGATCCTTTCGATGAATATGTTTCTACGTGCGGTGACCAGGATCGCAGGGTTGGTGTCATAAAGCCCGTTTTGCAATCATTGAATGAGGAAGATCGGCAACCCTATTGGAATGAAATATATAAAAGAACAAATAAATTGTGGGAAGAAATAGAAAGATTAAATCTCCGCGACGTTAGAATTGGATAATAAAGAACTTACAATATAAAAAGATTTGAGATGAGTGATCTGGCAATTCAGGTTGAAAATTTATCGAAGGCTTATCAACTGGGCGATTTTGGCACGGGGGCGCTTACGCGCGATATTCACCGCTGGTGGATGCTGATGCGTGGCCATGAGGACCCTTATCTTAAAATCGGTGAGGCAAATGACCGCGCGGTTAAAGGCACGAGCGACATCGTATGGAGCCTTAAGGATATCAACTTTGAAATTAAGGAGGGTGATGCCGTTGGGATCATCGGGCGCAACGGCGCCGGTAAAAGCACCCTGTTGAAAATATTGAGCAGGGTAACTGCGCCCACCACCGGAAATATTAAGGTTAAAGGCCGCATTGCCAGTTTGCTGGAAGTAGGCACGGGCTTTCATCCTGAGCTTACCGGCGGCGAGAATATTTACCTGAACGGCGCCATAATGGGTATGAGCAAGCGCGAGATCAAACGGAAATTTGATGAGATCGTCGACTTTGCCGGTGTCGACCGTTATATTGATACACCAGTAAAACGATACTCCTCGGGCATGTACGTCCGGCTGGCATTTGCCGTGGCCGCTTATTTAGACTCAGAAATCCTAGTTGTAGATGAAGTATTGGCCGTTGGCGATGCCGAATTTCAAAAAAAATGCCTCGGTAAAATGAATGATGTTAGTAAAGGACAAGGTCGAACCGTCTTGTTTGTGAGCCATAATATGGCGGCTGTTAAGGCACTTTGTGATAAAGGTATCGTGTTAAAAAACGGCCTAAGTGCGTTTTCTGGAACTGCCGCCGCTGCTATAAAATTTTATCAGGACATCTCAAATTTCAGTTCAACTGTTTTTGAACACGTTGGTCCGTTAAGCGAAGCCCCGGGTAATGATGCGATAAGAATTTTGAATTTTAAAATAACACCTGAAGTTGATAGCGTGTTATCTGTTTCTTCAGGTATCAACTTTGAGCTGCAATTCTATAGCAGCAAAGAGAACATTAATTTGGATGTTACATTCGAATTAAAAACGCACGATGAAATTCCTGTATTTCACAATGGTACGATAGTTACCCAAAATAAAGAATCTCAAAAAGGAATTTATAAGGTGAAAGGCACATTGCCCCGGTATTTAATAAATGCGGGAACTTATAAGTTTAAAATTATTTTTGGCGAAAATCAGCGATATTTGCTCTATGTGGCAGACGATTTTATTCAGTTCGAAATTGTCAATGAGGTTGAAGGCGGAGGAAACAGCGACATTCTGCCCGGGGTTTTGCGATTAAAAATTCCTTTTGAAATTGAATTTAAAGATACAGTTCAATTATGATTGCGGGAATAAAGCTTATTAGCTTACCGAAGTTATTGGATGAAAGAGGGAATTTGTCATTTATTCAAAATAATGACCAGATCCCCTTTGTAATAAAGCGTGCTTATTGGATTTATGACGTTCCGGGTGGGGAGCACCGCGGAAGCCATGCTTATAGGGAGCTGCAGGAAGTAATTATAGCGCTATCAGGCAGTTTCGATATAACGCTCAATGATGGCATTAATGAAGTTAAATATACATTAAACAGGTCGTACAACGCGCTGTATATCCCTAAACTCATCTGGCGGCAACTAAGCAATTTTTCGACCAATAGTTTAGCTTTTATTGTTTCGGATGCTCTATACGATCCTAACGACTATATAAGAGATTACAGTGAATTTCAATCGATAAAAGATGGATCCCAAAAATAGAGTCTACGATTGCAATATCATTTACTTTCCGCGCATACAAAGCCGCAGCGGGAATATTACATCCGTTCAAAACCAGATAGAAATTCCGTTTGATATAAAAAGGGTCTATTATTTATATGACATACCGGGCGGCGAAGACAGGGGAGCCCACGCCCATAGGCAACTGGAACAAGTAATTATTGCTGCAAGCGGAAGTTTTGATGTTATGATAGATGATGGCGAAAGTAAAAAGACCGTTCTTTTAAACCGGCCTTATTTTGGGCTGCATGTTAAACCCGGAATATGGAGGGATATTTTTGGGTTCTCGTCAGGTGCTATATGCCTGGTGTTAGCGTCGGAACTTTATAATGAGTCAGATTATCTTCGGGATTATAATTTATTTAAATCGTCGAAATGGAGATAATTGAACTGAAACCGGAGGATTACGATTCCATATTTAATAAACCTTACCACATTTTCAATACAGCGACATTCAACGATTTAAATAAATACAAATGTGATGAGGTTAAATATTTGGCTTTTAAGGACACTAAATATCGTTTAGGTTTTATTGGCGGTGTAAGGAATAATTTATTAATTTCTCCATTTTCGGCACCATTTGGCGGCTTTTCTTTTGTAAAAGGTGATATACAAATCGCTCAAATAGAAAATGCGGTTAGCCATCTTGAGCAATATGCGATAGATAAAGGCCTGGATGGGATCCAGGTGGCGCTTCCACCGTTATTTTATAACGAAACATTTTTGGCAAAGCTTATAAATACATTATACAGAAACAATTACGCGATTGCAAACCTGGACCTGGATTTTTATATGAATTTGGAGAACATGGACAATTATTCCGAAAAAATTTGGTACAACGCCAAAAAGAATCTTCAAATCGCATCCCAGCAGGATTTTGAGTTCGAGGTTTGTAATAATGATGACGAAAAAATAAAAGAAGTATATCAAATAATAGCTGAAAACCGGATAAGCCGGGATAAGCCGCTCAACATGAGTTACTCAGATGTAATTAATACTTCCCGGGTTGTACCCACGGATTTTTTTCTGCTTTCTAAGGACGGTCATGGCATTGCTTCTGCCATTGTTTTTCATGTAAATGATACGACGGCTTATGTGCCTTTTTGGGGTGATAGGCCCGGTTTTTTAAATCTTAAGCCCATGAACTTTATTTCATTTAAAACTTTTGAATACTATAAATCAATATCTAAAAAGCATGTTCATATTGGTATTTCCACTGAAAGCAGTGTGCCTAACTATGGATTATGTGAATTTAAAGAGAGCCTGGGATGTACGATTACACCAAAATTTACTTTCAAAAAACTTTTTTAAATCATGAAAAATAAAAAATTAATCATTGTAGGCGCCGGCGAGACAGCTGAAATAGCATATGAGTATTTTACTTATGATTCAGACTATGAAGTGGTAGCTTTTTCCGTTAGCAAACAGTTCATAAAAGAAGATACATTTTATGCACTCCCGGTAGTGCCCCTGGAAACACTCCAGAGTCAATATCCACCTAAAGATTATTTTGTTTACGTTGCTATTTCGTTTGTAAAATTAAACAGGATACGTGCTATGATTTACAATCAGGTAAAGGCAATGGGATATACGTGCGCCAGTTACATAAGCAGCAAAGCGTTTGTATGGAGAAATGTCGAGATAGGGGAAAATGTATTTATTTTTGAAAATAATGTTTTGCAGCATCACGTAAAGGTTGGCAACAATATTATTTTATGGAGCGGTAACCACGTTGGACATAGAAGTGTAATAAAGGATCACGCGTATTTATCGTCACACTGTGTCGTATCGGGATTTTGTGAAATTGGCGAATACGCTTTTTTAGGAGTAAATAGTACTTATAACGAATATGTGAAAATAGCGAAGGATTGTATTGTCGGCAGCGGCGCGCTGGTTGTTAAAAGCACCGCTGAGGGCACCGTGATGATCGGAGCACCCGCCAAACCGACAGCTAAGACGAGCTATGAAACTTTTAACTTAACCGCCGAAGAAATTTAAAATATGCAGGTAATAAAAAGAGGGTTGATATACTGTCCGGAAAATTTGGGGGGCTGGCGCGACAATTCATTTATGACGCCTTTTCCCTATTTAATCAATGAAAATACAATCAGGGTATTTGGCGGGTTCCGCGATAGCGAAGGTGCAAGCCGGTTCGGTTACGTGGATGTCGACGCAAACGATCCTAAAAAAGTTTTAGCCGTCTCAGAAAAGCCGATTATTGAGTTGGGCGAGGACGGCACGTTTGATGATAATGGAATGCTATTAGGGTGTTTTGTGCCGTTTAATGGTGAATTGCGTATGTATTACGTAGGTTTTCAATTGGTAAAAAAGGCCAAATTTTACGCGTTTTCGGGACTGGCAATAAGTAAAGATAATGGCAACACTTTTGAAAGATATCAAAGCTCGCCCGTTTTAGACCGGTACAAGGGCGAGAAATTTATCAGGGGTATCCATTCCGTAATTTATGAAGATAATAAATTCAGGGTTTGGTACGCGGCCGGTTTACGCTGGCAGTACATCAATGGCATACCCTATCCTCAATACCAAATCAGGTACATTGGGTCGGAAGACGGCATTGTTTTCCCTGTTGAAGAAGGCATTGATTGTTTGGTTCCCATAAACGACGAATATCGCATCGGTAAGCCCGTGATCTTTAAGGAGGATAACAAATACAAAATGTTTTATACCACGGATACTTTGTCAAAAGTGTACAGTTGCGGGTATGCCGAATCGGACGACGGAATTACCTGGGTTAGAAGGAACGATCTGTTCCAGCTGCCGATGTCCGAAACAGGATGGGATTCCGAGTCGTGCTGCTATCCTGTCCCCATAACAGTAAAAGATAAAACCTATATATTTTATAGTGGCAATGGCATGGGAAAAACCGGATTTGGATATGCCGAAATAATAAAATAAACAGACTTTATGATAATTAACATTAATTCAATTGAGCAATTATCAAATAGCTTAAATGAGCTAACCCACAACCTGGAGGAAAATAATCATCTGCTTATTCGCGGGCTATTTTCTAAGGACGAAATGAATGCTGCAAGGGCGGAGTTTAGAAATGTATATAGCGCGCTTTCTCCACGCGGCACTACGGATGTTAAACCGCATGAAATTGTAAATAACGATCTTTTAAAATTTTCGATCGGCCAAACATCAGGCGCACAGAGCGTTGCCCGGTTGTTTTTGATTTTATACCGGAATGAGCAAACAGTTTCGGCCAGCGAAAAAGCAATTTTCGACCGGCTGGTAAAAATCTGGGAGATATTCCAGGGACGAAGCTATACGACCAAAGAGTTAGCAGCAAATAACACCTTTTTTGCTAAACGATACCAATATTACCCGGTTGGCGGGGGATTTATGGGCACCCATGCCGATACCGTGGGTGTCGACACCTCAAAGAAGATCGGAGGTGAATATTACCAGTTTGTGTTACCAATGACCCAAAAAGGCGTTGATTATACGGAAGGCGGCGGTTATATAGTGAATGATGGCAAATGGATATCAAATGAAGATAATCTCCAATTGGGAGATCTTATTGTTTATAACGGCGCAATTGAACATGGCGTAGCCGATATTGACCCGCATAAACCATTAAGCATAGATGGAGATAGCGGACGCATCGTTATGTTCATAACGCTCTACAAAAAAATGCAATAATCTTTATTTGAGCCTTTAATAAACAGAATACATGCTCCCTTTTTTAGACTTAAAAAATATAAACCTGCAATATGAGCAGGAATTGAAAGAGGCTTTTAACAGGGTACTCCAAAAAGGCTGGTATATACTGGGCAACGAAGTGACGGCCTTTGAAACTGAATTTGCAAAATATTGCGGGTCAAAGCATTGCATTGGTGTAGCCAATGGGCTGGACGCGCTGGTGCTGATACTTGAAGCATATAAGATATTGGGGCTGTTAAAAAGCGGAGACGAAGTGTTAGTGCCGGCAACCACTTATATAGCGTCTGTTTTGGCTATTTCCCAGGCCGGGCTTACGCCCGTTCTGGTAGAAGTCGATAATGATACCTGTTTGATCGATGTGGCGGAGATAAACCGCCTGGTTACTGACCGCACTAAAGCTGTTATGCCGGTGCATTTGTATGGCCAGCTATGTGATATGGATGAGATCATGCAAATTAGCGAAAAACATAATTTACTGGTAATTGAGGATGCTGCGCAGGCCCATGGCGCCCGGTCCGGAAATAAAAGAGCAGGTAATTGGGGTCATGCTGCAGGTTTTAGCTTTTATCCCGGGAAAAATTTGGGCGCCCTGGGCGATGGTGGTGCAATTACAACGAATGATGATAAGCTGGCGGAAGTATTAAGCGTATATCGCAACTACGGATCCCAAAATAAATACTATAATTTATATAAGGGGGTCAATAGCCGCCTCGACGAGTTACAGGCTTCATTCCTTCGGATAAAATTAAAGTATCTTGATGCTGAAAATGAGTATAGAAGAAAAATTGCAAAACGGTTTCTAAATAATATCAACAATCCCCAAATCATTTTACCCGCTTGCAAATCAGACGAAGGGCATGTTTGGCATTTATTTACAGTCAGATGCCGTACCAGGGATGATTTAACCGTTTATTTGAAAGACAACGATATACAATCGGTCATCCATTACCCCGTTCCCCCGCACAAACAACCGGCCTATTCGGAATTCGGCAATCTGTCATTTCCGGTTACCGAGCGTATTCACAACGAAATAATCAGTTTGCCCATCAGCCCTATTATAAGTGACAGTGACATCGATAGCATAATATATACTTTAAACACTTACGTCCATCATGACTGATCAGCCGTTAGTTTCTATTGGAGTATATAGCTATAACAACAGTAAATATTTACTGGAAACCCTAACCAGCATACAAAATCAAACTTATGAGAATATTGAATTAATAATTGTTGACGACTGCTCAACCGATAACAGCGTAAACATTATTAAAGATTGGCTAGCGAATTGTACCAAGCCATACAAATTCATCATACATGAAAAAAATATGGGTGTAGTTCACACCTGTAATACCGGTATAAAAAATGCGTCAGGTAAATATTATGCAGGTTTCTCGACCGACGACATTATGATGGAAGACAAAACACGCATCCAGGTAGAAATACTGGAAAACAGCGGTGAAAAGGTTGGAGTCGTATATTCAAATGCCTTTGTCATCAATGAGGAAGGGCGTGATATGTCTGGTAAATTTTTTGACGACGGGCCATCCGGCAATATTTTTCTTGATTTGTTACATCATAGTTTTATTATAGGCTTTATGGTGAAGATGTCTGTAATAAGGGATATAGGCTTATATGACACCAACATCGGATATGAAGATTACGACATGGCACTAAGAATTGCGGCCAAATATGACTTTGTATTTTCCGACTATGTTTCTTTGAAATACAGGGTAAGAGATAACGGTTTGACAAAAAGCCTGACAAATTGGAATTATTCCTATCTGCAAATATTTTCAAAACATTTGAATCATCATCCCGCGGTTTTAACCAGGATAGAAGGTATTTTTGTTTCCGGTTATCTGTCAAAGCAGAAAGTAACCATGGAATACTTTAAACGGATCAATAAAAAAACATTTAAAATGAGGTTGGCTTTTTTATTTTACAGGTTTAAAATCCCTCATCTCATCGGCAAACCAATCCTTTCTCATTTATAAAATTGTTGATAATTAATGATGGCCCCGAAAAGGCGAATGTTAACGGAGAAAGTCTTATGAAGCCGATCTTATTATCCCGCCTGCCGCGATTGTCGGGGATTGTCTTTCATCCAAAAATGCATTCAAAAATTATACATTAATCATCTTAAAGCGAAATATAGAGGTTATTAATACTATGAGTTCTAATCAAATGCCGTCAAATAAGCGGATATTATTCATATCACATAACGCAAGCAGAACTGGCGCGCCCATTGTTTTGATGCATCATTTGGCTGCCTTAAAAAGGCTGTATCCCGATATCGTTTTCGATATTTTGCTTAAAGACGGCGGCGATCTTGTAAATAAGTTTATGGCTTTAGCGCCCACGTCTGTATTACCCAAATTAACTGTTATTGACCGTTTAGCAAAACGAATATTTAAACAAAGCGATCCTGCGTTGCAAACCGTTAGGCGTATAATAGGTAATGCAAAATATAAGGTGATTTATGGCAACACCGTGCTCACTGCTGATTTACTGGCGATAGCCAAACAAAATAATCCAAACGCGACAACCATTTGCCATGTTCATGAACTGGAGTTTGCCATCAAGCAAATTTTTGGGGAGAAACATTTTGCTGATGCGATACCCTTCATTGACCATTTTGTAGCTACGTCAAACGCGGTTAAAGATATGCTGATAACCGTTTACAAAATTCCCGAAAACCGAATTTATGTTTATCACGGGCATATACCGATGCCTGACAACATTAACACTCCCGTCAAAATAAATAACGATTTAATTGATAGCTTAAAAAAAAGCAATCTTAATATTTGTGGGTCAGGGGCAATAGGCTGGACGAAAGGCATTGATCTGTTTATCCAGGCAGCTCATGCATTACATCAATCAAATCCAAACGATAACTTTCATTTTTATTGGATAGGAGGTAGCAAAAGCGATATAGAATATGAAAAAGCAATCTACGATATCAGGAAAGCCGGAATAGCACATCGTGTCACGATGGTTGAAAATAACCCGGATCCACAATATTACATGCAGCTGTGCGACATTTTTTTTCTATCTTCAAGAGAAGACTCTTTCCCCCTGGTATGTCTTGAAGCTGCGGCATTAGGTAAACCTATCATTTGTTTTGCCGGCTCAGGAGGAATGGTTGAATTTGTTGACGACGATAGTGGCTGGCTAATCAATTACTTCGATTTTATCAAATTAAATAATGTGCTGAAAAATTTACTTGAAGATTCGAACAGACAGGAAGTAATATTAAAAAAAGGGCTGGTTGCTAAGTCAAAAGTTGCACCGTATGATATTGAAAAAGGAATAATAGAGTTCAAGTCATATTTAGATGGTAAATTTAATTAATGGTAAGTATTATCATTTGTTCACGGTCTAAAGCATTAGCTGAACAGATTTCGGAAAATATACGGGATACTGTAGGTATTGTTCACGAGATAATCATTTTAGACAATTCAGAGCTAAATTACCCCATCGGCGTTCAATATAATATTGGAGCAACGCGCGCAAAATATGACAGCTTGCTATTCGTTCATGAAGATATTACCATTATGACGAATGATTGGGGAAAAGTTTTAATTGATGTTTTAGCCAATAAGGAAATCGCAATGGCAGGCCTTACAGGAAGCACTTATTACCCTGGTTGTCCCGGCACATGGCCCAATGATACAAAACTGACCAGGGAAAATATATATCATAAGGGCCATCATTTTTATCAAAACCCGCTGAATGAAAAACTTTCTGACGTGGTAACACTTGATGGTGTGTTTTTGGCATGCCGGAAGGAAGTTTGGAATGCTTACAAATTCAATGAGGACTTAAAGGGATTTCATTTTTACGACCTTGACCTCTGTTTTCGTATTTTGACAACATCCAATTTGAAATTGGTAATTACTTATGGCGTTTCTATCGATCATTTTTCGGCCGGCAAACTGGACATGGAATGGATAGATCAAAGTATCAATTTTTATAACAATTGGAAATCAAATCTGCCCTTATCGGTTGTAAAAGTATCCAAAGTGGATGAAAAGAGGATATTAAAAAACAAATTGGAGCAGTTTTTATTGCTTTTCTATTTTAAATATAATGGCACGAAGCGGTGGTGGCTTTTAAATTTTTATCTCGCCCGCTTTAATATTTTAGGACTATCTAAAAGCTTAATATTTGTAATTCGATATGTATTATTTGGTTCCGATCAATCGGCGATCAATCAAAAGCTCGCTGATATTTTTAAAAATAATTTTTAATAGTTCCAAGCGGGCATTAAATTCAGGCTCGTCTAAAGTTTCTGTACCGCCTGCCAGATTTGCTCGTCAACCAATACACCTTCTTTTAAACTTTTCCCCCTCGTTTTTAAGCTGTTTTCGCCGGGATAATAAATAGCTTCGCCCTCATGTTCGGGCCGGCTGGTTTTGGTATAGTTGATGATCTGTTCTACCAGGTTTGCGGTGTGTTCGCCGCTGTCCGGTTTTATACAAATAAAAACCTGCGACACGCCGGTCTCCTTTTCACTTTCGGTTATTTTGGCTGTGGATTGGCCGCCGCTCAGTACCGTGGTCAGCAGGTCGAGCATGAGCGACAGTCCCGATCCTTTCCAAAAACCGATCGGCAGCAATCTTTCCGACTCAAGGATCACCGAGGCGTCATTGCTTAAGTTCCCCTCGCTGTCATAACCGCCCGGCAACGGTAATTCCTGCCTTGCCGCTTTGTATTGCTTAAGTTTGCCTACGGAGTATTGAGAAACCGCCATATCCAGCACCACATGCCCGTTCTTGCGTGGTACCGCAATAACCAAAGGATTATTTCCCAGCCGCGGATCGATGCCACCCCATGGCGGCAGGTTGGCTATAGTATTGGTGAAGCAAATGCCAATGACCCCCGCTTCGGCGGCCTGCCAGCCGTAGGTGCCGGCCCTCATCCAATGGTTGGTGTTTTTCAACGCCACACAGCCGATGCCATGGTCGCCGGCAAGTTTTATGGCGCGGTTCATGCAGAATCGTGCGTTCAACACGCCCGGGCCCAGGTTGCCGTCCCACTGTTCAAGTGAACCAAAGCATCCATCTAATGAAGGCATGGCATCCTTTTTAACCAGACCGTCTTTTACAAACTCCACAAATGCGGGGAACCGGTTCAAGCCGTGAGTCGGCACACCATCGCGACTGTTTCCGGCAAATATTTCGGCGCATAAGTCCGCCTTCTCATCAGTGAATCCCACAGACAGCAACACCCGTTCAAATTCGGATTTTAATGTTTCAAAAGGAATGCGCATAGCTGGATTGATTAATTTATAAGGTTAAATTAAGTAAATATAGCATCTGGTCTTCCGATACTATCGGAAGCTTGAATGGGCCAATTTATAAATACAGTGATGTTAAAACAAAAAGGTTTTTATACATTTAATTATGAAATTTAAAACGCTCTCATTAATGGCTTTAGCCTTGTCGCCTTTGCTGACTATTAATTCCAAAGTATACAGCCAGTCGGCAAACCCCATCGATGCGCATTTTAAGGCATTGATAGGTCATGATGTTGCAGCAATAGCCGCGGGCTATGCAGATGATGCAGAAATATACTCGCCAAACTGGGAGGGAGCAAAGAAAGGCGGCGAGGGCGTAACCGAAGTATATTCGCGTTATTTTAAATCAACACCGGATATGGCTTATAAAGTTGCGCGTGTAATTTCCGCAGGTAATGACGTAGTAGTGGAGTATACCTCGACGGGCACGCTGTCGGATCCGGAGAATGGCACGCCCGCTTATATGAAGGATAAAAAATACACGGTAAATTATTGCGCCGTGTTTACCTTAAAAAACGGTAAGATCATTCGCGAAGCCGACTACTTTGACCAGGTTGCTTTTTTACGGCAGGTTGGTTTCTTCGATCAGCATTAAAGGTTTTCGCCTTTAGGTCCCTGCCCCTT